>TARA_R110002124_G_scaffold227889_1_pt1 | contig 156449 bp, 143 predicted proteins | sample TARA_R110002124 | Tara Oceans TARA_R110002124 (sample SAMEA4397445) | marine metagenome | biome: Polar Biome; feature: [SRF] surface water layer (ENVO:00010504); material: water (ENVO:00002006), including particulate matter (ENVO:01000060) such as... | depth 5 m | reverse complement strand
CTGGTGCTCTTTGCAATACAACACTTTAACTGCCATGGAGCGCCCATGCTGGTAAATTTTTCATATCCTCCATTATGCCTTTCTAGTCGGTCCACAACATTATTTGTCTGACCCTTATAATAAACATCACGACTTTCAGAATAAATGACATACACATAGAACATACGCAAACAAAAAAAGCTTCCCGTAACCGGGAAGCTTTGTATTTTTTGGTACAGACATTTGAAACTGTACCAAGACATCATAAAGAGTTGTCTTGGGTGGAAGATCGGTCTCGAACCGACGACCTCCTGAACCACAATCAGGCGCTCTAACCAACTGAGCTACAACCACCATTTATTGTTTTAAGGACTCTCGTCCTCCAAAGGTTACCAATGGTTTTCTTTGGAGCTTGCAAATATAAAGCATTTACAACGTATGCGCAATAAGTTATTTTAAGATTTTTTAGATTAAATCAAAAATAGAATTGACCGCAGTATACCGTTCGGTAGTAAAACCTTCGGCATGCTCTGTGCCAATTAATCTACCTAAGTCCCTGGCTCTATAGGTAATACTATCCCTAAAGTTTGTAGAAGAAATAGGAGTATCGGGTTCTAAGGCATCCTTTTTATGAAACTGACTCTCATACGCAAAAACAGCCTCCAGCTTTTTATCGAGAAATCCGGTTACATCAACCACAAAGTCGGGCGCAATATTTTTCCACTGTATATAGTGATATACCTGTTTGGGTCTCCATGATTTTTGATGATTACCCTCGTAAATGGTTTCTATTTTTCGCAAACCACTCAAAAAACATGCGTCACTTGCCAGTTTACTGCCTTTTCCATGATCTATATGCCTATCATCAACTGCATTGCACAAAACTATTTCAGGTTGATATTTTCTTATGATCTTTATGATTTCCAACTGAGAAGCAGCATTATTAACGAAAAAGCCATCGGCAAATTCCAGATTGTGCCGCTTTGAAACACCTAATATCTTTGCCGCATTAGCAGCTTCTTTATCTCGTATTTTAGCTGTACCCCGGGTTCCCAACTCTCCCCGTGTAAGGTCTAAAATTCCTACTTTTTTCCCATTACTTATTTCTTTAGCTATTGTAGCCCCGCAACCTAATTCAACATCATCGGGATGAGCTCCAATTGCTAATATATCTAATTTCATATTTTTTACTTTTTACTTATTACTTTTTACAGCTTCGGAAATTTCTAATGGCTCATAATTTACACTAATTGCTTCTTTGCTACCTTATGAAATGCATGCTCAAGATCTGCGATCAAATCGGATGCTTCCTCGATCCCAACCGAAAATCGAAGCAAACCATCTTTTATACCCTGTCTTTCTCTTTCTTCTTCCGAAAGGAGAGCATGTGATGTTTTAGTGGGCGATAGAATAGTAGATTCTACCCCTGCCAAACTCATACTTTGCCTGACTAGTTGAAGAGATCTCATAAATGCATCAGCATCGATATCTTTTATCAATTCAAATGACAACATTCCTGTATATCCCTTCATTTGCTTTTTAGCCAATAAATGATCCGGATGACTTTTCAATCCGGGATAATATACTTTAGCAACTAACGGATGCGCATCTAACCATTTCGCCATTTTTTTGGCGTTCTTATTCTGTGCTTTTACCCGAATTGCCATGGTTTTCATGCTTCGTTCTAACAACCAAACCGTATAATCACTAAGACTTCCACCTAAATTTTTACCTACATTCCAGATCTTCATAATATGTTCTTCGGAAGCTGCAACAGCTCCTGCACATATATCGCTATGTCCACCCATATATTTAGTCGCACTATGAATCATAATATCAATCCCAAAATTAGCGGGAGTCTGATTCACCGGAGATGCAAAAGTGTTGTCTATCATACTTATTAAACCATGCTTCTTCGCAATACGCGAGATCATTTCCAAATCGGTAATTAACATCAACGGATTTGAAGGTGTTTCAACATAAATAACTTTCGTGTTCTCTTTGATCTTACCGGTAAAGTCACTTTCAGAAAACCCTTCGGTAAAATCGAACTCTATACCGTATTTCGGAAATTCTTCGACTATAAAATTATAAGTCCCTCCATATATCGTTTTTTGAACCACCACATGATCTCCTTTTTGCAAAAAAGCTAACATCGCAGTACTCACAGCTGCCATACCACTCCCAAAGATCATTCCTGCCTCACAATTCTCTAACATCGCAACCTTCTTCCCTAAAGCTTCCTGATTAGGAGTATTAAAATAACGAGGATACCGCTTCACATCAACATCTTCGTAAGCATACGAACTAGCCATATATAAAGGAGATATCGCCCCTTTAAACTGCTTATCTTCTATTTCTCCAACGTGTGTACAAATGGTATTAATTCCCGGATTTGTAATTTTCATGATCGTGTTTTTTAAGGTCGCTCTAAGATATTAATTTAAATTCAGACCCATAAAGTTTTAAGCATCTTAGAGGTCTTTTTTTATATCTTTGAGTAATGAAAATTCTCCTTATCAACATAGATCAACTTTTACAAGTTTACGAAGCTCCTCCGGCTAAGGTCTCAGGCGCAGAAATGAAACAACTCCCTTCTATAAAAAATGCCTGGCTCCTTACCGAAGATGACGTTATCCTTGATTTCGGAAAAATGGAAGACCTCACGCAGCTATCTGTAGAAAAAACAATTGACTGCAGTGGAAAAATAGTCCTTCCTTCCTGGTGCGACTCTCACACGCATATCGTCTATGCCGGAAACAGAGAGCAGGAATTTGTTGATAGAATTAACGGACTTTCCTATCAGGAGATCGCGGAAAAAGGTGGAGGAATAGTGAACAGCGCCACTAAGCTTCAAAACACCCCGGAAGAGGAACTCTACCGGCAGTCGGCATCAAGATTAGAAGAAGTAATGCGGCTTGGTACGGGAGCGATTGAAATTAAAAGTGGCTACGGATTAACCACTGAAGCAGAAATAAAAATGCTTCGGGTTGCTAAAAAGCTGGCAAAAAATTATCCGGTAAGTGTAAAAACAACCTTTTTAGGTGCACATGCGATTCCGGCTAAATACAAGAACGATAAAGAGGGTTATATAAACTTACTCTGTGATGAAATGCTTCCGAAGATCGCTACCGAAAACCTTGCAGACTATGTAGATGTGTTTTGTGAAGAAGGTTATTTCTCTGTTGCCGACACCGATAAAATTCTTTCCGAAGCAAAAAAATACAATCTTATACCAAAAATTCACGTCAATCAGTTTACTGCGCTTGGGGGAATCGCATTGGGCGTGAAACACAACGCTCTGAGTGTAGATCACCTTGAAGTGCTCACTAAAGAGGATATTGAAGCGCTAAAAGGAAGTAATACTATGCCGGTCGCCCTACCCTCCTGCTCTTATTTTTTGAGCATCCCGTATACACCCGGTCGGGAAATTATTGAAGCAGGATTGCCTTTGGCACTCGCAACAGATTATAATCCAGGATCTACTCCAAGTGGAAATATGAATTTTGTAGTGGCAACTGCCTGTATTAAAATGCGATTAACCCCGGAAGAAGCGATAAATGCAGCTACAATTAATGGCGCCTATGCTATGGGCTTGAGCGAAACGCATGGTACGATCACAAAAGGCAAAAAAGCGAACATCATTATAACAAAAGAAATTCCGTCGTACGGTTATCTTCCCTATGCCTTCGGAAGTAATTTGATCGATACAGTTATAATTAATGGAGAAATTGTAACATGACAAACTTAAATATCTATACTTCGGAAGACATCTTATCTCATGTGAATCAGCGTCCCGGGGAACAAAAATTTGGGGAAGCCGTTCAGATTTTTTCTACATGGGAAGTTCTAAAAAAGAGCCCGGCAAAGTATGTTCTTTTTGGTATTCCTGAAGATATTGGAGTACGTGCTAATTTTGGCAACGCCGGCACTTCTGAAGCCTGGCGAGTGGCACTGGGCGCTTTGTGTAATGTTCAAAACAACGAACTTACCAGGGCCGAAAATATCACTATTCTTGGTGAAATTGATTGCAATACACAAATGCGGCAAGCTTCTAATATAGATGAAAATGATCCGCATTTTGCAGAAAAGTTAGGTGAATTAGTGACTCAAATTGATCATAAAGTTACCGAAGTGGTTACCAGTATTGTTGCTGCCGGAAAAACCCCGATTATCATTGGAGGAGGACATAATAATAGCTTCGGAAACATTAAAGGTGTTAGCCAAGCTCTTAAAAAAGCCATTAACTGCATCAATTTTGATGCGCATACCGATTTTAGAGCCTTAGAACACAGACACAGCGGAAATGGTTTTTCGTATGCCTTCGAGGAAGGATTTTTAAATAAGTATTTTATCTTCGGATTGCATAGAAATTACACTTCTCAAGCTGTTTTCAATTTGCTTCGGAAAAAATCTGACCGCATAAAATTCAATCTCTTTGAAGAAATTTCGGTACAAGAATCACTCACCTTTTCAGAAGCAATAAAACAAGCCGAAACCCATTGTTGCGATTCAGACTTCGGATTAGAATTAGACATGGACGCTATTCAATCTATGGGAAGCAGCGCTGTAACCCCAAGTGGTTTTAGTTTTAATAAAGCTAGAAAATTTATTAGTCACTTTGCAGCTCTTCAAAACTGTAGTTACATTCACATCTGTGAAGGTGCGCCTAAATTGGGCGGACTTCCCAATCAGGTTTCTAAAGCTATTGCTTATTTAGTTTCAGATGTCATTTCGAAATGAAAATAGTATCATTCCATCAAAAATTTGCTCAAGCCTTTTATGATTTAAACATGGATTGGCTGGAAACCTACTTCTATGTTGAAGATTTTGATAAAGAAGTGCTTAGTAACCCCAAGCAGTATATTATTGATCCCGGCGGACATATCTTCTTTTTACTGGAAGGAGATGTAGTATTGGGTACGGTTGCACTCATGAAGGCTGATGCCGGCGTTTTCGAACTTACCAAAATGGCAGTCTTAAAAACGATGAGAGGACGAAAAATTGGTCAGAAGTTAATGCAACACTGTATCGATTTTGCCGTAAATAATGGATTTAAGAAAATATTTCTCTACTCTAATACCAAGTTGGAAAATGCAATTTATATCTATCGCAAATACGGATTTATTGAAATCCCTGTAGAAAAGGATAGTCCGTATGAACGCAGCAACATTAAGATGGAGCTTCCAATTTCTTAAAGTAATCTAAAACCGCTGTTTTTATTCTGAAATAATTGTAATTTCATAAAAATTTACCATTATGAAAACCATTAGTCTCTACCTAATTGCCTTGATAGCATTTGTTTCCTGCAAGAACGAAGTTAAAAAAGGAGAATCAGTTGCCGAAACAACCGAAGAAGTTTCCGAAGTAAAAACTGAAGAAAACAACCTTGAGCACACGTTTGAGATCACCCCCATCTCGCACGCCACTATGGTTTTAGAATGGGATGGTACTATTATCTATGTTGATCCGGTAGGAGGAGCAACCGCTTTTGAAGGACAACCCGAACCCGATTTAGTGTTAGTGACAGATATTCATGGAGATCATTTAAACACCGAAACTATTGGTGCAATAATCACTGACGGCACTAAAATTATCGCACCGCAAGCTGTGGTGGATAACATGCCTGCCAATCAAAAAGTGCAAACTGCGGTGTTAAACAACGGAGAGACTTCCGAAACCATGGGTTTTACAGTCGAAGCCATTCCAATGTATAACCTGAGAGAAGAAGCTCTGAAGTTTCATGCAAAAGGGAGAGGAAATGGTTATGTGATCGAAAAGGATGATAAAAGAGTGTATATTTCTGGCGATACAGAAGATATTCCTGAAATGCGAGCCTTGCAAAACATAGATGTAGCTTTTGTTTGTATGAACCTGCCTTATACAATGCCTGTAAAAAGTGCGGCTTCTGCAGTGGTCGATTTTAAGCCGAAAAAAGTCTATCCATATCATTATCGAGGAACCGACGGATTGAGTGATGTTGGCCTATTCAGAGATTGGATCAAAAAATCTTCGGCCTCTAAAGACATCGAAGTTGTTCAGTTAGATTGGTACCCATCGGCAGAATAAAGCATTTATATTTCTTAATATTAATGCATGGCCTTTTTGAGTTTACAGTATTGTTAAGATCGTCTATTAGCAAGAAGTTTTATTGTATTATTTTTGTCTCCATTTTCGTCAACAAAATGATGTACACACCTGCTTATATTTAAAATGATTAAAAGGATTCTCAAAAAGACAATGATCACATTTTTTTCAATACTTGGGATACTTATAACTGTATACCTGCTTTTCACCTCTTTCTATCCCGCCTTTGGCGGTAAAATTGACAACGATCGTAAAGCACTCTATGAAAACTCACAACAATTTAATGATGGTAAATTTCATAATTCGAAAGATGTTCCTAAAGAACTAAGTTTTACTGAAACTCTTGGACTGGTATATCAGTTTTTCACCACAGAAGTTCCTAATGGCAGACCCAAAAACGACCTTGAGGTTAAAAAATTTGATGTTGCAGAAATAGCAAGATACCAAGGAGCAACCCGGTTAATTTGGTTTGGTCACTCCTCTTTTCTCCTGCAAGTGGAAGGAAAAAACATACTCATCGATCCAATGTTTGGAAAAGTAGCGGCTCCACATCCTTTATTGGGAAGCAACAGATTCAATAAGGAGTTTCCCATTGACATTAAAAGCTTACCGGAAATTGATGCCGTGATCTTCTCTCATGACCATTATGATCATCTCGATCATGGTTCGGTATTAGAAATAAAAGACCGAACCTCTCACTTTTATGTACCGTTGGGTTTAGGTGCTCATTTGGAAGCCTGGGGAGTGCCTTCGGAAAAGATAACAGAAATGGACTGGTGGGAGGAAACTCAGTTTCATACCATAAAACTTGTTTGTACCCCGGCACAACATTTCTCGGGTAGAAAACTTAATACAAGTCAGAGTACACTATGGAGCTCCTGGGTTATTAAGTCTGAAACCGATAATATCTATTTCAGTGGAGACAGTGGATATGCGCCTCACTTCTCAGAAATTGGTCAAAAATACGGTCCGTTCGATCTTGCATTAATGGAGTGCGGACAATACAATGAGCGTTGGGCAGATATTCATATGATGCCTGAAGAAACAGCCAAAGCCGGTAAAGATCTCAAGGCGAATAAAATAATGCCTATTCATTGGGCAGGATTTAAATTGGCACTGCATGAATGGACAGATCCAATTGTAAGAGTACAAGCCAAAGCCAAAGAGTTAGATCTTAAAGTGATCACGCCACGAATTGGTCAGGAAATTCTTGTAAAAGATTCTATTTATAATTACACGAACTGGTGGGAAGGTTTATAAACAAACTCGATGATCTACCGAGTTTATTTAAATTTTTCAAACCAAGCTAATGTATGAGCCACTTTTGTGATTAAATTACTAGGTCTTGAGGCGATTCCATGAGACGCATCGGGAATTTCTACTAGAACAGTTTCAATTTTTCTCAATTTTAATGCATGGTAGAGTTGTTTTGCTTCACTGGGTGGCGTTCGTAGATCATCCATTCCCACCATTACCATTGTTGGGGTTTCAACATTTCCTACCAATGAAATTGGAGAAAACTTCCAATAATTTTCAAAATTCTCCCATGGCTGTCCGGGATAACGCGAGTTGGCATATCCGTAGTAATTATCGGCTGTAAGCGTTTTACTTATCCAGTTCATTACGGGTTTAGCTACAACCGCGGCCTTAAACCTATTGTTCTTTCCAATAATCCAGGCAGTCATTATTCCACCGGCACTTCCTCCGGTAACATATAATCGATTTTCATCTGCGACTCCCATTTCGATCAATGCGTCTACCCCATCCATGACATCATTATAATCTTCACCGGGATAATTGTTATATAGCAGGTTCCCGAATTCTTCACCGTAACTGGTACTTCCTCTTGGATTTGGATAGAAAACGGCATAGCCATCTGCGACGTATAATTGAATTTCTGCCGAAAAATGTGGCCCGTAGTTTAAGATCGGTCCGCCGTGATTCTCTACCAACAAAGGCACCTTACTTCCCTTTTGATAATTTGGAGGATAGGTTACCCATCCCTGGATCCTTCTACCATCTACCGACGAGTTATACCATATCTCCTCTGTCATACCAAGATTCCTATATGCCAACAGATCTTCATTAACTGCTGTAAGAACTTGCGGTTCACTTCGCTTTTCAACGATCGCAACATCTGCCGGACGATCGCTTCGAGATAGGGTATAAGCGATCTTACCGTTTGTAGAGACACTGAAACTTCCACTTGCATAAGGCCTTCCAAGGGTAGTTCCTCCCACATTATCTACTATATCTGTGACTTTACCACTTAAATCTATATACGCTATCTTAGTTAAGCCCAGATCGTTATACATAAAATACAATCCTTTACTATCACTTGCCCAAACCGCACTTCCAACACTTCTATCCAAGGTGGCTGAGATCACTCTTTTATTGTTTCCGTTCGAATCCATAAGCTGAAGTTTTCTGGTCTGATAGGTTTGCACTTTATCTTCATACCCGAAATAAGCAATATGCTTCCCATCCGGAGAAATCATAGGTGAGTTATCTGGTCCGCTACGATCGGTTAATTGCTCAATGATACCATTAGTGGTATTCACGGCATATACTTCAGAGTTTCTAAAATCGTACTCCCAATCATCATTCCGGTTCGCCGAATAATAGATCTTCTGCCCACTAGGTGACCAGGATAAGCTTCCACCGTTATTATAATCTCCGGTTGTGAGCTGTCTCGGGGTACCTCCTTCCGAAGGAATCGTAAAAATATGAGTAAACCCCGGTTTGATATATCCCGAACCATCTGACTCGTGTTTTAAACGATCTGTAATTCTTGGTGCATCTGCCCAATTAGCGTCTTTGGGTTTTTCGGGCATCTTAGCAATTACCGGTGGCTTTGCATTCACTTTCATCGTAAAAGCAATTTGTTTCCCATCCGGAGACCAAGTTAATGATGACGGACTTCCCTCCAGCTGCGATAATTTTGCCAAGGTTCGTGACGTCATCCAGTATACATAGATCTCACTACCGTGATCAGATTTACTTGCAAAGGCGATTCTGTCACCTGAAGGTGACCAAACTGCCTGACTCTCTCCAACCTCCCGGGTGGTTAATTTATGATGCGACTTGCCATCACCACTTAAGATCCATAAACTCCCTTCACTTTTATCCTCCATTATGTCATAGCCGGTACGACGATAGACAATATGCTCGCCATCCGGTGAAATTTGTGGATCGCCTGTAAACTCTAATTGAAAAACATCGAGGTATTCAAAATTGGTTTTTAGTTGTGAAAACAGTTGAGCAGGTGCCAGAAAAGACAAAATTAAAAGTAATTGAAAGAGGTTTCGCATAATAAATATTTTTGAGATCTAAAGTTAGGTCTTTTAGTGAGTATTCAAAAATCAAATCTCTTGTTTAAAAGCTTAAAATGGAGAAAAAACATTAAAAATTACGTATAAATACTTATACCAGTTTATCCATATGCTGAATAATTTTATAGCGTTGTAGAAAACTTGATTATTAGATTGTGTTATGAAAAAACCCCAAAATCTTTTAGAAAAAAAGAACCGTTCCGGAATCTCACAAGAAGTTATAGATGAACTAACTGCCGATACGAAGGTCGTAGTTTCTTCAGATGTAACTAAAAATAGAGGCATTAAAATTACAGAAAACCCATTAGCAAAGCAGGACGAAATTGCTTCAAAAACAGACGTGAAGAATTCCATTATTCCGAAGAAAAAGGAATCGAAAGCTCAAGAAATTGAACAAACAGAAAAAGCACTTCGAGAATCATTAAAAGATTCGATCACTCAAAGATTTCCACTAATGAAGAAAATTCTATTCTTTATCGGATTAGTTTCTTATACTTGATTCGCTTCGGAATGAGATCGCCACCTAATCGCTGCTTCTTATTTTCTTCATAATCACTGAAACCTCCTTCAAAGAAATACACCTGACTATTGCCTTCAAAAGCAAGTATATGCGTACAAATTCTATCTAAGAACCACCTGTCGTGACTAATAACCACGGCACAACCCGCAAAATTCTCCAATCCTTCTTCCAAAGCTCTAAGCGTATTCACATCCAGATCGTTGGTAGGCTCATCGAGCAAGAGCACATTTCCTTCTTCTTTTAAGGTCATTGCCAAATGCAATCGGTTTCGTTCTCCCCCCGAGAGCATGGCAACTTTTTTGTTTTGCTCACTTCCGCTAAAGTTAAACCTGCTTAAATAGGCACGAGAATTAACCTGTTCCCCCCCCATCATAACCAATTCCTGCTCATCACTAAAGTTTTGCCAGATCGTTTTCTCGGGGTCAATATTGGAGTGCGACTGATCAACATAAGCGATCTTAGCGGTCTCCCCAATGGTAAACTCACCTTTGTCCGGAGTTTCTTCACCCATGATCATTCTAAAAATTGTGGTCTTTCCGGCACCATTGGGACCAATAATACCCACTATTCCTGCCTGAGGCAATTTGAAGTTCAAATCTTCGTAGAGCAATTTATCGTCGTAAGCCTTACTCACACCCTTAGCCTCAATTACGTTTGTTCCCAAACGTGGCCCATTAGGAATATATATCTCAAGTTTCTCGTCAAGCTGTTTTTGATCCTGACTCATCAACTTATCGTAATTCTTTAAACGTGCTTTTTGCTTCGTTTGTCTTCCTTTCGCTCCTTGACGCACCCACTCCAACTCTCGCTCTAAGGTTTTTTGACGCTTAGAAGCTGTTTTGCTCTCCTGCGCTAAGCGCTTCGATTTCTGATCTAACCAAGAAGAATAATTTCCTTTCCATGGAATACCTTCTCCCCGATCCAGCTCTAATATCCATCCCGCAACATTATCGAGGAAATATCTATCGTGGGTTACCGCGATCACCGTACCCTTATACTGTGCCAAATGGTGCTCTAACCAATGTACACTTTCAGCATCTAAATGGTTTGTAGGCTCATCCAGCAGTAACACATCCGGCTCCTGAAGTAATAATCTACACAATGCAACACGGCGACGTTCCCCGCCAGAAAGCACCCCTATTTTTTTATCACCATCGGGCGTTCGCAATGCATCCATGGCAATTTCTAACTTTGTGTCCAGCTCCCATGCATTGGCTGCGTCAATTTCATCCTGAAGTACCGCCTGACGATCCATTAGTTTCTGCATTTTGTCTGCATCACTATAAACCTCTTCCAACCCGAACATATCATTGATCTTGTTGTACTCGTCGAGAATAGCTACCGTTTCGGCCGCTCCTTCACGCACAACTTCCATTACCGTCTTATCATCATCCAATTTTGGTTCCTGTTCTAAATATCCAACCGAATAACCGGGCGCAAATACCACATCTCCCTGATAATTTTTCTCAACTCCGGCTATAATTTTCAGTAAAGTAGATTTACCACTACCATTAAGTCCTAAGATTCCAATTTTGGCTCCGTAGAAAAAACTTAAATAAATATTTTTTAAGACCGGTGTTTGTGCGTTCTGAAACGTCTTTGTTAACCCGGACATTGAAAAGATCACTTTCTTATCGTCAGACATAATTTTTTAAATATTTAGATTTTAAATAGAGTTTAGATTAGTACGACCCCTCGACTCGTCGAAAAGCTCAGGACAGACTGTAGACCTTAAACCCTTCCTTTTAGCGCATTAAACACCCAGGCTATAGCAAAGAAACCAATTCCCACAGAGGCAAATCCCCATCCGGCAACATCATCATATTTAAACGCACCAAGTGCAATTAATCCTACCCCAACAAGAATCATTATAAAAGTGGCCCAAGCCAAAACAGTATTTTTATTCATTCCCATAATTATATTTTTTTGCGTGCCCCCAGACCTACCTGCCAATTGGCAAACGCTCATTTCATTGAGTCTGGGTCGGGCTATCGGCTGTATCTCCCCGTAGCGCAATACGTCGCTACGACGAGGATGTCGCCTCTATCCCTGTCCGATGGCTTTATTTAAGCCTCGAACTAACACTAATTAGATTCAATTGTATTCTTTAAGCCTTAGTTTTTAAGACTTTCTGAAAAATAACACCTCTGTTAGTTCAGGGGTGAGTATTAAAGCAAATATCGTACTTTTTATAAAAAAAAGCACCTCGAAAGGTGCTTAATTGTTAGGACGGAAGATAACCCATCTTACCGCTTTGATAATCACGTAGTGCCTCCATAATTTCAGTTTGTGAATTCATCACATAAGGTCCCCAGCTCGCAATTTTCTCGTTAAAAGGCTCTCCCGAAAGAAACAATAACTTACTCTCGGCAATTCCCTCAATATGAATTCCATCACCATCCTGTTCAAAAACAATGATCTGTTGTTCATTCCTTTCAAGTTTAACGCCATTCACCTTCACTTTCCCCTTTAACAGATAGATCAAGGCTTGATGTGATTTGGGTATAGGAAGGTCATACTTGCCATCTGGTTCTACATCCATCATAAATGCGTTCACCGGGGTCTGAGTTGAGATCAATCCACGAGCGTCTTCCAGGTTCCCCGCGATCACTTGAATCTTCACTTTCTTATCTTTAGAAGTAACAGTTTCAAACTGTTTACTGCTCACATGCTGATAGTTTGCCGGAATCATTTTCTTTTCCGAAGGTAAATTCAACCATAATTGAATCCCCTCTAAAGTACCACCCCGTTTTACAAAATCCTTGGTAGGCCCTTCAGCATGAATAATCCCCCTACCCGCTGTGGTCCACTGTACATCTCCGGATCTCACTATACTTTCATTCCCAAGAGAATCACGATGTAGCTGCTCTCCTTCAATTAAGAATGTCACCGGTTCGAAACCACGATGCGGATGTGGTCCCAGATCAAACGGATTATTTAATTCACTAATTTCATAAGGTCCGTAATGGTGCAACAGCACAAAGGGATCTACCAAAGGTATTTCCTCTGTGGGAACAGGCTGACGCAATCTTACCGGTCCCATGTTTACAAAGTCACTTTTTCCAATTGTTTTAACACTATTGAGTTTCATTTTAACTCTCCTTTCTTTAATTAATTATCTTAATTTATCTAACAGATTACTTAGCATCTCTGCTTCTTCTGCTGTTATTTTTTTTAAAAGATCCTCCCTTTTACTCTTATCGATCGTTTTAAGTAGTGCAAGTCCGTCCTTGGCTATTTCAATATGTACAACACGTCTGTCTGTCGCACAGGGTATTCTGTTTATCAAACCCTTAGCACAGAGCTTGTCCATAAGTCGGGTGGCATTTGGGGCCCGTTCCAACATCCTGTCTTTTATGGTTTGCACTGCAATTGGTTCTCCTGCTCCGCGTAAAATACGTAGTATATTATACTGCTGTGGCGATATTCCATAAGGTTTAAAATATTCATTCTGCTTGCTGTTTAGCCAATTTGCCGTATAAATGATGTTCAACAAGGCTTTAACCTTACTATTCGGAAACGTTGTATTTATATCTTTTGAAAGATCTCCCAAGGCTTCAGATTTTATAGATTATTTTCAAAAGTTGTAAGAGCTTCAGAAAACGCTTCCTTCAATTCTTTATCTAAAATTCCTTCTCCCGAGAAGTTCTTTCCGAAGAAAGGCAAAGAAAATACAGCTACTATATTAGCATCCATTCGGGGAAACTTACCATTAGCGATCTCCAAAACCGAAGCTCCACCTCTTCCCCCCGGTGAAGTTGCCATAAGAAGCATGGGGAGATTATGCCAAAGTTTTCCGTCTATCCTTGACATCCAATCAAAAATATTCTTAAAAACAGCAGAATATGCACCATTGTGTTCTGCCAAAGACAGAATAATACCATCTGAACTTTGTAATAGGGTTAAAAACCTTCTTGCATTATCAGGTATTCCATTGGCTATCTCAAGATCGATGCTATAAAGAGGTAATTCGAAATCGTTGAGATCTAAAAGCACTGTCTCCACATTTTGCAATTGTTGCAAAGCATGTCCTACTAGCTGTTTATTTATTGAAGCTTTACTACTACTGCCGGCAAAACCAATTACTTTTTTCATATATTTTAATTATTTACAGAACAAAAATACAACAAAAAATTTTATATTCCTAGGAATATATTTCCTCGGCAAATAATTTTAATTCATTAAAAGCAAAGCCAAAATATTTTGAGTTTTTGTATTTTAGCCGAAACATAAAATTCTGTGGATATCAACTTCAACAAGAACGAAGATCATAATAAATTACTCGTTTCAGATTTACGTCAAAGATTAGCCAAGGTAAAACTAGGCGGAGGCGAAAAACGTATAGAAAAGCATCACGCGAAGGGAAAAATGACAGCGCGTGAGCGTATAGACTATCTGTTAGACGAGAAAAAACCGAGTATTGAAATTGGTGCTTTTGCCGGAGACGGCATGTACCAGGAACACGGTGGCTGTCCAAGTGGCGGGGTCGTGGTAAAAATCGGTTACGTAAAAGGAAAACAGTGTATCGTTGTGGCAAATGATGCCACAGTTAAAGCCGGAGCCTGGTTCCCTATTACTGCTAAAAAAAATCTTCGGGCGCAGGAAATTTCTATAGAAAATAAACTTCCAATTATCTATTTGGTAGATAGTGCAGGAGTTTACCTTCCCATGCAAGATGAAATTTTTCCCGACAAAGAACATTTTGGTCGAATATTCAGAAACAATGCCGTGATGAGCAGTATGGGAATAACCCAAATTTCTGCCGTGATGGGGAGTTGTGTTGCCGGTGGGGCATACTTGCCTATAATGAGCGACGAAGCACTTATTGTAGATAAAACGGGAAGTATATTTCTCGCAGGAAGTTATTTGGTAAAAGCCGCAATTGGTGAGAGTATTGATAATGAAACTCTGGGAGGTGCAACTACGCATTGTGAAATTAGTGGTGTAACAGATTATAAATCTAAAGACGATAAAGACGCTCTGGATACCATTAAAAATATTGTATCTAAGATAGGAGATTATGAAAAAGCAGGCTTTAATCGCGAAAAAGCGCTTAAGCCAAAGGAGGATTCTAAGGAGATCTTCGGAATACTCCCAAAATCTAGAGCAGATCAATACGATATGCGCGAAATTGTAAAGCGCCTGGTTGATAATAGCGATTTCGAAGAATATAAAGAAGGCTACGGTCAAACTATCCTTACCGGATATGCACGAATAGATGGCTGGGCAGTTGGTATTGTAGCAAACCAACGAAAATTGGTTAAAACCAAGAAAGGTGAAATGCAATTTGGAGGTGTTATTTATAGTGACAGCGCAGATAAGGCGACTCGTTTTATCGCGAATTGCAATCAGAAAAAGATACCATTGGTGTTTCTACAGGATGTAACAGGTTTTATGGTAGGTAGCAAGAGTGAACACGGAGGAATTATCAAAGACGGAGCTAAAATGGTGAATGCTGTGAGTAATAGTGTAGTGCCTAAATTTACCATCGTTATAGGGAATTCGTATGGTGCCGGTAATTACGCCATGTGTGGAAAGGCGTACGATCCAAGGTTGATCGCAGCATGGCCAAGTGCCGAACTCGCAGTAATGAGTGGAAACAGCGCAGCAAAGGTGTTACTGCAAATAGAAACCGCCTCTTTAAAAAAGAAAGGCGAAACCATCACTCCGGAAGTTGAAAAAGAACTTTACGACAAGATCAAAGCTCGTTACGATGCACAGATTTCACCCTATTACGCGGCTTCCAGAATTTGGACCGATGCGGTGATAGATCCCTTAGATACCAGGAAGTGGATCTCTATGGGAATTGAAGCAGCAAATCATGCTCCCATTGAAAAACCATTTAATCTGGGTGTTATTCAGGTTTAACAATCGTTGATTAGATAAATTGTGAGATGTGAAAAATTGATTACCTTTTCCACATCATGAGCAAGACTCGAAAAAAAACACAACCTTTCTATACAATTTTACTTCTAATTTTAGCGGGAGAAGCCGTATTCATACTTCCCTTTGTATTAGCACGTGTTTTTAGACCCACCGTACTCGATGTATTCGATGTTACAAACCTCGAACTAGGAACTTGTTTTTCTGTTTATGGCATAGTCGCTTTTATTTCTTATTTATTAGGAGGAAGTCTGGCAGATAAATTTCAACCCAAAATACTTATTGCAACGGCGCTGTTTTTAACGGCGGCCGGCGGACTCTTCTATGCAACTTTTCCCTCATTTAAAATGCTACTCGTCTTATACGGGTACTGGGGATTTACTACGATCTTTTTATTTTGGGCAGCGATGATAAAAGCCACTAGAATGTGGGGCGGCGCGGCAAAACAAGGTCTTGCATTTGGTCTTCTGGATGGGGGTCGAGGATTGGTTGCAGCGAGTTTTGGCACCCTAGGTGTTGTGATATTTTCAATGTTTATTACGACACAAATAAGTGAAGCCAGTTTAACAGATCGCAAAGAAGCTTTTAAATATGTGATCTTAGTCTCCTCCGGTATAATTACTTTTATCGGTCTCCTTATTCTTGCCTTTTTAAAAGCTGATACATCCCGGGAAAACACTATCCTGAGAAAAACGTGGAAAGAAACGTTCGCGAATTACAAAATAGTGATCAAAATTCCCGCGGTATGGTTATTAATGATCATAATTCTATGTGCTTATGTTGGCTATAAGATCACCGATGTGTTTTCCTTATACGCAAGGGAGGTCATGCTTTATGACGAAATAGATTCAGCTAAAGTTGGAACCTATCTCTTATACATTAGACCTATCGTTGGGGTAGGCATTGGGTTGCTGGCAGACCGTAGTAAAGCATCACTCATGATGATCATAGGGTTTGTAGTGATGTTGGTTGGTTCTACCATCTTTGCTTCGGGAGTTATTACACCAAATATGAGTATGTTATTTCTGATATCGCTCTTAATAACAGCGACCGGAGTTTACGCGTTTCGAACACTATATTTCGCAGCAATGGAAGAAGGGAAGATTCCCCTTGTCGTTACAGGAACCGCAGTAGGGTTAATTTCACTTATAGGTTATACTCCCGATATATTTGCAGGGCCGGCAATGGGATATTTACTGGACGCTTCTCCGGGTGAGACCGGACATCAGCATGTTTTTTTAATGCTGGGTATTTTTGCACTAATTGGACTACTCGCTGCGATTAGGTTTTATGGGCTATCTAAAAAAAAGACAATCTCTGAGCGCTCTTTTTAAAAGTTAAATTTGAACTTTTAACAGGTTATTTATCTAAAAATGAATAACTTATAAGCTTAAAATCATAATATTTTTAATCATGGGAACAATTAAGTCTTTAAACAAATGGGCTAATGCCCATACCTATTACCCTCTCGATCTGTTAAGAATTGCGCTGGGTGTACTCCTGTTTATAAAAGGTATAAATTTTATGGCTAACAGTCAGATGCTCTTAGATCTCTTCGAACCATTACAAACTATGGCTGGAGGTATGATTGCCGTTCATTACGTCGCTCCTGCACATTTTATTGGTGGATTACTAATCGCTTTTGGTCTGTTAACACGATGGGCTGTAATTGCGCAATTACCTATTATTATTGGAGCAGTTGCCATTAATTTTGCAGGAGAAATGAATACTGCTAATTTAGTTTTATCTGTTGCGGTTCTGCTTTTATGTATATTCTTTCTAATCTATGGCTCCGGAAAGCACTCAGTAGATAAATATCTGAAAATGCAACAATAGTCCTATTTCCACTTAATGGGTCGTATCTTTTCCTGACGTTTATTCACATATCTAAAGCCGTTTTCGCCAAAAAAACCGGCCTCTTCTAACATTATTCGAATATCCTTATCCCATTCCGGAATATGTACCGTTGTATTTAATTCGATAGCATATACCGTGTTGGTGTGTAACGGATAATCCCCATTCACCGGAACTCCACCTTGCGAATCCCACATTCCTAAGGTAGTTCCCGAACTATGACCATAAGTACCTAAAGGATGCGTGTAAATGGAAGGCCTAAGGCCTTCGGCTTTGCCTTCAGAAAGTGATTTTAGTAAAATTTCGTTACCGGTGCTTCCCTCTTTAAAATTATTGGTGAAAATATCCTGAACGCGATTCCCCTTTTTAAATGCTTCGGAAAGGTAATCGGGTACTTTAGACTCTCCCTCTTTAAGCACATAAGCATGTTGTTGACAATCGGTATTTAAACCAATATAAGTTATTCCGAAGTCACAGTGCAATAGATCTCCGGGGAGAATAATATCATCTTTTTTAGATTTACTAAATGATTCTATATGACTTTTAAGCGCTTCGGAAGAGCGTTGTGCATCTATGGTTGGATGAAACCAGGTTTCTAGTCCCATTTCTGTAACTTTTTGTCGCATCCACCATACTACATCGTCTGTTGTTGTTTTACCCGGAGTAATTACCTTTGAAGAGAAAGCTTCGGCAATGATGTCGTGAGTTACCTCAACCAAAGTATTGTATAACTCCATCTCTTTCTCGGTGCGAGTTTCGATCCAGCCTATTGCTAATTTTTCGGCCGAAACCAGCTTAACTTCCAATTCAGGCGGAAGCGCTACTCTTAGCAGATCAAAATCGGTTTTTACTAATCCATCTACTATTCCGAAGTGTTCGGATGTATTAATGGCGATTTTTTCAGGATTACGCTCTTCAATGATCTCTACCAATCTGGCCCATTGATCCGGTTGTTTCTCCTTATCCCAGGCCGATGTAATATTTTCGCCTACGTCGTAACGTGCTACCGCAAGTTTCTCCATAGTATCCTCTTCTTTGTTTCTATAGAATACAAGAATTGTTCTTCTACGTGCGTTTAACCAGGTTGATGGAAGCATAGTTCGCATTACAGGGTCTTCATTATATTCTCTGGCGATCACCAACCACATGTCAATATCGGTATCGTCCATTAATTTTGGTAATAGATTGTCGAACCTATCGGCTAATATTTCATCTCTTAATGCCGCTCGGTCCCGTTCGGGGAGAATCTGAGCAGAGACTAGTAAAACTTGAAACAAACAGATCACGGTAAGTAAAAAAACAACGCTATTCTTTTTCATATCTTTAATGTAATTAAATTATCTAATCGTGTTTCGAAATATTGCGGTTTTAGCCATTATATTATTGATCGTATCTTGTGGTAGAGATGACAATTCGTCAACGATTCCTCAAATGACGGATCCAATCGATAATTCGAATATCGTAAAGATTTTATTTATAGGCAATAGCCTTACCTTTTTTAACGATGGAATAGACTCTCATGTAAACGGTTTTTACAATAATGGTGATGAAGTTGTTCCCACAGTAATCGACAGAGCTGCAAGTCCAGGTTTTTCGCTGGCAAATCATTTAAATAGTGCTGCAACGCAAAATGCCATCAATAGTGAAGACTGGGATTACGTAATTCTTCAAGAAAATGGTGTTGTCGCTACAACAGATCCCGATGAGATGATCGCTTCGCTCACGGCATTTAAAGATATATTACATACAACCAGAGCAGAAGTATTTCTTTTTATGACCTGGGCTTATGAGGGAGAACCTCAAATGACAGACCAATTGTATACTATTTATTCTGAGGCTTCAACGATTACAGGCTATAAGATCGTACCCGTAGGATTGGGGTGGAGAGATTTCCAGCAGGAAAATAATGGCATCAATTTACTTGGACCCGATGGGGTTCATCCTAGTTTGGAAGGTACATTTTTTGCTTCAGCGATGTTTTTTAAAGCAATTTCAAACCAAGATATAAACAGCAATCCGTATCGTACGAGTTTGACACCGCAAAAAGCCACATACATTAAAGAGTTTGTTACTCAGTCTTTTTTGGAGTATTACTAGACTTTTTATATTTCCCCAATACTTTTAAAACATCCTTCCGTTTAATTTTCTCTGTATCGGTATATGGAAACTGTGACAACGTATAGATCTTCTTTGGTCTTTCAAAGGGTTCTAATTCTGAAAAAGCTTCAGCGTAATTGGGAACTTGTGCCTCATTCTTGGTTTCCAATATCAAAATAACCCGCTCTCCCAATTCCTCGTCACTTTCCGAAGCAATAATAAAAGGAAGAGTAATAGCTTTCGAAAGTTTCTCCTCAACGACTTCGGGATGTATTTTTATTCCGCCACTATTAATTACGTAATCATAACGTCCCAGCCATTCAAAAGAGGTGGGTGTAATAAGTTTTACCAGATCATTGGTAACGACGATTTCCTCATTTATTTCGGGAGCGTAAATCACCAGACATTCTCTGCTATCTGTAGAAAACTTTACATTGGGCAATGCCGAAAACACTTTGGTTCGTGCCGGTCCGTTAACCCGTCTAACTGCAATATGACTAATTGTTTCGGTCATTCCATAAGTTGCGAATACCTCGGTTGGAATCTCCTGCAACTTTTCATCTAAAATCTCAGAGATCACTCCGCCACCTACGATTAGTTTCTTTACCTTTTTAAGGGAAGGGAGCGAATGAAACACCTGATAAGGAACCATTGCAACAAAATCGTAATCATTGTCATACTGCGTGAGTGCATCTTTTTCGGGTGCAACTACGTGTAGATCCCATCCAAGGGTCATTGCTCGTACCAGCATCATTTTACCCGCAATATAATTAGCCGATAAACACAGTAAAGCCGAAGTTCGTGCACCTGTTTTAAAAAATGTTCCTGTAGCTTTTGCACTATTGATCATGAGCTCCTTCTGCAACCGTATTTTCTTAGGATTTCCTGTAGATCCTGAAGTTTTAACTTTTACAGCTTCCTTCTCATTAAGCCATTGTTGAATAAACTTCCCTATTTGAACCTCATGTTCATCACCGTCCTTTACTAATTTTTCGGCAAAGAGAAGTAACTCTTCTACCGAGTCGTATTGCAACCCATTAAAGGTAAAAGAAGGGTGAAGCACTTGTGAGGTTGTTTTCAAAATGTTCTTTATACGATTTCTTCCTCTATTAATTCCTGAGGCTTGGTTACCTTTCCGAAGAGCTTTTCTCCCCATCCGGTCCACTTATACCTAAACGCCATTATTCCAATAAAGATAGGATATACGATTAAAACAGGAGCAAGAACATCAAATCCGGCAGAAGGGTCTGAAATATCCTTTAATATCGAATTGGTTTTAAAGACGGTCCAATCTGCTGTCACTAATAAGGCAGCGATTAAATTGTTCCCTGCGTGAAAACCCAAAGCCAGTTCCATACCCTCATCCATTAAGGTAATGATCCCTAAAAAGAATCCCGTTCCTATATAATAGATCATTATAATGTTACCCAATTTCTCTACTTCAGGATTAAAAAAATGGAGACCCCCAAAAATTACAGAAGTAATTATTAATGGAAACCAACGGTTTTTGACGAGTACTCCAAGTCCCTGCATCAAATACCCACGAAACAAATATTCTTCAAAACTGGTTTGTAAAGGCACAAAAAGTACTGCAACAACCAATAAAATAAGAAATGGGATCAAATCGAATTGAAGTTCATAATCCTGCGGATTCGCATTATAATCGATAGCAGTTAATACGATAGTGGTCACCGCGATAAGCCCAAAACCAAACCAAAACCTACCCCAATCTGTTTTTTTTCGAGAGGTGGTAAGTGTAACAAAAGGCTGTTTATGAAAAAATCTAACCACAAAATATAATACCACCAGACCAATCGCAAAACTAAGCAGCATTAGAAAAAGGGTAAGATTAGAATCCAGAGTGGTCATGAGCACCGCAGGATCTTCAATATCTGCAAAAGTGCCACCTTCGCTTATTATTTTAAATGCTACAGCACCAATTAACGGAATTGACCCAAGTTGTGAGGCTACAAAAATTACAAAGAAACCTATGGCGTATCTCCACCATTCGTGCTTAAATTTAAACGCTTGTGCTATGTACATTTACTATTCAATTTTTAGATTTTCAGATAATTATACTATTAGAGATTAATCTTTAAAACATTTAGGTCCCAGCTCTTATCCCGCTCATAATATATAGATCCGTCTTTTATTTGTAAGGGCGATTCGATATTATTTTCGTATAAACTCCCTGTACCTAAACCTTGTGGCAATATACTATTTTTTGTAAACGTGTATTGCGAAATAGCGTTTAATCCCACATTACTCTCAAGCGCAGAAGTGATCCACCATCCTACCCCATTCTTGTTCGCCAGATCGATCCAATAGTCACTACCTCTAAATCCACCAATAAAACTTGGTTTTAAAATAATATACTGCGGTTTTATAGTACTCATAAGCTCAATTTTCTTCTCTTCGGAAAAGACTCCGATCAATTCTTCATCAAGGGCAATAGGAAGTGGCGTTCTCTCACAAAGTGCTGCCATTTCCTGCCAATTCCCTTGTTTAATGGGCTGTTCAATAGAATGGATATCTAAATCGGAAAGGATTTGTAGCTTTTTCATCGCTTCGGAAACAGTAAATGCTCCGTTCGCATCCACACGTAACTCTATTTCTGAAGCAGAAAATTCTTTTCGAATAGCTTTTAGCAGTGCTACTTCCGACTCGAAATCGAGGGCACCGATCTTCATTTTTATACAACCGAAGCCCTGAGATAATTTTTGGGCTATTTGCTTTTTCATAAAAGCCTTATCCCCCATCCAGATAAGTCCGTTAATAGCAATCCCTTCTTCTCCTTCAGTAAATTGAGAAGGAAATAATTTAAAATTATTGTTAGAAGCTAAAGATCTGAATGCAGTTTCAACTCCAAATTGTATTGAGGGAAATTCGGTTAGCCTTTCATATAACGCATCTAAACCCAGGGAAATATTATCGCAAACCCAATGTAATTTTTCTTCATAATCCGCTCTGTCGTCAATGCTAAGGCCACGTAACATCCCGCACTCTCCAAGCCCCCATTTATCACCTTCAGAAACAATTAAAAACCAGGTTTCCTTAAATTTTAGGACGCCTCGAGAGGTACCACTAGGGTTTTTAAAGTTGAGAATGTGTTTTTTAAAAGTAGCTGTCAATTTGGTTTGTTGGTTTGTTGGATTATTGTAATGTTGATTTAAATTTAGAAGTCATTTTCACTATTGATTCTAAAGAATTTAAAAGTTCATTCAACTGATGATCGTCTATATATCCAAGGTCATTAGAAATTAGTAATTGAGTCTCTATTTCATAACAAGAACCAAGGGCGATCTCTAATAATCCAATGATCTCTCACAATTCAATCGATTCCCCAATATCGAGCAACATCAAATCCTTTCCTGCTTCGTAGAATTTTCGTTTTGCGAGATCATGATCAATTTCTATATATCCGAAAGTATCGTAATGCACCCCCAACACTTTATCGCATTCAACAAAATCGCTTGCAATGATCGCATCTTCTATTCCCATAGTGAAGTTGTCACCAATAGGCAGGATCGCCAGATCAAGTTTTGTTTGCATTGGAATTAATTTCATATCCATGGTTAATGCCGTATCGCCAGCGATATAAATATTCTTGTGTTCACCTTCTATCACAAAACCTCCGGGTTGGCCACCATAGCTACCATCCGGGAAGGAGCTGGTATGAATTGCGTTAACATATTTTACTTTTCCAAAATTGAATTTCCGGCTACCGCCGTGATTCATAGGATGTACTGTACATCCTTTTTCTTCGTAATGAGTGGCAATTTCATAATTACTCACTATCGTTGCGCCGGTATTTTTTGCTATTGCTTCCGCATCGAGAATATGGTCTTGATGCGCATGAGTGAGTAAGATAAAATCGGCTTTTAAAGTGTTTATATCAATTTTGTCCTTAGATAACGGGTTTCCGGAAATAAAAGGATCGACAATTATATCCTTTCCTGCGATCTTTAGCGAAAGACTATTTTGTCCGTAAAATGTGATCTTCATGCGTTTAATTTTTTCGGTTGCATAAATTTAAAGCAAAGTGGTCACAAAAAATAATACTGAGAACAAAAAAGTGCTCAAAGCAACTTTTTTTAATTCGGGATCCAACAAGGCGGGTGACTCATTTTTGTAAACCTTATAAAGGTTCAAAAATAACGGTATAAAGGCGATCAAGGGTAAATATTCAAGAGCACTGGCAGCGCCTAAATAAAAATATAATGCCGCGCAGGCAAAGGCAACCAATATAAGAGCAGTATGATAGAGTTTCACCCTTCTTTCCCCTAACAAAACCGCGAGTGTATTCTTATTTACGGCAGCATCAGAGAGTCTATCGCGCATATTATTCAAATTCAGTACTGCTACACTAAGCAATCCAATGGTAATTGCAGGGAGTACAATTGCGTTTCCGAAATCCTGAGTAAAAAGGAAATAACATCCCATTACACCCACTATTCCGAAGAAAATAAAAACAAAAACATCACCAAGGGCTTTGTAACCATAAGCCGACTTCCCTACGGTGTATTTAACGGCCGCGATAATGGCGGCAATTCCCAGGTTAAAAAAGAGGAAAGAAAGCAAAAAATTATTATTCCCAAAGGCGGCAAAAATTAGCATACTAGCAACGAGTAATGTTAGCACAGCTGTGATGATCATTCCATGTTTGAGTTCTTTGGCAGTAAGTAAACCACTTTGAAGTGCACGCGCCGGACCAATACGCCCCGCACTGTCTGTTCCCTTAACACCATCTCCATAATCATTGGCAAAATTTGATAAAACTTGAAATCCTAAAGTTGTAATAAGGGCTAAAACGAATACAGTTGAAGAAAAACTGTCCACACTTAAGGCAGCCGCACCTGCAGTTACAATCCCCGAAATTGACAACGGTAAAGTTCGTAATCGTGCGGCAGAGATCCACACTTTAATTTTTGTCATCTATGCTTATTTGAAAAAGCAAAAATACATCTAAAAAATAAAACCCGCCTTACTTAAGCAAGACGGGTTTTAGACTATGATCGAAAAAATGTTACTCGATAATTAATTTTTGCGATTCACCATTTGCATTGTTAATTATATAGGTACCGCTATTAAGGCTGCTTACATCCATTGAGGCAGCATTCCTTTTTGAAAGCACTTGTCTTCCAGTGATATCATAAATTTTATAATCACTTGGAGTACTAAAAAATATGTTATTTTTAGTTGGGTTAGGATAGATACTAAAAGTCTTCCCATAATCAAAATCGAACTCTTCGGTTGAAAGCACGATATTATCCAAACTATATACACTTAAAGTGGCACTAACCTCGTTTGATAATATTACTAAAGCTGTTCCTGTTGGACTATCGGATGTATCTACAAACGCAACTCCTTCGGGTCCAAGATCCCCTCCTTCAGTTCCTCCTGCAACAGCATCTCTGTTGTTAACATATTGAAGGAATTGAGGATTCGACGGATTCGTGATATTGTACACCATCATTCCTCCTACTCGCTCTAATAAAATAAAGGCATAAAATTCATTGTTTAATTCCTTAACCAGAACTCCTTCCGGCTCAGGACCTTTATTATCACTTCTGTTTTTTGGAGTGTTATTTGAGTTGCTGGCATTAAAAATCGCACCATAAGTCGTATCTGCAGCTGTAATCACCTCAAAGTCATTACCAGAATCATAAACAAGTGTTCCGGTTGCAGCTTCAAAAATACTAAACGATCTTCCACCAAACACGTGAATTTCGTCAAAATCCCCATCATTGTCTATATCTCCCGACGCATTGGTAACAGCAATATCACCAAGATTGGTTTCCATTTCTAACACTGAAATGTCTGCAAAAACAGTTGGGTCCAGAATGTAATCTGTATCTCCAATTTTTCGTTCTTCTTCCAAGGCTCCGTATTCGCGGGCATCTCCTTCGTTTGCAGTAACGATATAATCTACTCCTCCTACATTGTAAAATGAAATAGCATCAGGCATATACATTCCTTTAACCGGCCATGAGGCATTGAATATAAAATCCATTTCGTCTGAAGTATCCATAGAATTCTCGGGAAGACTGTGATCTTTTAATCCGAAGGAAATAACATCGGTGATTTCGAGCGTAATTAGATCAATGATCGCATAGGCATTATTCTCTTGAAGTGACACATAGGCTTTTTCAGAATCATTAGAAACTGCTATGTATTCCGGCTCCAGATCCTGAGAGACTGAAGAACCCGGTCCAAAGATCCTAACTCCGGCAGCTTCTAAAGCGCTTTGCTGCGCATCGAAATCGTTAAAATTCAAGGTGACAACATCAGCTTGGGAAATACTTCCCAGACCACCACTAACATCGATTACAGAAATAGTTCCTTCAGGATCGAATGAATAGTCATCGCTCGGCTGACCTTCATTAGCAACCAGCAATTTAGTTCCGTCGGGTGAAAATGTAAGCATATCTGGTAATGAACCTACCTCTACCGTGAATGTATTATTTCCGTCAATATCTCCAAAAAGTACGAATCCATTATCTGTTTGATCATTAGCTGCAACTGCGGCGGCAACGATTCCATTACTAACGGCAACGCTCTGTACTCCACTTCCAATAGTTGAAATATCGAACGAACCAATTGACAGTATGTTATTCGGGTCTGAAAAATCTAATGCTTCTATAGATGTAGAATTCGTTACAAAAAGGCGTTGTGAAGTAGCATCGTATGCTGTGATTTCTGCAGTTCCTGAAGCATCTACCAAGTAACTATTTAAATAATTAACATCCAGTTGTGTTGAATCTCCGGAAGGAACAACTGTATCTTCATCTAAAATATATACCGAAAACACATCTTGTCCGTTTAATGCTGCGTTAGAAACATTTTGCAACCCTACGACAAAAAACACATCACTATTATCGTCTGAGTTGTTAAGAATTGGAATAGTAACCATTTGCGAATCTGTACTTCCTGCAAGAAAAGTTAAGGTTTCGGTAGTGGCAAAAGTGAAATCTGTTCCCTCTACAGCCGTACCTCCCGAAAGTAATGACACTTCTACGGTGGCATCGGCAGATGGTGCATCTGTGATATCAACGATGATATTTACAGAACCTCCATCTTCAGAAACAGATAAATAAGCATCAGAAAACTGAATGGTGGATAATGTTGGAGCAATTCCATTCCCCGGAGAACCGATATTAGGAACGTTAGCACTCGCTCCACCTAAGGCAAGAGTTTCAACAGCATTGTTTGCGTTTCCAACAACACTAAATTCGGCAAGTTCTACATCATACGATTGACCATCGTTAGCTGCAGTATCGGGATATGAAGCACTATCTACGGGAGAGGTCGTTGCCGGGTCACCCATCCATAGTGTTACAGCATCACCGCCGGCACCAAGTCCCGAACCATCTGTGTAACCCACTTCAATTCCTGTTATATCAATTACCGGGCTCCATACGCTGTTAAACGTTGAAATATCTCCAACGTCACCTGTAATGAGAACAATTGCGCGTCCTCCGGGTTGAATTTGAGTAACCCCTTGAATAAGATCCGCAGCAGTTGGATCGGCAGAATCATCGTCATAGTATAAATCTTCATCTACTCCCGAGACCCATGCCGTAGCACCTGTGTTTTCAATTTCGAACCAGTCGGCAGTTAAATCTGCACCCTCCTGACCAGAAAATATTTCAGTAATAACCAATTCTGCTAATAATGGAATTGCCGGTCCGTTTCCAGGTGACCCTATATTAGGTACGTCGGCACTGGCGCCTCCAAGAGCTATAGTTTGCACGGCACCATTAGCATTTCCTACAGTACTAAATGCATCAAGCTCGTTATCGTATGATTGTCCGTCGTTAGCCGAAGTATCCGGATAAGCTTCGGTTGCAATGGGAGCAGAAGTATTAGGATCACCTAACCAAATGTTTACTGCATCTCCCCCGGCTCCCAATCCGGCGCCATCTGAATATCCAATTTCAACTCCGGTTAAATCGATCACCGGACTCCAAACATCAACAAAAGTTGTTATATCACTTGTATCTCCTGTTATCAATACAATAACTGAACTTCCCGGTTGGATTTCGGTAATTCCCTGAACAATATCTGCGGTAGTTGGATCTGCAGATTCATCATCGTAGTAAATATCCGGATCCACTCCCGATACCCATGCTGTTGTACCATTGTTTGTGATTTCGAACCAATCTGCGGTTAGATCTGTACCTGCCTGATCCGAAAATATTTCCGTAATAACCAGGTCACTTGAACTATTTGTGAAGACAGAAGCTTGGTCCTGAAGGAACGTATTTGTAATTTTTTTTAATGGTGTTTCCACCAGACTCGTGGCATTTAACGCAATTTGTGAAAAACAAATTGAGTTTACTACTAATAAGACTAATAGCGTAAGTTTTTTCATTTTTAAGTTTATTTAGATTTTTGGCTAAATTAATTAGGCTTTGTGCCTATAGTCTTAGCTAAACTTTAATTGAACATGAAGATTTTTAAAGCTCATAGTTGAAAAATTCGTTCAATTTTAACTTTAGGTAATGAAAAGGTTATGAGGATAAAATAATTTCATATTTTTAGATTCTAACAATAACCAAACCTATGACCTCTACTTATCACTTTGGATTACTATTATTACGAGTTGGATTTTCGGCAATGATGTTAACACATGGAATACCTAAATTAATGAACCTAATTCAAGGGAATCTCGATTTTGGTGATCCCATAGGTATCGGGTCGACACTCTCATTAATTCTTACGGTAATTGGTGAAGCCATTTGTCCTATTTTGGTTCTCATAGGTTTTAGAACGAGGTTGGCAGCAATCCCAACAATAATTACGATGGCAGTAGCTGCCTTTGTAGTCCACGGGGCAGATCCCTTCGGCACAAAAGAAAAAGCACTCCTTTATCTCTGTGCGTTTATAGTGATTGCATTAGTGGGAGCAGGAAAGTATTCAGTAAGTAGAAAATAAAATGGCGGGCAGATTTACAAATCTCAAGATAAGAACAATTACTTCCGGTAGAATTGGAAAGTATCTTCTTTATGCTATAGGAGAAATTATTCTTGTTGTGTTAGGGATTCTTATCGCGTTAAACATTAACAATAAGAACGAGCAGAAAAGAGAAAATATCGCGCTAAATTCAATTTTATCAAATGTGCATTACGATCTGAAACGAGACACAGTATTGATCAATATGGCAATTAAGAACTATGGAGATCGCGAAAAACTGCTCGACAAAATAGTTAAGGATGAATATACCATCGAAGATTACCAAAAATGCTTGTTCTGCCCTTCATTAATCACCTCCTACTTCCCAATGTCTATAAACGATAAAGGGTATCTTCAGTTGAAAAATTTTAACCAGAATAGTTCGGTGCAAAATGACACGCTTATTGCCGATGTTGTCCAATTCTACAATGTTTATACCTCTTTCCTGAAAGAATTAGGAAATGAGGTTAAAGAAAATACTATTGATAATGTAAAAAACTGGAGGGATAATTATCCTTGGTTCACAGCGGTTATGAGTGGGAAGCAGGATCCTCGTTTTATAAAATACATTTCTGAAGATCCGGATTTTAAAAACAGAGCTACCTATTATAATATACTGGCGAACAAAAACTATTTATCCATTCTTAAACAATATAAAATAGATGCTAAAGCGATCTTAATAGCCCTAGAAGAAAGAGACAAGGTCAATACTAATTAAAAATTTTCACCAACAACTCTTTCAAAAGATCTCCCTGCGATAAATTGGCCGCTCCAACCCCCTTGCTTTTCATATCAACTTCTCTAATTGAAGCAATAATACTACTCACCTTTTTCATTGGATAGTTACGTGCGGCAAGTTCGTAATCTTTGATGAAATACGGACTTACCCCGAGTGCTTTAGGAGCTTCCTTTTTATTAGACAATGCGTGATACTTTAATAATTTTGAAAAGAAGCTATACAACAGGGCTATGGTCATTACCATAGGATGATTCTTGGTGTTTTGTCCAAAATACTGAACGATTGAAAAGGCCTTCTTCAAATCTCTGGAGCCGATAGCATTTTGCAGTTCAAAATTATTAAAATCTTTACTTATCCCAATATTTTCCTCAATAAGCTGTGGCGTAATTTGTTCCCCCGGCTTTATGATAAGTTGTAATTTTTCAAGCTCATTATTTACTTTCCCAAGATCATTACCTAAAAATTCAACAAGCATTTGAGCTGCCTTAGGAGTAATGGTATAACCCCTACCCGCCAAGACACGCCTGATCCAATCGGGAACCTGATTTTCATATAACTTTTTACTCTCGAAAATAATTCCGTTTTTGGCAATAGACTTAGATAGCTTCTTACGCTTGTCGAGCGATTTGTACTTATAACAAAGAACCAAAACTGTGGTGGGCTGCGGATTTTCAACATAACTCACCAAATTCTCTATGGTACGCGAAAGATCCTGGGCTTCCTTTACGATAACTACCTGTTTTTCGGCCATCATTGGATACCGCTTGGCATTACTCACAATATCTTCTATAGATACATCTCGTCCGTAGAGCACCATCTGATTAAATCCCTTTTCTTCTTCCGAAAGCACGGTCGCTTCAATAAAGTTAGAAATAGCATCAATATAATACGCTTCTTCACCCATCAAAAAATAAACCGGTCTAATATCCCCCTGCTTAATGCTGTTTACTATTTGCTTGGCTTTATCTAAAGGCATTTTGTGAATTGGCTTTTTCGAAGTACGAACAACGATTTCTATGATTTTTCCTTCGGAAACTGTTACTTTGCGATATGCAGAAACTTAACTTCCCGGATTATGAATTTCGATTCAAAAGTAACGAAAACAAACGATTGATTTTTGATGTAATTCGAAAAAAATTTCTGGTACTTACTCCCGAAGAATGGGTTCGTCAACATGTACTGCAACACTTAATTTCTGAAAAAAACTATCCCACTTCACATATCAACGTTGAAAAACAACTGAAGCTTCACAACACTACTAAACGCTATGATATTGTAGTTTACAATAATGACGGAAGCATTAGGCTGATCGTTGAATGTAAAGCTCCATCAGTTAGGATTACACAAGACACCTTCGATCAAATTGCACGATATAATCTTGTGCTGAATTCAGGCTATCTAATGGTTACAAACGGTATGGATCATTATTTTTGTAGAATGGATGAGGCAAACGAACAGTACATTTTCTTAAAAGACATTCCCAACTACAAAGAATAAGAATATAATCGGGGGAAAAATAGCGATGAGAGAATACCGGAAAGCCAATTCCTTTCTTCTTCTCTACTTCTTCTTTCTGAACATAAAAAAATTATCTTTGCCACAATGACTACGGCTGTTGTTATATTGAACTGGAATGGAAGGGAATTGTTAGCACAGTTCTTACCTTCGGTTATTCGCCATTCTTCAGAAGCTACTGTGTATGTAGCCGATAATGCCTCTACAGACGATTCGGTTTTGTTTATTTCTGAAAACTTTCCGACGGTAAAAATTATTCAGAATAAAACCAACGGCGGCTATGCAAAAGGATATAACGATGCGCTCAAGAATGTTTCAGAAGATATTCTTGTACTTCTAAATAGTGATGTAGAAGTCACCGAAAACTGGCTCACTCCGGTCATTTCAGAGTTTCGAAAGGATGCAACTCTCGCTGCCGCCCAACCAAAAATACTGGATTATAAGAATAAAGCGTATTTTGAATATGCCGGTGCAGGCGGCGGATTTGTTGATGCCTTAGGGTATCCGTATTGTCGCGGTCGAATTTTTAATACTCTGGAATTGGATGAAGGGCAATACAACGATACGATTCCTATATTTTGGGCGACAGGAGCGGCCTTGTTTGTAAAGAATACTGTCTTTTGGGAAGTTGGTGGTTTAGATGAAGATTTTTTTGCGCATCAGGAGGAAATTGACCTATGCTGGCGATTACAAAATAATGGCTATGTGGTAAAGTATATTGGAGCCTCTACGGTTTATCATGTGGGAGGAGCGACGCTTGCAGCGGGAAATCCGAGGAAGACTTTTTACAACTTCAGAAACACCCTGTTGGCGTTGGTAAAAAACGTTAAAGGCGCGAAGGTTTGGGGGATTATTTTTATCCGTCTCATCTTAGATGCCATAGCTGCATTTCAGTTTTTATTTCAAGGAAAACCTAAACATTTTAGCGCTATTCTCAAGGCACATTTTAGTTTTTACACACTAATTCGTAAATTCCTCAAAAAGAGAAGGATATACGCTAAGAAAACCAAATATTATAGAATAAACTCTATAGTTTGGTACTATTTTATTAGAAAAAAGCACCACTTTAAAGACGGTTATTGATATTTTACTTAAAGTATTGTTAATCGTTATTGTAGATGGCGTTCATTTAATAATTTTGAATAACAATTTAACACTTAAAACAAATCTAAAAATTATGAAAAGACTTTTGATATTAGCCGTTTGCTCTTCTTTTGTACTCACATCATGTGTTTCCAAAAAGCAATATGCAGAACTAGAGGCTAAACAAAAAAACACACAAGATCTCTTAAACACGGCAACAGTTAAGTTAAACAGCTGTTTAACCGATAGAGCTGCCGCCGAGGCACGTGCAACTGCACTTGAAGAGCGTCTGGCAGATATGAAAAAGACCAATGAAGATCTTATTCAAAGTTCAAAAGATCTTACCATGTTGACCTCTCAAGGTGCAACGAACCTTGAAAAATCTTTGGAAAGCTTAAAAGAAAAAGACCTAAAGATCACAAGATTACAGGATGCATTAAATAAAAAAGACAGTGTTACTCTTGCTTTGGTTACAAGTTTAAAGCGTGAAGTAGGTATTAACGACCCTGACATTGAAATTAATGTTGAAAAAGGAGTTGTATTTATTTCAATCGCAGATAAATTATTATTCAAGAGCGGAAGCTACAATATTACTAGCAGAGCAAACGAAGTACTTGCTAAGGTTGCAAAAGTAGTTAACGGAAAACCAGATTTCGAATGTATGGTAGAGGGTCATACAGACAACGTACCTTACCGAAATGGAGTTTTATTGGATAACTGGGATCTTAGTGTAAAAAGAGCGACTGCTATCGTACGTGCTTTAGAGGACTTAGGAGTACAGCCGGGAAGGTTAATTGCCGCCGGACGTGCAGATTATGTGCCTTTAGTGCCTAATACTACTGCAGAGAACAGAGCTACTAACAGACGTACTCGTATTGTGGTGCTTCCAAAGATCGATCAGTTTTATGATATGATCGAGAAGGAGATGAAAACCCTCTCTGCCACCGGTGGAAACTAGTTTTAAGTATAAATGATAAATAATACCTTGCCTATGGCAGGGTATTTTTTTTTAAGAATATTCTTAACAATGTGATTTATTTGATATTATGCCCTAAATTAGCTTAAGAATCGTTATAATATTACATAACAATCTCAAAAATAATTAATTATGAAAAAATACTTATTACTATTATCTGTATTAATGTTGGTTAGTTTTACTGTATCAGACAACGGTTTAACCGAATCGGAAAGGCTGGCAGCGATGGCAGAAATGACCACTACCCACGATCATTTATTAAACAATTTAAAGGGGCTTAGTGAAGCACAATTAAATTTTAAGAGTAGTCCGGATTCATGGTCTATTGCAGAGTGCACTGAGCATATCACTATTTCAGAAGAAAATATCTTCGGAATGATTGAGACCGCACTAAAAACACCTGCAGATGCCTCTAGACGTTCTGAAGTAAAAATGAGCGATGAGCAGATCTTATCGATGACAGCAGATCGGTCCACAAAAGTAAAGACAAGCGAAGCTTTTGAACCTTCGGGAAAATATGGCTCGCATGAAGAGACATTAGTAGCTTTTAAGAAGAAAAGAAAATCTAACATGCAATTTGTTGCTTCCACCGAGGAAGACCTAAGAAATCATTACAGTGAAACCCCGTTTGGAATTATTGATGCGTATCAGGTGCTGCTCTTCATGTCGGCTCACACTGAACGCCATGTGCTTCAGATCGAGGAAATTAAGGCAGACCCAAATTTTCCGAAGTAATAATTTCAAAAATGTTTAAAACGATACAAAGCTCGCGATAAGCGGGCTTTATGTTTTTAAATATATGTACCTTGGTTAAAATTTAATCTAACATGGACGTAGCTCAGGGAACCATAGAAAAATTCTACACGGCATTTCAGAATTTGGATGCGGAAAAAATGGTAGCAAATTATCATAATGACATTGTTTTTGAAGACCCGGCATTTGGTACACTTAAGGGAGAAAAAGCGAAGAATATGTGGAGAATGCTTTGTGAATCGCAGAAAGGAAAGGATTTTAGAGTAGAATTCTCCAAAGTTGAATACGACGGAAAAATTGGACGTGCGAATTGGGAAGCGTTTTATACCTTCAGTAAAACCGGAAGAAAAGTTCATAATGTTATTCATGCCGAGTTCGAGTTTTTGGATGGAAAGATCATTCGTCATATAGATACATTCAATCTGTATCGCTGGTCTAAACAGGCTATGGGCTTTAAAGGATTTTTATTGGGACATACTGCATTTTTCAGAAAAAAACTGAATGCACAAACAAACTATATGCTTTCTAAATTCGAACAGAGAAATGCGCAGGCCTAACTGTTATTAAAAGTTCCTACCCCAGTAAGGTTATGAAATAGGTAACGCTTTGTCGATCTAATTGTATCGAATAATAGAAAAAGAAAAGAGAGCTTTCCGAATTCAGAAAAATAACAGATCGAAATAATAGCAGTATCTTTCATAATTATAATTTTTATGAATAAAGTGCAGTACGATGTAATTATTATTGGCTCGGGAGTGGGTGGGTTATCGGCTGCAATTTGTTTAGCAAGAGAAGGCAAAAAGGTACTCGTATTAGAGCAGCATGATGTTCCCGGGGGCTGGTGTCATAGTTTTTATTTAAATGGTTTTAGATTTACGCCCGGAGTGCATTACGTTGGTTTACTCGACAAAGGACAATCTACCAGTAAATTATACGAAGGCCTCGGAATTGCAAATGACCTCGTTTTCTTCAGAATGAATCCTGATGCCTATGAACATTGCCACATTGGGAACGACCGATTCAACTTTCCGGCCAATTTTGAGGCTCTAATTGAGCGTTTATCTGAGAAATTTCCGAAGGAAAAAAAGAACATTACAAAATACCTCAATCTGGTTCGTAATGTGAGCAGGCAACTACAATTACTCCCATATGTTAAGGGATTATGGCAACATCTAACGATTCCATTTAGAACAAAGGAAATGGGAAAGTATGCGCTTTTCAGTTTAAAAAGGGTTATAAACTGGCATCTTAAAGACCCTCTTTTAAAAAAAATATTGAACATCCAGTTTGGCGATCACGGTCTTTCACCGGCCAAGGCGAGTTTCCCGCTTCATTGTGCAGTGATGGATCATTATTTTAACGGAGGATTCTACCCCATGGGTGGCGGAGGTGCGATCGTAAAGGCCATGACGAATAAAATTAAGACTTATAATGGCGAGGTTAGAACGAGTACTTCGGTAAAAAAGATTCTTATTGATAGTGGAAAAGTAAAAAAGGCGATTGGAGTTCAACTTGAATCCGGTGAACAGCTTTTTTCAGACTTGATTATTTCGAATGCCGATCCCGATATTACTTACAGAAAGCTCGTTGGTGAACAACATTTAAGTAAGCGGCTAATTAAAAAACTGAATAAAACCAAGTACTCCTGTACTTCCTTGATGCTGTTCTTAACAGTTGATGCCGATCTCCGAAAAATAGGATTAGACTCGGGGAACATTTGGCTTATGGAAGACGGAGAAATGGATGACGTCTATAGTAAGATGCTTCATCCTAACGTAGAATTAGAAGAAGCATTTCCGGGTATGTTCATTAGTTGTACTACATTAAAAGACCCTGTAAGTTTTGATGGAAAGCATCATACGATCGAAGCCATAACCTATATAGACTACGAGGTGTTTAAAGAATTTGAGAATGAAGATTTTGAACGTTCAAAAAAGTACTTGGATTTCAAGGAGATAATGAAACGAAAAATGCTAAATACGATCGAGAAAGCGATTCCGGAGATTAAAAAGCACATAGTCCACTCAGATCTGGGAACACCAATTACTAATGAGTATTACATAAATTCGACTGCCGGTAGTGTATACGGAACAGAGAAAAGTTTAAAAAATATAGGTCCGTTTGCGTATAAAGCAAAGAGTGAAATTAAAAATTTATTTTTATGCGGTGCCAGCATCGCATCACATGGAGTTGCGGGAGCCGGTTACTCCGGAGTACAAACAGCCGGAGAAATTTTAGGAAAGTCACAGGATGAGCTAGTGACAATGGATCCCGATCAGGATATCAGAATATTTTCTGCGGAAGACCCTTCAGAGTATCCGGATTGGATGCTGAAAAAAATAGCTGTAAAAGAAGCTCGCTTGGCATCTTCAGTTAAAACATAAAGAAATTCTTTCCGAAGTAATATTTCAGATTTCCAAACTACCTTTCCCTTCTCTTACCAATACGGGTTCGCTTCCTGTGAGATCGATAACTGTAGATGGAATATTATCACCATAACCTCCATCTATTACGACATCTACCAGATGTTCCCATTTTTCGAAAATAAGTTCGGGATCTGTAGTATATTCAATTACCTCATCCTCATCTTTTATCGATGTTGAAATAATAGGGTTTCCAAGTTCACGCACTAAAGCCCGGGGAATAGAGTTGTTTGGAACCCGTATCCCAACTTCTTTTTTCTTTTTAAATACAGTAGGCAGGTTATTATTTCCGGGAAGTATAAATGTATAAGGACCGGGAAGTGCACGTTTTAAAATTCGGAACGTCGATGAATCTATTTGTTTTACATAATCTGAAAGATTACTAAGATCTTCACATACGAATGAAAAATTAGCTTTTTCAAGTTTCACCCCTTTAATTCGCGCTACGCGCTCCAATGCCCTATTATTGGTAATATCGCACCCAAGAGCATACACAGTGTCACTGGGATAAATCACCAAACCACCATTCCTGATAATATCCACAACTTTTTTTACTTCCTTTGGATTCGGATTTTCCTCGTATAGTTTAATGAGTATAGCCATAATTCCTGTAACTCTTAATTAATCAACTCTCTCAACTTCACTCTCAAGCTTTAAAACCTCATCGCCGTCCTCTTGCATGATCAATAATGCCTTATTTCCTTCTTCTCCCTTGCGTGTAACCTCAGTTCCTTTAATGTTTTGAGTTACATCTTCAGTATAAGTAGAAGAAACGGTCCCCGTGGCAGTACCGTTTCCCCAATTCCACTTTACCTTTGTTCCTTTTCTGATCATCTTTTTATATAAATTTACGTGTTTTTTCAGAAATGATAATAATCATTATGATTTCTTAACATAAAACGTGTTTTCTAACGTTAATGAAAATAAAAATATACTATGAAAAAGCTGATTCCTGTCTTTTTATTATTCGTAAGCGTTAGTGTTCTTTTTGTATCGTGTAATTCTGACGATAGCAGTACTATGCAACAGCAGCAGAATCTGGAAGCAGAAAACATCTTAAATGTATCCTACGGAAGCGATCCTCAGCAGGTTTATGATATATATTTACCCGCGAACAGATCGTCGTCTAAGACAAAAGTGATTATTCTGGTTCACGGAGGTGGCTGGACCGAAGGTGATAAAACCGAGATGAATGATTTTGTAACTCAGTTGCAATTAAGTCATCCGGAACATGCGATCGTAAACATGAACTACGTTCTAGCGACAATAGATAAGCCCGCATTCCCTAATCAATATCTGGATCTTGATGCGGTGATCAACAAGATCATAAATGAAAAAGAAACACTTCAGGTATTACCCGAATTCGGATTAATTGGTGCAAGCGCAGGAGCTCATATTTCACTTATGTACGATAATGTTTACGATACCGATAATCTGGTGAAATTCGTTGGTGATATTGTAGGTCCAACCAATTTTACCGATGTTTTTTATTCCAATAATCCTAGTTTTACTGTGCTTTTAGAATTGCTCGTAGATGAAAATGCTTATCCACCGGGAACTAATTACGCCGTTGCCAACAGTCCGGCGCTGCTTGTTTCCACAGCAAGTAGCCCAACCATACTTTTTTATGGAAATCAAGATCCGCTTGTCCCTTTAACGAATGGTGAATTATTACAAAGTGAGTTAAGCGACCATATGGTTACGAATAGTTTTACCGTGTACGATGGAGGACATGGTGACTGGAGTCTTGAAGACTTAAATAATGTACAAATTCAGCTAAGTAGCTTTATTTCAACACATTTACCCGTTTTTTAGGTAGAAAATAGCGTTATATGATGATTATGCAATTGTAAAATAATTGCTATAAAAACGTTAAAGTGTATGTTTTTATCGATAAAGTACATTTTTTTGATCATTTTTTGATTTTTTTCTCGTAGGTTTGTCTCGAACGCCCCAAAGTTCGATATTTATGAGACTTATTAACCTACCTATGAGCATAGCTTTATGCCTATCGTTTATCCTATTTGCGTGTTCTACAGACGAATCTGTGGAAGAATTCACTAACCTGAATGACGATTCCAAACATGGGATGGTCCAACAGACACATTTATTCAGGGATGTTAGTTATGGAAATCACAGTCAGCAGACCTACGATATCTACCTTCCGGAAATCAGATCATATACTAGCACGAAAGTGCTAATTTTAGTGCATGGTGGTGGATGGATGGCAGGTGATAAATCCACATTGCATCATTATATCGAATCTCTTCAACAAACCAACCCGGAATATGCGATAGTGAATATGAACTATATAACTGCCACTCCTGGAGATCATCATGCCTTTCCCGGTCAGTTTCACGATATTAAGAGCGTTATCAACTCCATAAAGCAAAATAAATTTACCTTTCAAGTGAAGCCGGAGTTCGGACTAATTGGCGCTAGTGCAGGGGGACATCTTACGTTAATGTACGACTATGTTTTCGATCAGGATGATGACGTAAAATTTGTATGTAGTATTGCAGGACCCACTAATTTCGATCATCCTTTTTATACCGAAAGACCGGACTTTTTTCAGTTAATGGATATTTTGGTGGATGATACTGTCTATCCAAATATTCAAAACAACCTCGATCTTCTAAGTCCGTTAGCGCAAGTTTCAAACAGAACGAGTCCTACCATCTTATTCTATGGTAGTAATGATATAAAAGTTCCTGTTGACAATGCGTATGATCTTCGAAATTCACTTACCCATCACGGAATTTCTAATAGTTTAACTGTTTTTGATGAGGGTCATGGAAACTGGAGTGAGGAAAATCGTAAAATTCTGGACGAGATGTTAAGTGGTTTTATTTACAAACAATTACCTCTGTAGTGTCTTAAATTCATTGCAAGACATTCAGCTTTGCAAATCTTAAGAGCAATTTTTTGAGTCCGCCGTTTTCAAAATCGATCTCTGCTTTCGTATCGGCACCAACGCCTTCTATCTTTGTAATTTTACCTTTTCCGAAGCGTACATGTTCAACTAGGGTACCAACTTTCAGGTTGGCATCTTCGGCATTAAAATTCTTGTCGGCACTGCTTTTAACGGGTTTCAGTCTTCGTAATTTTCTTAACTGCTCTTCAGAAGGTCCTCTTGGCGCCGTTCCTTTGGTAGGCTTATTAAGTCGGAGTTTACTTTTATCTACCTCATCAAAAATATCCACATCTAGTAGCGGCTTGTAACGATGTTCGGTTATTGGTGTAAGATATTCCAGATAACTATCATCAATTTCCTCAATAAACCTACTGGGTTCTGCATCGATTAATTTCCCCCAGCGGTAACGGGATTGAGTATATGTAAGATACGCCTGTTTCTCGGCACGAGTGATCGCAACATAAAACAAACGACGTTCTTCCTCTAACTCACTTCTGGTGCTCATACTCATACCGCTTGGAAAGAGATCTTCTTCCATCCCCACTACATAAACATAGGGGAACTCAAGTCCTTTGGCGAGATGAACCGTCATTAGGGCTACTCTATCCTCATCGCCTTTATCATTGTCCATATCGGTAGCGAGCGCCACATCTTCTAGAAATTCGGAAAGAGATCCGGTAGCATCTGCTAATTCCTTTTGTTCTTCAACGAAGTCCCGCATTCCGTTTAATAACTCTTCAATGTTCTCAATTCGTGCGATCCCCTCCGGAGTTCCATCCTTTTTTAGCTCTTGCACCAGTCCGGTTTTTTTCGAAACATGCTCGGCAATTTGAAAAGCATCATAATCTCGATTCAAAACTTCAAAGCTCTGGATCATGGTTGTAAAATCCTTTAGTTTCGTTTTAGTACCGCTGTTCAGTTTAAGATCGATCTTATCGATATGCTGCATCACTTCAAACATGGAACGATTGTAGTGGTTAGCTGCTACTGTTAATTTTTCGAGTGTAGTTTGACCTATTCCCCGGGCAGGATAATTAATAACACGTTTTAGTGCTTCTTCGTCCTTCGGATTCAGAATAAGTCGTAAATACGCTAAGACATCTTTAATTTCCTTTCGCTGATAAAAACTTAAACCTCCATATATTCTATACGGAATGTCTTTCTTCCGAAGCGCATCTTCCATCGCACGAGATTGTGCATTGGTACGATACAAAATCGCAAAGTCACCATTTCTCAACTGATGGTTCATTCGGTTTTCAAAAATAGAACTAGCAACAAATCTTCCTTCATCACCATCGGTCATTGTTCTGTTTACAAGAATTTTTGACCCTTCGTCGTTTGCCGTCCAAACTACTTTATCTAATCTGGTTTTATTCTTTTCAATAATGCTATTTGCCGCATTTACAATATTCTTGGTTGAGCGATAATTTTGCTCTAAGCGGTATACTTTTACATCGTCGTAGTCTTTCTGAAAGTTGAGAATATTATTAATATTTGCACCTCTAAACGCATAGATACTTTGTGCATCATCCCCTACTACGCATATATTCTGAAAGCGATCACTTAAAGCGCGAACGATTAGATACTGACTGTGATTCGTATCCTGATACTCATCAACGAGTATATATCTGAAGCGATTTTGATATTTTGCTAAAACATCCGGAAATCTTGTAAGAAGTTCATTGGTCTTTAGTAAGAGATCATCGAAATCCATCGCCCCTGCTTTGAAACAACGATCTACATAAGCTTTGTACACATCCCCCATTCTAGGAATTTTCGCCATAGCATCGGCTTCCATTAATTCAGGGTTATTGAAATATGCTTTTACCGTAATGAGACTGTTCTTATAGGAAGAAATTCTAGAGTAAACCTGTTTATACTTATAAATATCCTTATCGAGTTGCATTTCCTTAATGATAGCACGAATCACACTTTGGGAATCCTGAGTATCATATATCGTGAAATTAGAAGGATAACCAAGTTTCTCGGCTTCATATCGCAATATTTTCGCAAATACACTATGAAAGGTTCCCATCCATAGATTCTTAGCTTCACTACTACCAACAATTTGGGCAATACGCTTTTTCATTTCCCGAGCTGCCTTGTTGGTGAAGGTAAGCGCCAAAATATTGAACGGATCTACCCCTTGTGCCATAAGATAGGCGATACGATATGTAAGTACTCGTGTCTTTCCCGAACCTGCGCCCGCAATTACGATCATTGCCCCGTCCTTTTGTAAAACCGGTGCTAATTGGGCATCATTTAACTGTTGAAGATATTCTTGCAATTTGTAGTTTTTTTCATCGAAAACTGAAGCGTGAAATTAAGGAAAATAGCAGGAATCGACCCGAAGAACTTTCAGAATTTATAAACATATAATTTCATTTTTGTTTTCCTCAAAATTAAATATCTTTAGGCAAGTTTATACTCTGTGTACTGCTATGCCTATTGTAATTTGGGAAAAACAGGCTTACTTACCTGCAAGCATGTCGCTTTGTACTCACACAAGTGTTAATATTTAGACGCAATAAAACACCATGAAAAAACTCTTTCTCACCCTTTTTATTGGCAGCTACACGATAGCTTCAATGGGTCAAATGGACGCCTCACTATTAAAGGATATTGAAGCGATAGAATCACAAGTAATAGAATGGAGGCATCACTTTCATCAAAATCCGGAGCTTTCCAACAGAGAATTTAAAACTGCCGAAAAAATTGCGAATCATTTAAAAAAGCTGGGATTGGAGGTGACAACAGGGGTTGGTAAGACGGGTGTTGTTGGCATTTTGAAAGGAAAGAAACCGGGGAAAGTAGTTGCTTTAAGAGCAGATATTGACGCGCTTCCGGTTACCGAGCGCAATGATCTTCCGTTTAAGAGTACAGCGGTCGACACATTTTTAGATAAAGAAACCGGAGTAATGCATGCCTGCGGCCACGATACTCATATTTCAATTTTGATGGGCGTCGCCGAAGTGCTTTCAGAAAATAAAAACCTGTTAAATGGAACGGTTAAATTTATTTTTCAACCCGCAGAGGAAGGTCCGCCACCCGGAGAAGAAGGTGGTGCAAAATTGATGATCAAGGAAGGAGTATTAGAAAATCCCGATGTAGATGTGATCTTCGGGCTCCATATTAACTCTAATACCCCTGTAGGAACAATTAAATACAAACCGGAAGGCACGATGGCTTCGGTTGAGCGATTTGTTATTAACGTAAAGGGGAAGCAAACGCATGGTTCGGCTCCCTGGGCCGGAGTGGATCCAATTTTAATTTCAGCAAAAATAATAGATGGCTTACAAACGATCATTAGTAGAGAATCACCTTTGGTTGAAGAGGCTGCGGTAATTACGGTTGGAAAAATCACCAGTGGTGTTCGTTTCAATATTATTCCTGAAACTGCCGAAATGATTGGAACTGTACGAACTCTGCACCCCGAAATGCGGGAAATGATCATTAAGCGAATGACAGAAATGACCCGGGATATTGCGAAAGCCTATGGCGGAAGTGCAACTATCGAATTTCAAAATAACACCTCTATCACATACAATGACCCGGAGCTCACATCTCAAATGATTCCGAGTTTGCAAATGGTAGCGGGTGAAGAAAACGTTTCCTTGATGAAAGCGACGACGGGAGGGGAAGATTTTTCATACTTTCAGGAAAGAGTACCCGGACTTTATTTCTTTCTTGGGGGGATGACACCGGGAAATACGACTCCTTATCCGCATCACACTCCCGATTTTCAAATAGATGATGCGGGAATGCTCTTAGGAGTAAAAGCGTTAAGTCAGTTATCAATTGATTATTTAAATGCCAACTAAGTTTAAAAATTCTAAATTTGAACTTAGTCGCACATTAACTATGAGTATTTTTAAATGGACACATTTTTAGAGATTTTAAGTAACATTCCGTGGTGGGGATGGATTCTTTTGTTTTTTATAATTATCGCACTAAGAGATATTCTCCAGCGTAAACACACTATTAGTCACAATTTTCCAATTGTGGGTCATATTCGATATCTACTCGAAAGTATTGGTCCCGAAATGAGGCAATATTTTGTCGCTAACAACCGTGAAGAACTTCCTTTTAACCGTATTGAACGCGGGTGGATCTACGCATCTGCGAAAAAAGAAAACAATTATGAAGGCTTTGGAACCGATCGCGATATCTATGCTCATCAGCATATATTTATAAATAATGCCATGATTCCCTTTAAAATTGAGGACGATCATCCCAATGCAATCGATAAATCTTTCCTGCCCTGTGCAAAGGTTATAGGCGAATACAACGAACGTCGAAGACCCTACCGACCAGCATCTGTCATTAACGTTTCGGCGATGAGTTTCGGTTCATTATCTGCAAAGGCGATCGAATCGCTAAATGAAGGAGTTAAAATGGCGGGAGCATATCACAATACCGGTGAAGGCGGTTTGTCGCCCTATCACAGTAAAGGTGGCGATGTTGTTTTCCATTTTGGAACCGGTTATTTTGGAGTTAGAGCAGAAGACGGTACCTTCTCTATGGAGAAGTTGGTAAAACTAGTCAATGACAATCCGTTTATTAGAGCTATAGAATTAAAGCTTTCTCAAGGGGCAAAGCCGGGTAAGGGCGGAGTGTTGCCGGGTGCGAAAATCACGCAGGAGATCGCAGACATACGGGGTGTAAAAGTAGGCATAGATGTTCTTTCTCCTCCAAATCACTCAGCCTTTTCTACGATTCCGGAAATGGTCGATTTTATTGAGGCAATGGCAGATGCTACCGGCCTTCCGGTGGGGATTAAAGCTGCCATTGGTAAATTAGAGCAATGGGAAGAACTAGCCGATATCATGAAGGAAACTAATAAAGGTCCCGATTTTATTACTGTTGATGGTGGTGAAGGAGGAACCGGGGCTGCGCCTCCAAGTTTTGCAGACCATGTTTCGCTTCCTTGGGTATATGGATTTAGTGATCTGTATAAATTGTTTCAAAGAAGAGGATTAACCGACAGAGTTGTTTTTATTGGAAGTGGGAAATTAGGATTTCCGGCAAAAGCGGCGATGGCATTTGCCATGGGTGCCGATTGTATAAACGTTGCACGAGAAGCGATGATGAGCATTGGTTGTATTCAGGCACAGATTTGTCATACAAACAGGTGTCCCAGTGGCGTTGCTACACAAAGTAAGTGGCTTCAGAATGGGATCGACATCCCTTTAAAATCTGAGCGATTGGCACAATATTTCAGAACTTTCAGAAAAGAATTAGTAGAAATTACTCATGCAGCGGGATACGAACATCCATGTCAGTTTAAAATGAGTGATATTGATCTGAACGTAGATGACCACAACCTCTCTAAGGAGTTGGACAGAACGTATATGTACAATAAAACAACGGTACCTTTTACAAATATGCAAGCTTTAAAAGAATGTACCTATCTTGGAGGCTCATATAAAATTGAAGTTTCAGATAAACAAGAAATAGACAATACCCCATAACCTAAAACGTTAAAATACCTATGGACGACGTAACTCAGATTATCAACTATGCCGCTTACTTGCTACCTGCTATAGTAGTAGGACTTGTGGCTTACTACTTTTTTAAAGGACATACTTCAAACGAAGAAGGAAGAAGACGATATCTTATTCAGAAGGAAGCACAAAACAAGATCCTTCCAATGCGTTTACAAGCTTATGAACGAATTACGCTTCTTTTGGAACGAATTGATCCGAACAAACTTTTAATTCGTGTAAAACCATTTTCTGATGAAGTTTCTAAGTACGAAGAGCTTCTCATTAGAAACATTGAACAAGAATACGAACACAATCTAACGCAACAAATTTACTTGTCCCAGGAGTGCTGGAACCTTGTAAACGCAGCTAAAAATGCAACTATTCACGTAATTAGACAAGCCGCAATGCACGAAGAAAAGGGTGGCAACGCCGATAAAATGCGCGAATGGTTATTGCGAAATTTCATGGAAGAAGTCACACCTTCTCAAAAGGCTTTAGTGTATGTGCGAAAAGAAGTAAGTGAGCTATTTGGGTAGTTTTAAGAGGATTAGGGCTTAAACAGATCGTTTCGAATGGCGTACAGCACCAATCCTATTCTATTTTTAATATTGAGTTTTTCGTAGATAGAATCGCGATACCCCTCAATGGTTTTAGTACTTAAGAACATTACCTCTGCTATTTCCTTGTAGGTCATTTCGGTACAAGCATGTTTAATGAATTCAATTTCACGTTCTTTTAATTCTACTTCGGAAGGCTTCTTTATCAACGATCCAACCAACAGCTGTGCGATCGTATTTGTGTGGTAGTAACCCTTTTCAATCACCTGTAACAAGGCTTCTTCGAGTATCTCTTTCTTAGTATCTTTCATAAGATATCCCTTGGCACCCGCACGAAGCATTTTTAGGATGGTAGTTTCATTTTCTTCTATTGAAAGGGCAAGAACGTTAACTTTCGGAAATTCCTCTTTAAGGATCTGGGTAGTTTCTATTCCGTTAAGAATTGGCATATTAATATCCATGAGTACCACATCGGGAATATTACTCGGTATTTTAAATTTATCTAAAAGTTCCTGTCCGTTCTTACAAATATAGAGCGCCTCAAATTTGTCGAAACTATTTACCAATCCAACAATGGCCTGGGATAAGAGTACATGATCATCTACAATTGCTACTGAATACTTCATTCTTTAAATTTACGTATTTAAGAGCTAATAAGCGATATAAGTTTACTGATTTTGAAAATAATACTTTAAGTATAACGCTGTTCCTTTTTTTTCATTTTCTTCGGAAACATCTTCCTGTGAGGCGACTTCAGAAGTGATTTGAAGATCCGCCTTAATTAGTTGAGCTCTATTCTTCATGTTTTTGATTCCAATACCTGAAAAATCGGAAGAATCGGAAAAACCAATACCATTATCTTTGGCTGTTATTTCCAAATGATCATCAAAGTATTTCAGAAATACATCTAAATGAGATGCTTTTGAATGCTTAATAGTATTAGAAAAGAACTCCTGTAAAATTCTAAAAATAATAATTTCCTTTTCCGAATCCCATTTTTGTATCTCCCCTTCCACCACTAAACTAGCCTCTATAAAATCTAATCTGTTAAAACGTTCTATCTCGAGTTGAACCGCCTCGTGCAAACTCAAACTCTTAAGTGCTTCCGGATTAATTAATTTCGACAAGGTTCGTAGCTCCTGAATCCCATTCCCAATAATATCTGCCACCTCATCGATCAATTCGGGCTTATTGTGTGCCATTTGAGCCTGAATCTTTGCCAGCGTCATCAACTGACCGATATTATCGTGCAATTCCCAGCTAATATTGCGAAGTGTTTCTTCCCTGATCTCAATTTGTGTTTCGGCAAGTTCCTTGTCGAAAGCTTCCTTCGCTTTCGCCTGTTGCAATAACAACTTATTCTTCCGTTTCACAAAAACAGAAAATAGTACGATAATAATTGCAACTAATACCAGTAAGATAATTACCGATACTAAACCCGCGATCTCCTTGTTGTCCATAAAAATCCAAAAATGAAAAAGCCGTTCATAATAATGATCAGAATATAATGTACCAGCCTCAGGGTAGGAAACAAATCCTGTTGTGTAACAAAAAAGTGTCTGGTTAATTTAATAGGGATATAGCCCACGTAAAAAAGTAAAAGCCCGACACTGATCCAAAATAAGAAATCCTGATTTATAAGTAATATCTTCGAAGTTGTTAGTATTTCAATATAGTATAGAATTATACAAAAAATAAGTAAACATGCCCCCAGCACATAAGTTAAGAGCTGCGGCTCCCTCACAAAACTCTGAAACAGGACATTCACAAAACAGGACAGGATAAAAATGATTGCACCAATTTTTATCCATTGTTTATGCTTCGCATTTTTAACATAACTCCAAAATACATAATAAAAGAATAAAAAGAAGATGATGTTATAAACATTGTACTGCGGTACATTCGTCCCAAAATATCGATAGGTATACTCTGCAGAAAACTCGTTAACGAAAATATAGATCAATATAAGCGGGAAAAATTTTAGAGGGGTATTATTTACTTTTTTGTAATACAATATAGAAACCAATGCTGCAATTCCTTCGAGGGTTATAACAACATTGGTTAAAAACGTAAAAACTTCTATATCCATTAACAAAAAAAATTAATCGTCCATATCTGTATCTTGTGGTGGAGGCGGAACTAAACTTGCCTCATTTAACACTAAACTTCTATCCCCATCCTCATTATCGTCATCCTGAAAGCTAAAATTTAATAGCAACATTTTAGGATGTAAAACACTGTAATATTTCTTCTTTGAGTCTAAATAATCCAGTCTCCCCTGACTTCTAGCCTTTGAGAGATCACGTATTCTGTTCTTTACAAGTACAGGCGTACGTCCGCCATGACCATCATCTGCGGTGATAAAAGCACGGTGATTGCCGTTTTCGTTCAAAGTTGGAATGATAAAGAACGAATTCTGTTTTTTGTATGCGACCGGAGAACCATCCTCAAAATTATCTGCATCCGGATAATTGGAAAAGTATAATTTAAGTCCGCTAATTTTTACACCCGCTTCCTTTGCCTCCTGATCTATATAGGCTATATATTGTTTTATCGTCTCATAGTCGTACCAACCATATCGCGTTGGTTCAAATTCGGTACCATCAGGGTTTGGTCCCTCATAATCCTTAATAATACCAATACGTCGCTTCTCATAGGAGTCGTACATTTCTTTAGCTTGTGATACCGAAATGATCTGTTTTGGCGGATCAACACTTTCATTCGGTGATTGATGAACCGGTTCTTCGCAAGAAATTAAAGTGGTGAAGGCGAAGAGTAATAATACCAAGTTTTCATTGATTTTTCTCATGATAATTAGTTGTTTTTGTTAGCTTAAAAAAGGAGTAATAATAACACGTAAGGTTACCTCAACACGTTGTTTCGTAACCCTTGATCTAAAGTATTGAAAATAAGTCGCTAAAAAAAACCTAAAGAAATAATGGGGTAAATATTTTAAACGAAAGGCAAAGACCTTTTAAAAAATGGGGTAAAAAACCCTTGGTTGAGAAAAAAAGTGTTTACACTTAAAAGATTATTCGTCCAGGGATCTTATTTCATTCAGCTCGATGTTCTTCTGCATTGCATAATTAAACCCACTCTCCCACCACTTAGACATCAACTTTTTGTCGAAAACCAGAGAATTTGTGGTTAAAACCGTAGGAGTGTAATAAAAATTGATGATGGCATCGTTATTACCGGCTACAAATTTACCGATCCTGATATTTTGTTTTTCAACTCTATCCAGCATATATCCATGCATGTTTGTAAGCAATGAAAAAACATTTCTAGAAGGCAATCGGTTGTAATAAGTCACTTCAGTTTCCAAAATGATCACATCTACCGTTGTTGCTCCTCTGTTTATAGCTTCCTCAATAGGAACCATACTGCCAAATCCACCGTCGGCATACTCACAACCCTCCTTTTTAGCCAAACTCATAAATGGAATATAATTGCAGGAGATCCAGATCCAATCGCAAAAATCTTCATAGTTAAAATCTTTGACCGATTTATATTCCACCTGATTCAAGGAAAGATTGGAAACGGTAACAACCACATCTTTTTTCGATGCCTTGATCTCATTAAATTCCAGCTCGGTAAGTGTCTCACTTATTAGTTTTCTGAGGTTATGACTCTCGCCAAAGGTCTTACTGCCACGTAAAAAATTTCGCAAAACGCTAAAGTGGTCAATTGCTATTTCCTTTCCTCCGTATTTTGTCTTCTTTACCACGAAGGGTCGAATACTAAAAATACTGTGCTGATTTACCGAAGTGTAAACTTCCTTGATTTTTTCAATCTTATCTAACGCCAAATGAGAAATTAGAAGACTGCCCGTAGAAGTCCCAACATAAAGATCGTAATCATGATACAACTCTTTTATTAAATATTGAGCTACGCCTCCAGCAAACGCGCCTTTACTCCCACCCCCTGATATCACTAATGCTCTCATTCTTCAGCTATTTTAATGGCAATTAGTTTCTTTTCTTTTTCTGAAAAGTTACTCATCAATTTAATGATCTCAGCCTTATAAATTTCATTTTCCAATACAGAATCTAACAGTTGTCTGGCATAATTTCGGAAGCGCCACGAATGATGAACCGAGGCATTTACAAGATGCTTCAATGTTTCCGTATCCCACATTTGTAGATCATTCACATAACCCAGGGCTCGTTCCCTAACTTCAAAACTATACACATTAGAAGTGTAGTGCGTGAGTTCGTTTACGTAGTTCTCTCTTTGTTCAGGTTCAAAATTATTAGTCACTAATGCTAAAACTAACCATAGTTGTCGGACATTCTTATCACGAAACCCTTCAACATTGCGCATCTTGTTTAAATAAACACTCCGTTTTTCGGGGAAATTAACCCAAAGCGAATACAAAGCGCTTTCATTTGTGACATAAGAGGTGTCGTCTAGTAAAGATTCAAATTCTTCTTGTAATTCCTTCGGAATGATTTCCGTGGTAAGTGCAATTGCCTGCCTTACAAATAAATTATTGCTATTGAAGGCTTTTTTATACAGTGAAAGTGTTTCCGAAGAAGGCTCATTTGCCAGCTGATAGATCGCCTCCTGACCTATAAAATCATTTGGAAATGTTAAGGCAGTCTGCAGTGGAATCTTCTTAGCGTCCAGCTCCACTCCTCTCAGCGCCGCCACTTCGAAGTATTCCTTCATAAAAGACGATTTTAGCAACGAATTGTAGGCATCTTCGGCTTGAAAAGCACTTTGTTTTAGCCAATCGGTTTCCCATTGTGCAAGATTTCGCCCTGAAACCGCTCGTACTTCAGAAATAAAATCACTAGTCGAAACATTCAGGAAAGCATATTTTTTTAAATAATTCTGAACAGCTAATTTAAAGGCAGGTTCGCCTATCTCTTCCTTTAAAATATGCAACGCCCACGCCCCCTTCTCATAAAAAGTGAGGGAACTCGCTTTGGCGTTGAGCAATGCCTCTCCTTTCCCTTCATCGCTCATCGCCTTTAATTGTTCGGCACTCTGAAACAGTTTCCAGTAGTAATAATCCGCACCAAAGATCTCTTTTTCAGCAAGTAATGCATAGTAAGTCGCAAAACCTTCCTGCAACCAATGGTGTGTGCCTTCAGTTTCCGTGATATAATTTCCAAACCACTGATGCGCCAACTCATGTGCATTCACGTTTACGTAATTGCGGTCGTTAAACCCTGTAGAATCCACAACAAAAGCTTCCGAAAAGATAGTTGCCGTAGTATTTTCCATGCCGGCATATAGAAAATCCCGCACCGGAACCTGTTTGTAATTATGCCACGGATAAGCGACTCCGATCTCCGACTCTAAAAAATCGAATATTTTTTTTGAATAGCGATACGTAGGTTCAACATACAGCAAATCCTTGCTGCTGTAGTACAATTCTATGTTAGTACCCAATGCCGAAGTTATTTGTTGCTTCTGAAAGTCTCCAATTGCGATCGCCACGAGGTAACTACTCATGGGGTTATTCATATCAAATTTCCAATAGGTCTTCTCGTTTTCAACGTTTTTCGAAATTAGACTGCCATTTGAAACAACTGTTTTATCTGAAGGTGCCGCAATGATGAGATCGAATTCTATTTTATCGTTCATATCATCAATACTGGGCAGCCAGTGAGATGTGTATTTCCCCTGACCCTGAGTCCAGATTTGCTCTCCGGTAAAATACATGGTTTGACTTGGGCTCGCTGTAAATTGAAATGACACCGTATAAGGTCTGTTACTTCTAAAATTCCCGGTTAGCCATATTTTTTGTTCGGAGGCCGTAACTCCTATCTCCTTGATTCCTTTAACATCATCGTATTGAGACACCTTCATTTTAACGGCATCTAAATAAACAGAATCGGTAGCCTTTAAGATCATAAATTCGACTCTCATTGTTCCTTCTACGCTCTCAGTTTTAGCCCTGACATCGATTGTTGCACTTATTCGTTGGAAATCGACCACATCGGTTTGCTGAGCCCGGGTAGGGGACAAAATAAGAAGAACAATAAGGGCGAGGAATACTTTCATAAGTAGTAATTAGCAAATCTGTTACCAAAAATAGTGATTAAGATGGAGAACTCGTCATTCATCCCGAAGGAGGAACGCCTGAGGGAACAGAGTAGGCTGTGAAGGAATCAAAACCAATCAGGATGAGATTTCTCGCTTGCGCCTTCCTTCCCGGCAGGCAGGCTCGAAATGACTGCGAGGACCTTCAGAAATAGACACCCTAAAGTAATCCCGAAGGAGGCACGACAGTTATCATTTTGAAGGAGGCGCACAACAGTCATCCTGAAGGAGGAACGACTGAGGGATCTCCCTAATTAATGACCCGTAATTCATGAATTATAGGAAATAGTAGTGTTTTATATCACCCATCTATGGAAACAAAAGATTAATTTCAAGCATGCTTTATAAGTATTTCGTCTATATACTAACCAATAAATACAGAACCACCCTATACATTGGGATAACAAACAATATTCAACGCCGAATTGGTGAGCATTATTATGATAGCCGGAATGCTAAAAAAACTTTTGCAGGAAAATACAATTGCTGTCAGCTTGTTTATTATGAAGGTTTCGGAGATCCAATAACTGCTATTTCAAGAGAAAAAGAATTAAAGAAATGGAGAAGGGAAAAGAAGAATAATTTAATTTCAAACTTTAATCCTAATTGGGAAACACTCAATAATCAGGTGATTTAAGGTGCCTTTGGAGCAATTTGGTTCCACAGAACATGAGATTTTTCGCTAACACCTGCCTTCCCGGCAGGCAGGCTCGAAATGACTGCATAGTCATCCCGAAGGAGGAACGACTGAGGGAACAACAAAGCAGACTGTGAATGAATCAAAACCAATCAGGATGAGATTTCTCGCTAACACCTGCCTTCCCGGCAGGCAGGCTCGAAATGACTGCCTAGTCATTCCGAAGGATGCACGACAGTAATCATTTTGAAGGAGGCGCACAACAGTCATTCCGAAGGAGGAACGACTGAGGGATCGCATAAAGTTGGTGAAACAAACGTCCTACTAAGAATAAAAACACAGAAATACCAAATGCGATTCCTGCCTTCACAGATATTTGTTAAATTCGTTTTATGAATCCTAATTACCTTCAAACCCCTATCGATTACTTAAAAGGAGTTGGCCCCAATCGCGCCGAACTACTAAAAAAGGAGTTAGGCATTCATACCTTTCAGGATCTACTTAATTTATTTCCAAACCGCTACCTCGACAGAACCAAATACTATAAAATCGCAGAATTGCAACAAACCAACGCCGAAGTACAAATTCTCGGTAAAATAATTCACTTAAAGACCATTCAGCAGCAAAGAGGGAAAAGATTGGTGGCAACTTTTAAAGATAAAACCGGAAGTATGGAGCTGGTCTGGTTTCGAGGTCATAAATGGATTCGTGAAAATTTAAAGATCAACGTTCCTTATGTTATCTTCGGAAAAACAAATTTCTACAACGGTACTTTTTCGATGCCTCATCCCGAAATGGAACTACTGAAAGCCCACGAAAAAAGTTTGCGATCTGCCATGCAACCGGTATATCCTTCTACCGAAAAATTAACCAATAGTGGCATCACAAATAGGGTGATAAATTCACTCCTGCAACAACTGTTTTTAGAGTCGGAAAATCGCTTCTCCGAAACCCTGTCAAAACCACTTTTACAACAGCTCAAATTAGTGTCAAAAAGCGAGGCACTTTTCAACATACATTTTCCAAAAAGTTCGACTCATTTAGCGCGGGCTCAATACCGTTTAAAATTCGAAGAATTATTCTACATTCAGTTGCAATTAATTCGGAAAAACCTGATCCATAAATCGAAAATAAAAGGGTATCCCTTTACCCGGGTAGGGGAGAATTTTAACACCTTTTACAACGAACATTTACCCTTCCAACTCACCGGGGCTCAGAAGCGGGTAGTGAAGGAAATTAGAGCCGATATGGGTAGCAAAGCGCAAATGAACAGACTCCTGCAAGGAGACGTGGGTTCGGGGAAGACCATTGTGGCGCTATTATCAATGTTAATAGCACTTGACAACGGTTTTCAGGCGTGTTTAATGGCTCCGACTGAAATTTTGTCAGTCCAACACTATAAAGGATTAATTGAATTGTGTAAAAACTTGAATACCAGTATTTCACTTATTACCGGTTCAACCAAAGCTTCAGATAGGCGAGAAATACACGAAAATCTGGAAAATGGTACTTTAGACATCCTGATCGGGACTCATGCATTGCTCGAAGATAAGGTAAAATTTTCAAACCTCGGACTTGCGATCATCGATGAGCAACATCGGTTTGGAGTTGCACAAAGAAGTAAATTATGGCATAAAAATGAATTCCCTCCACACGTTCTTGTGATGACCGCAACCCCTATTCCAAGAACCCTCGCAATGAGTGTTTACGGCGACCTGGATATTAGTGTTATCGATGAACTTCCGCCGGGTAGAAAAGACATCAAAACCGTACACAGATTTGATGCGAACAGACTCAAAGTTTTTAGGTTTATTAGAGACGAAATTTCGAAGGGCAGACAGGTCTATATCGTGTACCCATTAATACAGGAAAGTGAGGCTTTAGATTACAAAGATCTGATGGATGGATATGAGAGTATCGTACGTGAATTTCCACAACCAAAATATCAGGTTTCCATTGTACACGGACAAATGAAAGCAGCCGATAAAGATTTTGAAATGAATCGGTTTGTTAAGGGTGAAACTCAGATCATGGTCGCTACAACCGTAATTGAAGTTGGTGTAAATGTTCCTAATGCAAGTGTTATGATCATTGAAAGTGCAGAACGCTTCGGGTTATCACAATTACACCAGTTGCGAGGTCGTGTGGGTAGAGGTGCCGAACAGAGCTACTGTATCCTTATGACGAGTCATAAGCTCTCCGCAGATGCCAAAACACGCCTGGAAACCATGGTTCGTACCGGCGATGGCTTCGAAATCGCCGAAGTAGACCTCAAGTTACGCGGACCGGGAGATATTATGGGTACACAACAAAGTGGTGTTCTCAACCTTCGGATCGCTGATATCGTTAAAGACAGTGAAATTCTAAAGATCGCACGTAGCTACGCCATGCAAACCCTAAAAAGTGATCCTGCGTTGGCTTCCGAAGAAAATAAACCTATTAAGGCTACCTATATTCAGCTAACTAAATACAAGAATATCTGGAACTATATTAGTTGATCGCAGTCTTCCGAAGAAAGGGAGCAACTGAGATTTCTCCCTACGCCTGCCTTGCCGGCAGGCAGGGTCGAAATGACTGCTTGGTCATTCTGAATAAGTGGAGCAACTGAGATTTCTTCCTATGGTCGAAATGACTGCTTGGTCATTCCGAAGCAGGGGAATGACTCAGATTTCTCGACTACGCCAGTCTTGTCGGCAGGCAGGGTCGAAATGACTGGTTCGTCATTCAGAAGGAGTGGCACGACTACATGGTCATTCCGAAGGAGTGAAACAACTGAGAAATCCCACAACACTTATTTAAATGCATCATGGGATTTCTCACTTGCGCCTGCCTTGCCGGCAGGAAGGCTCGAAATAACGGCTTGCTCACTGTTCCTTGTCAACAGGTTTTTTGATCGTTTCCTGTACCTGATCCTTGATCTTCTCCTTATCTCCCACCACCACAAGGGTCATATTCTCCGGTTTTATATACTTCTTCGCCATCTCCTGCACTTCCTCCGGGGTCACAGCGTTCATCGCTTTTACTTTATTTACCAAAAACGATTCATCCAGTTCGTGGATGTCTAAAAAAGTTAACTGACCAATAATTCCGCCGGGGGTTGAATTTTGCAATACATACAGACCCGATTCGTAATTCTGAATCCCTTCCAATTCCTCCTTAGAGGGAGCTTCGTTCTGTAAGCGCTTTATCTCCTTTTTAATTTCATCTAACGAAGCTCCCGTATGCTCTGTGGTTACATCGGCAACCTCATACCACAAACCATTCTTATAATTGGTTTGCAGATTACTGTATGGAGAATACGTATACCCCTTATCTTCTCTAATATTACTCGTTATCCTAGACCCAAAAGAACCTCCCAATAACGAATTCATAATATCAAGGGAGATATAATCTTCAGAAGAAGGATCGGCAGCAGGGAGACCAAAGTAGATGGTTGACTGCGGTGCACCCGGACGATCTATAACACGAACGGTCGCTTCGGTGTGGGGTTGAGCCACCGGATAAAATTGCTCCGGACCCTTCCGCCATTGTGAAAGCCGTGCATCTACCACTTCCTTCACTTTGGTGGCATCAAATTTTCCAACCACATACACCGTGGTACGTTGCGCCCCAAAGTTCGCATCATAATATCCCTTTATCTGATCTACCGTGTAAGACTCTACCTGTTCAACCGTTGGAAAAACCTTTCCGTAGGGATGATCGGGATAGATCTCTGCAAAAAACTCTTTCTGCGCCTGAGCTCCCGGTCGCGATAAAGACACCGTTACATCACGCTTCATATTACCTTTTAACCTGTCCAGCTCTGTAGCAGGCCACTTCGGGTTCATTAACACATCGGCTAAGGTATTAAGCGCTTCCGGAGTAAATTCGGCTAAAACCCTCGTACTTAGAGAAACGGTATGCACCCCAACCCCAATATTCAGATTACCACCCATTCCTGCGAGTTTATTCTTTACATCATAGTTGCCGGTACTCCCCTCTTTCATAAGTTCCCCCAGTAAATCGGTAAGCCAGACTTCATTTTCTTTTTCGTGAATATTTCCTGTTTTCACGGTGATACTCACACTTGCCTTCGGAATACTTCCGTAGGGAACCAACACGAGTTGGAGTCCGTTTTCATAATTGATCACTTTCTTCTCGGGTAGGGTAAATCCTGCCGGCTCCCCTCCTTTTGGTGGCATTTCCTTTTCCTGCGCGTACCCTAATACCGAAACGAGTACCGCAAATACTACTGTATATATCTTAGTTTTCATTAGTTTACATTTTCGTTATTAGCCAGCAACGGATTCACCGTTAGCGTTGTTCTGTTGGTTTTTCTTAAGTATTCTGATACGGTCCTGTTCATAATTTCGGGTGTTACCTTGTCAAACTCATCTTCTATCGAATTGATACGTGAAGGGTCGTCGTCAAATAGCGCAAAACTACATAACAGATCGGCACGTCCCAGACCAAAGGTCCCTCCTATCACATCGTAGAGTGCAGACCGACCTTTTACGATCGCATTGTCTATCATTTCTTGTGTTATTCCTTCGGAAACTTCTGCGATCACCTCATCTACTGCTACCATCACTTCCTCTTTAGTCGTGTCGTTGTCGTAGGTAAAGTTGAACATGATCTGCATGGGTCCGTTGTAATTAAACATGTTTCCGAGGTAATTAATACCACCCTGAACATCGCTGGTATAGCCTAATTCGTCTACTAATTTCTTCTGAAGTAAGGCATTATCCCCTTGTATCAAGATCTGATCCAGTAAACCCATAGCGTAATACTCCGGTGAGTTTCGCGGTGGCATGTGGTAGGCCACGGCTATCGCCGGCTTATTCGCCAAGGCATCGTCTTTAATAAAATCTTTGGCTTCTTCCTGTCGCGGCTCGCTAATATCGGGCAAAGGCGGAATCTCTGCCGAAGGGATATTCCCAAAGTACTTTTCTATCCACGCCTTGGCTTCTCCCGGTTCAAAATCTCCCACTACCGAAATCGCCGCGTTGTTAGGCGCGTAATATGTTTTAAAGAAACTCGCTACATCTTCCAGATTAGCAGCATCAAGATCTTCCAGGTCGCCGTAGAAATTATGTGCGTTATACCAATTGGTATTGGCGTATTGTGGCATGTCCAGCCATGGGAAACCTCCGTACGGCTGATTGAGAACATTCACTTTTACTTCGTTCTTTACTACGCCCTGCTGATTGGTAAGATTCTCCTGTGTAATATCGAGTCCGCGCATACGATCGGCTTCTGCCCAGAGCATGGTTTCCAGTTTGTTGGAAGGTACGATCTCGAAGTAGTTGGTAAAATCGAAGCGGGTGGAGCCGTTAAGCACTCCGCCATTGCTTTGTACGAGCTTAATAAATTCCATTTTCCCGAGGTTTTTAGACCCCTGAAACATCATATGTTCAAAAAGGTGGGCAAAGCCTGTACGGTCTTTGGGTTCTATCCTAAAACCGATATTGTAATAGGCAGCGACGATCACCGTGGGTGAGGTCTTGTCTTGTGAAAGGATCACTTTAAGTCCGTTGTCGAGCTTATAATACTCCACCGGAACACTAAACTTGTCTATTGCTGCGCTGGTTGTTTCCTCTTTGGTTTCGCTTTGGTTGCACGATACGAGAAAAGCGCCCAGTAACAATAGCATACTGAGTTTGTTTTTCATAAATGAGATTAATTAGTTAGTACTGTGTAAGATAACATTAATTAATAGACTTTATTTTACTGCAGACGTTACAGCTTCGTTAAAAAAAACGGTAAAATGTTGAAAACTACGTGAATAATTACGGGAAAACACCTAAGCTTATTTTATGTGGAAGGGTTATATTTGGAGGTAGCTTTTTTAGGTAAAAGTGGAAAACCGGGCACTAAGCGGATAAAAAGGAATACTTCTTTTGATAAATGGTATTGTGTAGAATTTAAAGAAAAAAACATATTATGATAAAAATCAGAACTGCACTATTAATTTTTGGACTAATTTTCTTTAGTACCACTTCATTTTCGCAGGAAGTAACTTCCTATTTAAGTTATGACCTTAAAACAGAATACAATGCTAAAGTAGCTGCTAGTGACACTTCAGATGATGGAACTACTTTTGAAAAAATTGTTATCGACGGATTTGATTCAAGAGTTCCATTCTATGTTATAAGGCCTGGAATTAATAAAACAAACAAATTTGTTGTACTACTTCACGGCATAACTGGAAGTAAAGAAAATTGGGTTAATCCAACATCAAGCCTGTCTAAAAAATATGTGAAATTAAAAGATTCACTATTATCAATCGGATACAACGTTATAATACCTGATGCTAAATATCACGGAGAAAGAAGTTATGAAGCCGATTTTGTATCTCCAATTGCATTTTACTCAACACAAGATGTACTAAAAATACAAAGCCTTTGGACAACTACTGTTAAGGATATCAGAGTAATAATTGACTATATGCAATCACTTCCGAATGAGAAACCAATTACTTTTGATGTAGTTGGGTACAGTATGGGTGCATTAATGGCTATTTATTTAAACTCGGTTGATGACAGATTGAATCAAATAGTTGCTTGTGTAGCACCTTTGGGCAGTGCTCTCAAGGCTAGTATGAGTTTAGGACTCAATGAAGATAACGCTAAAAAGATGGAGGAAATCTTTTCAAGTGAAATATATGCACCATTACAAAAAGCGCCTATTACTTTACTAATGGGAACAAAAGATAATTGGTATACTGAAAAGGAGGCACAAGATTTTTATGATAATATCGCGATTAAAAGCAAAGCATTGAAATTCTACGAATCAGGACATTATTTACCCGAAGAATTTATTTCAGATGTGATTAAATCATTAAACAAAAAGTAAAAAACTCTACACAACAATGGCTATAAGTAATTGCTTGTTCTCGCCTACTTCTGAAAATCCTGCGGAATTTCCAAGTTGGTGTGTACCTGCCTGACGCCAGGCAGGCTTGCAAAGTTAAGTGCTAACCCACCTGCCTGCCGGCAGGCAGGCGCAACTACTCATAGCCGAGACCGTTGGTACAGGCTGAATACCTAAAAATATGACAACAATTGAGGTAAGGAATAAAATTGCAGATTCGAAAGAAGCTAATTGGTTTAATTCAGTTGAAATTACCATTCAATATCCTCATATCAATTTTTTGCAAAATTTTGAAGGATTTAGTTCTATTCACAAGTTTCTTAATGAACAAATTGACGGTTGGGAAAAACTAGGAGCTATCCCAAATGAATTAAATGCATCTAAGCAACATTTTACTAAATTAAAAAACAGATTAGATAACTTCATTAATAACAATCATCAACAACCAAAAAATACTTTGAACAGTAATTGGCGTAACGAGATTGTGCCATTACAGAATAACAGTAATTTTTTTACTTACGATTCACCTGTAACTGACTTCCTTGTTGACCTACATGGAAAATTTCCGAAATATGTTTCTGGAGCTTACTATTATATTATTGGTCAATACAATTTTAATACTAAAGACAATTTTACGGGAGGATTGCTGGCCTACGAGTTTGAAATGAAGGACCATACTGAAATAATTAATAGGAGAAATAAAGAAAAATCTTCTATCAGTAAAATCAGAAATGATTTCAGGAATCAACTTTCTGAATCTGAAAAACAGCTAACTGAACATTTAACTAATGCAAATCACGACTATGCGAGTTATGTTAAACAAATAGATGATTATAAGAAAGAAAAAGAAGAACTTTTTGAGAAATGGTACGGCAAAGTACAGTCCGACTATACTACTTTTAACACTGATTCCAAAGAAAAGTTATCGAATTTAGAAGAAACATACTTTAGAAAATTACAACTTTCCAAACCTGCAAGATATTGGCAACAAAAATCAACGAAATATTATACAGATGCTAATAAAATGAAAAGGATACTATTGTGGGTGGTTGGCCTTTCAGCTCTTTTTCTGGCGTTAATTTTAATAATTTCACCAACGTGGATTTTCGAAACTATATTCTCACAAAATAGAGCGGCAGTTATAAGATGGTCGCTTGTTTTCATTACACTACTATCACTTATAGCTTTCACTGTTAGAGCAATTACAAAAGTCATGTTTAGTTCATTTCACTTGGCTAGAGATGCTGAAGAGAGACATACTTTAACTTTCTTCTATTTGTCTTTGCTAGCCGAGAAAGATTCCACGATTAATGATGAGGATAGAAAGTTAATTTTACAATCCTTATTTAGTAGAGCCGAAACTGGTTTATTAAAAGATGATTCAGGGCCAACAATGCCGAATGATTTTATCGGAAAAATTATGAACAAATAAACCTCTTAGCAAAACTATGACTATAAGTAATTCCTTGTTTATACTCAATCTTAAAAACATAAATAAAACCTATTTCATTTACTTTTATTCTTTCTTAATTTAACACTTATTATAAACTCATCAATTTTCCAATAATAAAGTCAACCTTATGAAATTAGAAAACATCTTAGATAAGCTTGGTTCCATCGAAAAAAATTCGTTTATCAAAATTATTGACAATATAATATCTAAAAATCCAAAGAATATAAAGGAGATAGAGAATATTTTAAGCTCTTCAGACAAAGGTCTTAAATCTGTTGATAATCAAAATATCTCCAAGATTTTCGAATTAACTTCTAGTGAGTTTCAAGACCATATTAGATGTGAGTTTCAAGAAATTACATCTCAATTAGATATTCTTATAGACATCATTATTAGAGATGGAAATTGCATAATGAAACAAGATTGGTTTTCAAGATTATATGAAAATGAAATTAAGAAACTAAAAGTCAGAATTAAAGGTTTAAATGCAGATTTTGAAAACGACAAATCGGAGTTAAGTTCGATAAGAAAACGTGATTATAAAATATACAAATCTTGCTTGTATACGGCTTATCACAATGATGTAGAAAATAATCGCGAATCAAAAATTACCTCTGATGAATTATCCATAATGCTAACACTTGCTCGCCAACTAGGTCTTTCTCAAGAAGAAGTTAAACTAATAAATTATTCAATATTACCAATTAACAAACTTGATATTCAAGATGTTATTAAGGGGCTAAAGAATATTGGAGTAATTTTCTATTCAAATAAAGAGAATACCATCTATGTTGCTGATGAAATGGTTAGAATGCTAAGAAGAATACGAGAAAAAGAAGTCGCTGAAAAGTTCTATAGAAGAACTCTTAAATTGCTACGAGAGCCAATTATAAACCAAATCTGTCGAGAACATAATATTGATAGAAAACTATCTTATTCAACCAAGGTTGAAGAAATTATAAAAGAAGGAGTTTCTTTTACAAATTTACTATTAGAGGATATATACAAAACAGGGAGCACATTAACTGAGAAGAAGCGGACTCTAAATGACCTATGTGAAAAGGGCTTGAATATCAAAAACCTAAAAGGCAACATTTTAGAAGAAAAAATTAGTAGCCTTATTGAGCATTTTGAGACTGTTGAGCGTGACGAAAAGGTTGGGATTTCTTTAGATGGTTTTGACAAGTTACTAACAGAATTGAACAAATCTTTACCAAAATTAAACAAGCAAATTAAAGAACAATTTGAACTTCAGGAGGAATATGTTTTGAAAGCGGATTTTTTACTTGATTATAATATCAAGCCAAGAGATATTTTAGATTTAATTGTTAAAGAGGATTTAACTAAATTCATTAAAGAGAATGGTATCAAACAGCGTGGAGATGACATTCTAAATATTTTAGAGCATTACAAAGATGTAGAAAATTTATATCTTGAAAATTATGCAAACGTGGCATATCGAAATTTCAACTTATTAAAGGACAATGGAATTAGTATTAGGGAGAGTGAATTAGGCTTAAAATTCGAGGAGTTAACAAAAGTAATTTTTAAAAATTTAGGGTTTAATGTCGATGATGCATTTAAGAATCAACTAAACACCAAAAAGGATATGATGGATATTCTTTTGAATTTAGGAAATGATGAGATCATTATTGTTGAATGTAAAACCAGCAAGGAAAGAGGTTACAATAAATTTAGCACCGTGTCTCGTCAATTAAAATCATATCAAAATGTAGCCCTCAAAAACAACTTGAGAATTGTAAAAATTCTACTGATAGCACCTGAATTTAGTGATGATTTCGTTACAGATTGTGAAATGGATACTGAAATGAATCTTTCGTTAATGACGGCCTCTACTCTATTGAATATAGCGGAAGCTTTTAAAGTTTCTAAATACGAGGAGTTTCCTCATGTGCTATTCCGCGACATAGTGATTAACGAAGAGAGAATATTGAAAGCTTTAAGCAAGTGAGAGAGTTAAACATATTTTAATTTTTAAACAAGCGCACAGATAAATATGATTTCTTAGCGATATAAGAGTATTTAGAAATAAATTACACCATGGCAAAATTTTTAAAAGGAAATGAACTCAATTCAGAACTTGATAAAGTTTTCGAAGAAGCCTATGATTATTTAATTTTAGTCTCACCGTATATCAAATTACACGACAGGTATAAAGCAACTCTCTTAACAGCAATCGATGACCCACAACTTGAGATAGTGATAGTTTTTGGTAAAAATGAAAGTGATCTATTTAAAAGCATCAATAAAGAAGATCTTGATTTCTTTACGCAATTCCCGAACATACAAATATTCTATGAAAAAAGATTGCATGCAAAATTTTATGCCAATGAACATATGGCAATATTATCATCAATGAATTTATATGACTATTCACAGAATAACAATATCGAAGCGGGTATTTTAATGGAAAGTTCTGATAAAGGAATATTTGGTAATAAAACTGATCTTGGACAGCAAGCTTGGGATTATTTTGATATTGTAGTACAACAAGCAGTATTAATTTTCGATAAAGAACCTCAATACAGTAAGAAATATCTCTTTGGTTCTAAAAATTATGATGGTTCAAAGATAAAATTAAACAGACTTTCAGAATTTTTTGGAACAGAATTCGAGACGAGACCTTTAAGGCAAACAGTACCAATTAAGAAATTTGAAAATACTGGTAAAATGGGTTATTGTATTAGAACAGGAAAAGAAATTCCTTTTAATATTGAGAAACCCATGGACTACGAAGCGTTTAAAATGTGGAATAAGTATAAAAATCCGGATTATGAGGAGAATTACTGCCATTTCTCTGGTGAACCCTCAGATGGGCATACGAGCGTGAAACAGCCAGTACTAAAGAAAAACTGGAAAAAGGCTAAGCAAAAATATAACCTATAAGCAATCTGCCTCATCATAACTCATTATCTTTTACTTTTTAGAATAGCCTAACACAAAACCCTCATGACCCATATAGACTGGATAGGCTTTATTGGAGTTTTTCTTATACTGCTAGCGTATATACTCAACGTAACCGGAAAATTACAAAGTAGTTCGCTTTCCTTTATACTCCTTAATCTCTTTGGAGCAGCATTGGCATGTTTGGCTTCGGTACTTATGGATTATTTGCCGTTTATTATTTTGGAAGGGGTCTGGGCGATCGTTTCTCTCATTGCGCTTCTAAAGAAACTTTTTACAAAATAAAGCTTAATTGTTCTTCACTATTTTTTTATAACTTTATAATTATGAAAAAGTTACAAAAAGAAGACATACAGCAAGAGGTTTTTGATCTATACGACGATTACGCCCATAACAAACTCGAGCGTCGCGATTTTATTAGAAAATTATCACTCTACGCCGTAGGCGGAATTACCGTTCCCTCCCTCCTTAGTTTTATCATGCCCAACTATCTGGATTCGCTACTGGTAGCACCCAACGACCCCAGAATAGAATCGGGCTATATCACTTATTCATCGCCTAAAGGCGGAGGTGAAATACGCGGATTGCTCTCTAAACCCAAGGATACTAAAGTAAAACTCCCCGGAATAATTGTGGTACACGAAAACCGCGGACTTAATCCGTATATTGAGGATGTGGGACGAAGAGCGGCCTTAGAAGGCTTTATCTCCCTTGCACCCGATGCCTTAACACCTCTTGGTGGCTATCCCGGAAATGACGACGACGGGAGAGCCCTGCAGAGACAACGCAACCGTAACGAAATGCTGACGGACTTTATCGCGGCGTTTCAGTATTTAGAATCGCATAAAGATTGCACCGGAAAAGTTGGCGTGGTAGGATTCTGTTTTGGAGGCTGGATCTCCAATATGATGGCGGTAAAAGTACCAAACCTTGCCGCTGCAGTTCCTTATTATGGGAGTCAGCCTTCCAAAGAAGAAACCGCAAAGATCAATGCTCCGCTCTTGGTACATAACGCCGGATTAGACACACGGGTTAACGAAGGCTGGCCTGCCTATGAAGCCGCACTTAAAAAATACGATAAAGAGTACGAAGTTCATTTCTACCCAGAAGTAAACCACGGGTTTCATAACAATACCACGCCCAGATACGATGAAGCTGCCACAAACCTATCCTGGGAACGTACCATCGCTTTTTTTAATGATAAACTGAAGCGTAAATAGCTGAAGCATTAGACATTTCATTTGCATGAGTAATTCTACCCGCCTTCGGTGGGGAGAAACCTTCAACGTTCCACCTTCGGGATATCTTCGTAAGTCATTTTGAGATTAGCTTTCAAAATCATATTTTTGATTAACTAACCAAATAACTCTCACAATGATTAACCTCCTTCGAACTAATTCGAGAAACCCCGATTTTTTAAATCTGGTGCGTAATCTCGATGCCGATCTCGCCATTCGCGATGGCGATGAACACGCTTTTTACGATCAATATAATAAACTGGACGCTATAAAATATGCAGTAGTGGTTTACGATAACGACCAACCCATTAGCTGCGGAGCGATAAAAGAATTCGATTCGGAAGCCATAGAAATAAAACGCATGTTTACGCTGCCTCAATATCGAGGTAAAGGCATCGCTTCACATGTTTTAAGAGAACTCGAAAAATGGTCTAAAGACCTTTCGTATAAAAGAAGTATTCTGGAAACCGGAAAAAAACAACCCGAAGCCATTTCTCTTTACAAGAAGAATGGATATGTGGAAATTCCTAACTACGGGCAGTATATCGCAGTAGAAAATAGCGTGTGCTTCGAAAAAAGTCTTTTGGGATAATTCCGGGATGCTATGAGCCACTTTAACGCCATCGAATCTACCCATAAATACGGAACCATTTTTTCCTATTCCAATATCGAACTACACGAACTGGCAACCAAAATTGAAAACCTCCTGCTAGGGGAAGGCTATCGCATTGAAGGTGGCGGACTGGGAGATGCCATGTTTGTAAAAGGGGATTCTACGATGCGTATGCTCTTTGGGGCTTTTGTAAAGTTTTACAAACTTAGAGTGGTGACTTCCAAAAATGACGACGGACAATGTCTTGTGGATCTTCGCGATGCGACTCCGGAGCTTTCCGGCGGACTCATTGGCATTAAACAAACACGAAAAGAAATAGAACGGCTAAAGAGTCTGTTTTCGGCAATTTAGATCTATATCACTTATTATTCTTTCGCATCTTCCTTTTCTTCTGAATTTATTTCTTCTTCCAAAAGCATATTGATAAAGCCTTCAAACTCTGCAACAAACTCATCATACTTCTCCCCCGTTGCCGGTCCGTTAAATCCGGTATGGATCTTACGCACTTTTCCCGTTTTGTCAAGAATTATAGTAGTTGGATAAGACAAAACATGATTGAGCATAGGCAGTTTTCTGTTTGCCTTGCCTTTATCGCTGGAACCGTACTGCGCTAAAAGTATGGGATAAGGAATCCCAATCGCCTCCTGCAGTCTGTCTATAGCTGCCAATGCCTTCTCTTTTGTGGGAGCATACTCGAACGCGAGTGAGACGATCTCCAGATCTTTATTTTTATTATCATTATAATACTTGGTGAAGTACTTGGTTTCATCTAAGCAATTAGGGCACCAAGACCCCATAACCTGAACCACCACAACCTTGTTTTTAAAACGAGCATCTTCCAGCGAGACTTCGTTTCCTTCGGTATCAGGAAATGAGAATTCTAATCGGTCGTATCCTTCCTTTAAAAAAGTTAGTGAATCGGCTTCGGGTAGCTCGAAAGTATCGTTACGCTTGGCGGTAAACGGTTCTTTCCAATGATTACCACTGTAAAAAGTGCCCTTCATCACGCTATCTGTTACTTGCGCTTCAAACAGAAAAGCATGTGCACCATCAAAGGTTGAGAGTTTTAAACTATCGCCAAAAACTGCGCCTTCCAAATATCTATAATCGCCGGTAGTGGTTCTAAAAGTACCTGTAAGTTTATTTCCAACCTGTTTAAAGATTCCCTTAGCAATGTATCTATCGGACGGTTTATGATCGCTAAAAACAGCTTCCCAGTTTCCTGTTACTTCTACGGAAGGCGCTTCAGAAATAATAAAGCGCAGATCATTACCCTGATGCATCACAAAAGGAACCACTCTCTTTAAACTTGGCTTTACAAACTCCCCCGTAATACTATCTTTAGTATAAACACCTTTAAAATAGCCTTCATAAACAGGCATCTGTATCGTTATTGAATCTCCACTAATAGTAACATCTTCCACAAGGATCTCTTCCTCATCATTGAAGATCACCAGACTATTATCGGCATTCATTTGCATTAAGAAAGGAATTTCCTTCCCACTTTCCAGTAATAATGCAGCTCTCCACGGACCATCCTTAGGCATTTTAGACTCTTTTCCGCAGGAAAACAAGAGAACTAGTAATAAAATACTGATACCGTATCGCATAATTACTTTTTTATAAAATCTTTAAACTGAATATCTCAAAAATAGGGACAAAAATCTTCTTAAATGCTATCTTTGCGCTTTGTTAAGAATATTTTAAGATGAAGATTTCATATAATTGGCTTAAACAATTTATAAATGTTAACTGGGAAGCCGAGAAAACAGGTAAATTACTTACCGATCTCGGACTGGAAATAGAAGGAATTGAATCATTTACTTCGGTTCCGGGAGGTCTTAAAGGTGTGGTTGCAGGTCATGTCCTGGATTGCAAACAGCATTCTAATGCAGACCGCTTAAAGCTTACCAATGTTGATCTGGGCGATGGAAATACGGTTCAGATCGTTTGTGGCGCTCCCAATGTTGCAAAGGGACAAAAGGTACCTGTAGCCACCATTGGAACTACATTATATGATGACAAAGGAGAACCCTGGACTATTAAAAAAGGGAAGATACGCGGGGAAGTGAGCGAAGGTATGATCTGTGCCGAAGACGAATTAGGCCTGGGTACAAGTCACGATGGAATCATGGTTTTAGACGATTCGCTAAAGCCGGGAACGCTTCTTTCCGAAATTCTGGAAGTTGAAAACGATCAGGTCTTCGAAATTGGTCTAACCCCAAATCGCGCCGATGCCATGAGCCACTGGGGCGTTGCCAGAGACCTAAAAGCCGGATTATTGCAACACGATATTTCTATTGAACTTATTACACCCTCTACCAGTAATTTTAAAATAGAAAACAGAACCCTTAAAATTGATGTCAACGTTGAGAATACAACCTTGGCGCCGAGGTACTGCGGACTTACAATTAGCGGATTAAAAGTTGCTGAATCTCCAAAGTGGATCCAAAACAGATTAAAAGCAATTGGTTTAGCGCCCATAAACAACATTGTAGATATTACAAATTACGTCTTACACGAGTTGGGACAACCGCTTCACGCCTTTGATGCAACAAAGATCACAGGAAATACAATAAATGTAAAAACACTTCCCGCGGGTACAAAATTTGTTACGCTAGACGGGGAAGAAAGAAAACTTCACGAAGAAGATCTTATGATTTGTGATGCCGAAAAACCACTTTGTATCGCCGGTGTTTTTGGCGGATTAAACAGCGGGGTGACAGAATCCACCACGAGTATCTTTCTGGAAAGTGCTTATTTCGATCCTGTGAGTGTTAGAAAAACGGCAAAAAGACATGGTTTAAACACAGACGCATCCTTCAGGTTTGAGCGAGGAATAGATCCAAATGCAACCGAATATGCTTTAATGCATGCCGCCATATTAATTACCGAAATAGCCGGTGGAAAGATCACCAGTGATGTTATCGATGTGTATCCAAAGAAGATCACAGACCATCAGGTGGTGTTAAACTTCGACAATGCTACTAAGCTCATTGGGGAGGAAATTCCGAAGGAAAAAACAAAACAGATCCTTACTTCCTTAGATATTAAGGTAAATAATGTTACCGAAACCGGAATTGGGATGACGATTCCCGCCTACCGAAACGATGTGACCAGAGAAGCCGATGTGATCGAAGAAATTCTTCGAGTGTATGGCTATAATAAGATAAAGTTTACCGAAAAGTTAAATACTTCTATCGCTATAACTCAGCCGGTAGAAGATTATCAAATTCAGAATAAAATAGGTTCATTACTAACGGCAATAGGCTTTAACGAAATGCTATGTAATTCACTTACATCGCCAAAATATCTCGAATTAACCGAATCGTTGAGTGCAAATCATAATGTGGAAATGCTCAATCCGTTGAGTCAGGATCTCTCTGTAATGCGACAGTCGATGTTGTTTGGAGGTCTGGAAGCATTAGCGTACAACAGCAATAGAAAAATGAGCAATATTAAATTGTTCGAGTTTGGAAAGACCTATCACAATTATCCCGATGGTCGCGAAGAAAAGAAGCATTTATCTCTGGTTATTTCAGGGAATACGACCGAAGATAACTGGTATAACGGCTCTCAAAAGAGTGATTTTTTCTACGGAAAGGGAATTGTAACGAGTATATTAGAACGTTTGGGAATTAACGATCTTACCGAAAGATCTGTGAAGAATGATATCTTTTCGGAAGGTATTTCGTTGGTAAAAAATAAAATGCCTTTGGTGGAGTTTGGGGTTGTCAGGAAAAAAGTTCTCAAAGCTTTCGATATCGATTCCGAAACTCTCTATATAGATTTTGTGTGGGACAATGTTCTTTCTGAAATTTCTTCGGAAGATATTAAAATGCGACCTATTCCTAAGTTTCCGAAGGTAAAACGGGATTTCGCGTTGCTAATTGACGAAAATGTTGGTTTTGACGCTCTTAAGAATGCGGCATTTCAAACTGAAAAACAACTCTTAAAAGAGGTGAGTTTATTCGATGTGTATACGGGAAGTAAACTTCCGAAGGGAAAAAAATCGTACGCCTTGAGTTTCACGATTCAGGACGAACGAAAAACCTTAACCGACAAGCAGATCGATAAGATCATGAGCAAACTGGAGCAACGTTTTGCAAAAGACTTTGGAGCTAGTTTACGTTAAGCAAGTATAAAAAAAGCCGACTCGTTAGTCGGCTTTTTTTATTTGATATATTCACTAATTACTTGGCTACCCCCGGAATAACTACTGTATCCAGAACGTGAATTACGCCATTTGACTGATTTACATCGGCGATGGTTACCATGGCGGTGTTACCGTTTTCATCCTGCAAGATGACATTTTTGCCTTTAAGCATTGCTTTTAAGTTTCCGCCGTTCACGGTTTTAAAAGTCGCAGTTCCTCTTCCGTCTTTAATTGCCTTTACAATATCTGAAGAAGAAAACTTTCCGGCTAACACATGATACGTAAGAATGCCTTGTAATTTCATTTTATTCTCAGGCTTCACTAAAGATTCTACCGTTCCTTTCGGTAATTTGTTAAAGGCTGCATTTGTTGGAGCAAAAACAGTAAAGGGACCGTCACTTTGTAAAGTCTCAACCAAATCGGCAGCTTTTACCGCAGCAACCAAAGTAGTGTGATCTTTAGAATTTACAGCATTCTCAACAATGTTCTTAGACGGGTACATTGCGGCACCGCCAACCATCACGGTTTTTTCGCCTTCCATGTTCTTCTCCATATCGGAGTCGGCTTTCATTCGTCCGTCTTGAGCCAATGCGGCTGTTGTTCCTGCCACTAGCGCAAGAGAAAATAATGCGGTAGTAATAATGTTTGATCTTTTCATAATAGTTATGGTTTAAATTAATTATTCGTTTAGGTATGTATAAACGAAAATCGATAATGCACGGTTTTAAAAATGCCTTCTTTTAGTTTTTATTTAACTATTATTTTTATTGATGTAATGAGGTTTTGTGAGGTTTATTGTTCTTCGGAAGGAAATACCAATCCGTCAACTATGTGAAAATAGCCGTTTTTATGATAGAAATCTGAAGCGGTGATCACTGCTTTGTTATTACTCGCATCAAAGAGTATTAATTGATCGTTCTCTTTTCTAACTCCAAGTCTTTCTCCGCTTAGCGTAGCCAGGTAAACTGTACCGTTTTTTCTTGCCATTTCTTTTTCCAGCGTATTCGAATCTACCCGTCCGGAAACTACATAAAACCTAAGCCAGTCATTTCCACTTGCTACAAGTGAATCGCGAGAGGCTTCAGAAAGTTTCATAAATCCGGCATCTACCGGTGCAAAAATGGTCACCATTTCCTTTCCATTAAGTTCAGACTTCAGTTTTTCGTCTAAGATCTTATTCAGATATGAAAAATCTGAAACATCATTAATGTTTTCATCAAGAGTCTTACTTGAAGAGAACTGTTGTGAGTTCCACTCTTTAGTCACTTCGGCGGCTTGTTTCTGAGTATATTTTTGAGCGTTAACTGTTGTGAAAATAACGCAGCAAAGAATTGCCGATAAAATACTTTTCAAATGCATTTGTAAAATTTTAGTTTATAAAAGTAACGATTATCAAAGGATATACCATACTAACGAAAATGTAAGGGAAATATTTAACGACTAACATTGTATTTGTGCATGGTCATGATATTTGGCGAGTAGTGAACTAATGGACTAAAAGGAAAACTCGTATAGGCACTAAATAGCCATTATTAAAATGTTAAAATGTTGTTTCCCAAATTCATGCTCCGTATTTTTAAGTAAAAAATTTGCAATGCTTGAAAGAACGGATATTGAGAAGCAGCTTAACAAGCTAAGAAGTAAGCGCATTTCTTCGGAAGACTTGCTGAGTGAAGTACATAGAATTTTTGCGCAAAATGATGCTGAGCGCAGTGCAATAGGCAATGTACTTTCAGAAAAAAATAGTGGGAATCAAAATAGTTTTACCCTTGACCTCCTTGAATCGGACCAGATTTATAGTCTGGAAGATATCAGGAAGCTTTGTGTGGATTATAGATTGCGGTTTTTAGACTCACATTTTTTTAAGGGCGAGATCCCCGAAGAAGCGATCACAAAGATCAGAATGTTGGAGAAACAGCACAAGACAACTTTAAAAGGATTTAAAGTAGTTGCTCCTGCTAAATTGCTAAAGCTTGAAAACGCAGACGATCCCATGCTCTTTGCACCCATGGGTAACGACTATTTCTATCTCATTCACAAATGGGGAAACGATCTCCATCCATTGCGAAAATTAATGATGTGGCCTTATAAATCTTTTGAAAATCTGGTCTTTACAGTATTTGTGCTCAGCATATTTTTAACTTCAATTATGCCAATAGAACTGTTTTCGAAGAACGCCCACTATCAAGAGTATTTGATGCTCTTTTTGTTTATTTTTAAAGGTGTGGGAGGAATGGTTTTATTTTATGGCTTTGCCAAAGGAAAGAACTTCAACACAGCTATTTGGGATAGTAAATACTACAATGCGTAGATACGCTATCGCATTTATTAATATTTAGAACATACACTTTATGAACGAAAACGAAGAAACAACAAGAATTTATACGGGTCCGATGATGATCGCCCAAGGCCTTCGTTCCCGACTCAACGAGCTGGGAATTGAACCGATTATTAAAGATGACCATCAAAGTGGGATCACCAGTGGTTTTGCGATAGGTGTGCCGGGGCAAGTGCGAATGTTTATTAGAAAAGATGAACTTGTAAGAGCTCAAGCTTCGATCACTGAATACCTGAAAGAAATTGAAGAATAAAAAAAGCGAATCTTACCGATTCGCTTTTTCTTTATACATTGACTGCGTACATTTTTTCCCGCTGCTCTTTTATTTTCTTATCGCTCATATAATCGTCGAACGTCATATAGCGATCTATCACTCCGTTAGGGGTAAGCTCAATAACACGATTACCAACTGTTTGTGCAAATTCATGGTCATGCGTGGTAAACAAAACTGTTCCTTTAAAATTCTTAAGTGAATTGTTAAAAGCCGTGATCGATTCCAGGTCCAGGTGGTTTGTTGGTTCATCGAGCATTAAAACGTTCGCTCTCATCATCATCATTCTACTTAACATACAACGCACTTTCTCTCCTCCCGATAAAACATTACATTTTTTTAATGCCTCTTCTCCACTAAAGATCATCTTCCCAAGGAAACCACGAATATGAACTTCTTCACGCTCTTCTTCAGTTTTAGCCCATTGACGAAGCCAATCTACTAAGGTCATGTCGTTTTCGAAAAAACTATGATTATCTAAGGGTAAATAACTCTGATTAGTAGTTACACCCCATTGATAACTTCCGCTATCTGCTTTTGCATTATCATTAATGATCTCATAAAACGCAGTCGCAGCACGAGAATCTTTAGAATAGACCACCACTTTATCTCCTTTAGCGAGATTGATATTAACATCTTTAAACAGAACCTCTCCGTCTATACTTGCTGAAAGGTTTTCAATATTTAATATTTGATCCCCTGCTTCGCGTTCACGTTCAAAGATAATAGCCGGATAACGTCTGCTGGAAGGTTTTATATCTGAAACATTTAATTTGTCGATCATCTTCTTCCTACTGGTCGCTTGTTTAGATTTTGCAACATTAGCAGAGAACCTTCTAATAAATTCTTCTAATTCTTTCTTTTTCTCTTCAGCTTTCTTGTTTTGCTGTGCTCTTTGTCTTGCCGCTAACTGACTACTCTCATACCAAAAGGTGTAATTTCCACTGTAGTGATTGATCTTTCCGAAGTCAATATCACTAATATGAGTACATACCGAATCTAAAAAGTGACGGTCGTGAGATACAACGATCACACATTCATCATAATTAGCGAGGAAGTTTTCTAACCAGTTTATGGTTTCATAATCCAGGTCGTTGGTGGGCTCATCCATTATCAGCACATCGGGATTCCCAAAAAGCGCCTGTGCTAATAACACACGTACTTTTTGCTTTCCGTCAAGGTCACTCATTAAGGTGTAATGCAAACTTTCATCAATACCTAAATTTGAAAGCAAAGCCGCCGCATCGCTATCGGCATTCCATCCGTTCATTTCCTCGAAGATCACCTGCAACTCCCCAATCTTTTCGGCATTCGCATCGGTATAATCTTCGTAGAGTTTATCGATCTGTGTTTTAATATCGAATAATTCCTTATTCCCTCTCACCACAGTTTCCAAAACCATGAAATCGTCGTATGCGTTGTGATTCTGTTCAAGTACAGACATACGTTTTCCTGTTTCCAGATGAACGTGACCCGAAGTTGGATCCTGTTTTCCCGAAAGAATTTTTAAGAAAGTCGATTTCCCTGCACCATTAGCACCAATTATTCCATAGCAGTTGCCCTGAACAAATTGCGTATTTACTTCATCGAACAAGACGCGCTTGCCAAACTGAACCGATAAATTTGAAACTGAAAGCATATTTTTTTACTCTTTATTTTAAATTTTCCGCAAAAGTAGCTAATAAACTGTGATTGAAGAAACATTAACTTTTTAAAATCCCTTTTAACGAGGAATTAACACATTGTAGGTGGATAGTCGCATATTTTTGTTAGGTCTAATAACCTATTCGATTGATTAAAAAAATACTTCTTCTTTTATTAATAGTACCCTTTATTTCTTGTGATAATTCAAAAGAAAAGGAGGAAACGTATGCATGGGTTGGTGGTGAAATTGTTAATCCGAAATTTGATTATGTAGTGATTTTTCGGGAAAGCAAGGTAATAGACACCGTAAAGCTCGATCAAAACAATAATTTTCTTTATAAAATTGAAGGGCTCTGTGAAGGTCTTTATGCGTTACGGCATTACGAATATCAATTAATGTATCTAAAACCGGGTGATAGCTTAATGCTTAGGTTGAATACTATTGAATTCGACGAATCTTTGTCTTTTACCGGGAAAGGGGCGGCTGCCAACAATCTTTTAATGGAGTATTTTCTTCTGAATGATACTGAACACTCCATGTTATCGAAATGGTACGGATTAGCTCCTGAAGCCTTCGAAAAAAAATTAGACTCGTTCAGAACCATAAAAATTGATGCGTTTAACGATTTTGCGTCTAAGCACAAACCTACACGTGAATTTAGAGATATCGCTTATGCGAATATTGATTACGACCATTTTCTAAAAAAGGAAATTTACGCTTCGGTGCATTCAATTCGAAATAATACTGACAACGTAAACTACCCCGATAATTTCTTCGACCATAGAAAGAATATCGATTTTGGCAACGAATCTTTACGTTCCTATTTTCCCTATTACAGATTTCTGAATAAATATTTCGACAACCTCGCCTTCGATAAATACATTAGTACAAATCCGAATAACCGCTATCTTTCTGAACACTTTTACAACAAGGTGAAGATCATAGATAGTCTGGTCACTAACGATTCGTTAAAGAATAATTTACTTAGAACAAATGTTGGCCGATTTTTATTGAATGGTAAGGATCTTGAAAACTCTAAACCTCTTGTGGATCTGTTTCTGGAATTAAACACGAATAAAGCACATCTTATTGAAATTGAAAGTTTGTCTAAGGCTACTTCGGTGTTATTGCCCGGAAGTGAATTGCCAAATATTCTTTTAGTGGACACCAAGAATATGGCGAAAGATATTCATTCTATTATTAACAGACCTACTGTTTTATACTTCTGGACAGCGGCTTCCGTAAAGCACTACCGAAGTATTCATGCCAAAGCTGCCGAGTTAGCTGCGAAATACCCCGAGTATGAGTTTATTGGAATAAATACAGATACACACTTTAAAAAATGGCGAAATACCGTAGAGTTAGCAGACTACAATAGTTTAAACGAATATCAGTTTGACAACGTGGCTATTGCCGAACGTAAATTAGTGATCAACTCAATGAACAAGGCTATGATCGTTGACAAGGACGCAATTATTATTCAGAATAATACGAGCTTATTTAATAAGAGTATTGAGACTGAACTTTTAAGTTATCTTAATCAGTAGTATCACAATAAGACATAAAAAAAAGCCCTCTGTTAGGAGGGCTTTTTTATTATTGAAACATTAATTTCCTTTTTTATAATCTGCCAGGAATTTTGCCAATCCTATATCGGTTAGTGGATGGTTTAGCAATCCTTCAATTGATGATAACGGCCCCGTCATTACATCAGATCCAATTTTCGCACATTCTAAAACGTGCATTGTATGTCTCACAGATGCCGCTAAAATTTGAGTTTCGTATCCGTAATTGTCGTATATAAGTCTAATTTCTGCAATTAAATTCAATCCGTCTGTTGAGATATCATCTAATCTTCCAATAAAGGGAGAAACATAAGTCGCACCTGCTTTCGCCGCCAATAAAGCTTGCCCTGCAGAAAAAACAAGCGTACAATTAGTTCTAATTCCCTGATCGCTAAAATATTTGATCGCCTTTACTCCATCTTTTATCATTGGGATCTTTACAACAATTTGCTCATGGAGTTCGGCCAGCTCTTCTCCTTCTTTGATCATACCCGCATAATCTGTCGCTATCACCTCTGCCGAAACATCACCATCTACTATATTGCAGATATCTACATAATGCTTTAAAATATTGTTTCGCCCTGTAATCCCTTCTTTCGCCATTAAAGACGGATTGGTGGTTACCCCGTCAAGCACTCCCAGGTCTTGAGCTTCACGTATCTGATCGAGATTTGCAGTGTCAATGAAAAATTTCATTTTTTAGAATTTTATAGATTTATTTACTACAAAAATACACAAGATTTAAGGCTAGCGAAAGTTATCCCTGAAAAGTTATGAGGTGCTTGTTGATAACGTTAAATATAAGGGTAAGTGAGGCTTACTTCTTGAGCTTATAATGATTTAAAAGCATGCGTTCGTAGGTTTTATCGGGTAAAACCCTCTTTAATACGATAGAAAATTTCTGCATAAACGCGCCTACCTTATAGTGTATTTTCGGATTGGGAGTTTCGATGATCTTGTGTACCGTTTTTGCCATTTCGGTAGGATCCTGCCCGGCATCCACATGTTCATTCATCATGTTTAGTGTATTCCCGTAAGCTTTTTTATACGGTGAATCGTCTAAAATTGGAGAATGGTATCTTCCGGCAGCTATATTGGTGGCAAAATCTCCCGGAGCAATATTAGTTACATGAATTCCGAATTGCTTTATTTCCATTCTTATAGCTTCTGTGGTAATTTCGAGAGCCGATTTAGTCGCAGAGTATATACCGCGGTATGGTAAGCCCATATATCCTGCAATAGAAGTGATATTTATAATGTAGCCGCTTTGTTGTTTTCGCATGGTTGGCAAAACTGCTTTTATAACGCTTATTGGTCCGTAGAGATTTGTTTCAAAAGCATTTCTAATTTCTGAATTCGGAGTTTCTTCTATGGGTCCGGTGATACCGATACCTGCATTGTTTATAAGTACATCGATACGGTCTTCTCTTTTCAGAATTGCGGCAACTGCATTTTGAATAGAATCTTCCTTGGTTACATCCATCTCGATCAAATCGAAGGCTGAAGTTTTGGAGGTATTTGAAGGATTTCTACTCGTTCCGTAAACTTTATAGCCTTTCTCCGTTAGATATTCACCAATGGCTTTCCCTATTCCTGAAGATCCTCCTGTAATAAATATTATTTTCGGCATACATATAAGATGTTGAGCAAAGATGCATCTACCCTATTACTTTTCCAAATTACCTAACAAAAAAAGACGTGTAAGTACGAGTTGAACTAATCTGTAAATCGAGAATTTAGGGTACAAAAAATGGCAAGCTACCTACATCACACCGCTACGACCGTCTACCCTTGCTGCGTTCCCGCCCTGGGGGATTCAACAGGAGCTGGTTGTGTAGGACTTGCCGCTGCAAAGATAAGGGATTTTGTAAGTAACAACAAGAATTTTTAGTTATCAATTATAATAAATACCTTTCCGAAAAATTCGACAATTAAATGAAAACGCATAAAATATTTACGATCACCGCTTTAGTGATTTTATTTGTTGGCTGCGGAAACGATTCCGAAGCAAAAAAAGACTTTTTTTCTCTAGATTTTAAGAATGAAAAGAAGGCATATACTAATGCCGACGCACTTTCAGTGCTGGTAAACAATAAAAAAGACGTATCTATTGACTCTGTCACTTATTTTATTGGAAGCGAGAGAGTGTCTTCTTCCGAAGAAATAAAAGAAACATCATTAACGCTTGCCAACAGAAAACTTGGAACTCACAAGGTAGTTGCCAAAATATATTCTGATGATGAAACTTTTGAGGCGTCTAAAGATGTAATAATCCTATCGTCCATAAAACCGCATCTCTATACTTACAAGATATTAGAAAGCTATCCACACGATATCAAATCGTATACACAAGGACTGGAATTTGAAAATGATACCCTTTATGAGAGTGCAGGCTTGTACAAACAGTCGGCTTTACGAAAACTTAATTACCAAACCGGTGATATCCTCAAGGAAGTAAAGTTAGCCGATCAGTATTTTGCCGAGGGCTTAACGATCATGAACGACAAATTATACCAACTTACCTATCAAGAAAACACCGGATTCATCTATGATCTAAAAGATTTAAAACGCACCGGCACATTTGTATATGGCAAAAGTAAAGAAGGGTGGGGTTTATGTAATGACGGAGAGGTGATCTATAAAAGTGATGGAACCGAAAAGATCTGGACACTAGATCCAAATACGCTGGCAGAAGACGGACATATCGAGATCTACACCAATACGAGTAAGATTCCTAAGGTGAATGAACTGGAATGGGTTGAAGGGAAGATCTACGCCAATATCTATCAGAAAGACGCCATAGCCATCGTTGATCCAACTAATGGAGCAGTTGAAGGAGTAATAGACCTTGGGGATTTAAAAGACAATGTGACTCAGCATAAATCACTGGATGTACTTAACGGAATAGCGTACAATGGAGAACCCAACATTCTTTATATCACCGGAAAGAATTGGGATAAGCTCTTTAAAGTTGAGATCATTAGAAAATAAGCGTTGAGAAATTACGTCAACTTTTTACCTTGACTAACTAACAAAACCTTTTCGCTCACTAAAATAGCCCTTTAACTCAAGGGCTATTTTTTTATACTTCTTTTTTTGAGTGCTTTGGTAAACAAAACCATCACTCATGAAAAAATCTGTTACCATTCGTATTCCGGAGCCTTGCCACGAAGACTGGAACAAAATGACGACCACCGAGAAAGGAAAATTTTGTCAGGTTTGCACCAAAGAAGTTGTTGACCTCACTAACAAATCGGATGAGCAACTTTATAAACTGCTCGCCAATTCTCAAAATACCTGCGGACGCGTTAAAAAAAGTCAGTTGAACCGAGAAATAATCCTTCCCCGAAAAAGCGGGATGAACTTTGCTCCCTATGCTGCTTCTATCATGATCCCTTTTACATTGCTAGGTACTACAGATGCTCGTTCTTCAGACACGAAAAAAGTGGAGAAAACATTAAGTTCCTTAGGAATTGGCAAGTTTAGCAATACAGATAGAATACGCATTATCACTACGGGAAAAATTACCGATGAATATGGTAAACCGATCACAAACGTGAATATTACCGTAAAAGGAACAAGGACTAATGAATTTACAGGAAACCGTGGAAATTACAGAATCGTATCGCTGGATGGGGAGACGCTGGTGTTTAGCAAAAAAGGATATATCACAAAAGAGGTAAAACTCGCGAATACTTCAAAAGAGATCGATATCTCGTTAACTTCGGAAGTAATGCAAAGTATGATCCTGGGTGAGGTCGAAATACCCATGTTAGAAACAAAAATGGCAGTTTGTGAAGTTTCAGAAGGAAATAATACGGAAGAAGATGTGGTCAAAAAGATGAAAGATTCCATTCCGACGAAACAAAAAACAATTAAAAAAGATAGCACGATTAGCAAGATTAGCGGTGTGGTTACGGATGACACACTACTCCCCTTACCCGGTGTAAATGTTATTATTAAAGGGACGGCGACTGGAACCCAAACAGATTTTGACGGAAATTACAAAATTGATGTAATGCCCGGACAACAACTTGTATTTAGCTATGTTGGATTTGAAACTAAAGAAGTTACCATAGCCAATATTGCGAATACAATAGATATTAATATGACTCTTTCTGAAGCTCTGGGAGGCTTAATAGTCGTTGGCGGAATAAGTCCTTATGATTATGAAAGTGGTCCTTCTATAAAACCCTTTGGTCAGCAAACTTTTAACGAAGATCCGGAACGTGAAGCGATAAGAGAAAAGCAGAGACTTGCCTACAAAAATGAGATCGAATTTAAACGAATTAAACTAGCTCGAAAAAAGGCACAACGACAATTGAGAAGAGCTAAAGCCAAAAAATAGAATGAATTTGATAACGTGAAACGGAATCTCACCGGAGAGGGATACATAGAAGTGAGGTTCCGCTAACGTTTATTCCTAATAATTTGGATAAAGTTTTATTCGCAACAATAATAAGCTTCATAAAAAGTTATATTTTTACCTAAAATTTTCTTGAATGAAGTATTTATACGGATTAGCAATACTATGTTGCTTGGTTTTGTGGAGTTCATGTCGAAATGATTTTGAAACAACGCCCAGTACCGGAAACCTCCAATTTTCTAAAGACACGGTCTATTTAGATACCGTTTTTACAAATATTGGCTCAAGCACCTACAATTTAAAGGTTTACAATCGTAGCGATGACGATATTCATATCCCTACACTTCGCCTGGCAGATGGGCAGGCTTCTAACTACCGACTTAACGTTGACGGAATTCCCGGAAAGGAATTCACCGATGTGCAGGTACTTTCTAAAGACAGTATATTCATCTTTATAGAAACCACTTTAGATATTAATAATTTACCGGGAAATGGAATGGAATTTCTCTACACAGATCAAATTCTATTTGATGCTGGTGGAAATGAGCAGAGAGTTGAACTGGTAACGCTCGTACAAGACGCTGTTTTTTTATTCCCCGATAATCTTGGAAACGGATTTTTTGAAACCATTCCTATAAGCGATGACCCTAATGTTGAGCCAATTCCGGGATTCTTTTTAGATGATACCGAACTCAACTTTACCAACGAAAAACCTTACGTAATATATGGCTATGCAGGAGTTAATGCAGGTAAAACACTTACCATCGATCCCGGCGCACGTATTCATTTTCATGCCAATAGCGGTATTCTCGTAAGACCAACGGGGTCTATTAAAGCCAATGGAGCTCCCAGTTCAGATCCCGAGCTTTTGGAGAATGAGATCATTTTTGAAGGCGATCGTCTGGAACCCGATTTCTCTGATGTTCCCGGACAATGGGGAACCATTTGGCTACAAGATGGAAGCATAGACCATGATTTTAGCTATACTACCATTAAAAATGCAAGTATCGGGATTAGATTAGATAGTAATGAAGGTGCTGAAACACTCTCTCTAAAGAATGTTCAGGTGTACAATAGTTCTTTTATCGGACTCTTCGGACTTAACGGAAATATGTATGGTGAGAATGTGGTGGTAAATAATAGTGGTCAGTCGTCACTATCCATTGCCCTTGGCGGCACCTATACCTTTAACCACTGTACCTTTGGGAACTATTGGACCAATAGTTTTAGAAGTTTTCCCTCGGTGCAGGTCTTAAATTTCTTCGATACCGAAGACACCAGATTCGTAGCCGATCTTGACGCGAAATTTGCGAATTGTATTATCTACGGAAACGAACAACGCGAATTAGGATTAGCGCGAGATGAAAATGCTTTGTTTACGTTTAATGTAACCAATAGTCTAATTCGTTTTGAAGACCCTAATGGTGATTTCACAGACGATCCTTTATATCAATTTGAGGATATGATCTTTTACAACAACATAGCCAGAAACCTGAATCCTGCATTTCAGGATACTGCAAATAACAACTTCAATATTGAACTTGGAGTTTCGGGAGCGGAAGCTTTAGGGATCACCCCTACTACTCCGCCGGTACCGGTAGATCTTAATGGAACAAATAGAGCAAACCCATCCGATGCCGGGGCTTATGAAAGTACCGAGTTTCCTCCGGAGTAATTATTTCGATCTTACTTAGTGTCGGTAGATTTTTCTATCGAACTTGCATGGTCTTTAACTATATACCAGTTACCATCTATCTTTTTTAGATCGTAGCTAACGGTCATGCGGTTAAAATACGGCACGCCGTCTCTATTGGGTTCGCGATATACAATTTCGGTTATTGCCATCCCAAAATGGTCACCTATGTCTGTATAAAGGATTTCTGTTTCGAACGTCCAATCGGGAACCGCAAACCACTCCTTGTGATAATCCATAAACTCGGTAACGGTAGTTGTCGTTTCAGAGCCCGGTAAGATTAAAATCATAGCTCCATCGGGAGACAACGTGCTTTGGAGAGATTTTAGATCTTTATTCGAAACCGCATCCAAATGGTTTTGTAGCGTTTGCGTAAATTTAAGCTCGTCGTTTAATTTGGATTTATCCTTCTGTTCCTCGATTATTGATGTCGCTTTTTTTTCTTCGGAAACAGAATTACAGGAGTTTAATGTGATGGAAGCAACACAGAACAATGTTGCGAAGTACAGGAATAATTTGGACGATTTCATCTTCAACTTTTGAATAAAGATACCCAAAATCCAAGGACCGTTTTCAGAATAAAACACAAGAATTATTAATTCTTACTTATCTGAAGCGTCTTTATACAAACTAAGAACCGAAGCTTTTAATTAATCGCAGCCTAGGTCTATTCGTGATTGCGGATCATTATTTGGAATACAGTTACCTGATAATACAGACTCCGGAACATATCGTCTTAAGTTAGGATCGTACAATCCGTTCTCGATAAAATCAACAAGTTGTGTAATCTCTTCGGAAGTTAAATTTGTAGCCCCAAATTGATCTGCCAGATTAGAATCCGGAACATTTGGATTTTCCTTTACTCCGTTATTCTTATACTCTACCACTTCTCTAATCGACGTTAAAGTACTTCCATGACCATAGAAAGGAGTATCCTTCAAGTTATAAAGGGTTGGAACCTTAAATTTGTAAAGATCTTCCACTCTACCTGTAAAACCTCCTCGTCCTTTGTTAGGGTCTCCCAGGAAGCTATCCCCTGTGAATACACTAACAAGATCACCCATTCCGAAGGCATAAAATTCCATAGATTTTAGAGCCGGACCGGTATGACATTGATAACACATACCTTGATCAAAAAACACTTTTGCACCTTGTTTTTGTTGTTCACTCAATGCATCAAAGTTACCTCTAAGATATTCCTGCCATGGCGACTGATTGGCAAGTACTGTTCTATTAAAAGATGCAATTGCCAAAGCACCGTTTATACTCGAATATCTTTCACTAACCGGCACATCCGGGAATGCAGCGTCGAACATTGGCTTATATCCAAACATTTCAGCAAATTCTTCGTCTATTTTAAGTCGGTGTTCTATTTGTCCCGCCATACCCTGTACTTCAAGCCCTTCAAACCCCAATAAATTTTGAGGGATAGATCCGGCATTTTGATTTACAAATGGCTCGTTAATTCCTGCTCCACCCAGTGATCCATTCCAAAGGGCTACTTCCTGATACGCAACATTAAGTAAAGTTGGTACTTTCACAGGTAATGCATCTACAGAATCACGCGGCATCATATTACCGGGCATAATCACTCTACCTTCTCCTGCTACGCCAAAACCAACACCACCTTCACTAATTCCCTGTCTGATCTTAGAATAAAATCCTCCGGTCACCGGATGACAGCTTGCACAGGCATACATATATTTGTTGATCTCCATTTTTGGATTACCTCCCGTGGCAGTTTCATGCACGAGCATCTTTCCCAATTCTACCTTTTCGGCGGTAATAGGATTTAATGGATCCTGCGGAATCTTCGCATAATCTGTTTCATTAGGAAGGATAAAGAAATCGACTCCTTCTCCATCTGAACGTGTCGTTAATAAACTGAGGAGTTCACCATCTAATTCTGATACAACAGCGACATATTCATCATCACTTTTACACGATGTGAACAACACTGACACCAAACCGATTAACAATACTAATTTCTTCATAATATTATTTTTAAGATCAACAGTTTCAACTGCAAATTGCAGTTATCTTCTTTTCAATAAAGGGGATATAGGATATTTTTACGCACTTATGGAATCTCAAAAAATACTCTCTTAAAGAATTCAAAGCACTATTTGTAGGAAATGTACTTCGCTAAAGTACTAAAATTTTGTTAACAAAAATTTAAATTCGTTGTTCGGTAAATAAAATCGATATTCGTCAGATTCTGTTTAAAGGTATAGCTAATCTGTTCAATTAATTTGAAAATAGTAGGAGATCTGGTCCTGCCTTATCGAGTTTAATTACATCTTTCTGGTTCAGACCTATTTTATTAAGCAAGCCAATTGAACTGCGATTTTCTTTGTCGGTAATAGCTAGTACTGTATCTAAATTTAAATTCTCTTTTGCGTATTTTAATACCCCCATCGCTGCTTCATAGCCGTATCCCATTTTGTAAAACTCGGGTAGCATTGCAAAACCTATATCTGGATGTTTTAAATTTTCCCTTTTATATAATCCGCAGTTGCCAATAAGTTCACCATCTGTCTTTCTAACCATCATATAAGCCCCAAAGCCATACTTCTGATAGCTTCCCAAATACGATTTCAACATATATGCGCGAGCTGCTTTAACAGAACTTATACCTCTATCTCCAATATATTTTAGCCAATTCTCTGAATTCATTAATTTATAGAGAAATGGTGCATCATCCAGGGTCATTTCCCGAAGAAATAATCGTTCCGTTTCTATGATCATTGTTTTCAAATTGTGAGACATAAAAAAATCTTCAGTTTTTTAAGCTGAAGATCTTTAAAGGGTTTATGGTGTGAATTAGTGTATTCAATGAGGAGTTAAAAAAGCTCGTCCTTGCCATAAGTTTCATTTGGTAATTCCCTCACAGAACCAAGAACGATTTTCTAAATATACAGGTTTTCTTAAAAAATCAATATAACTGTAAAAATATTCTTACATATTTTCAGTAAAAATGTTGATTTTTCTGAAGTTATAGTTTAAATAATGGTCTCCCGGACATCATCGCGTGAACTTTTTGAGAAACATATTCTAATACTGTCTCGTCTTCAAAATTAGAGATCACCTCATCGATAAGATCTACGATTTGCTGCATATCTGTTTCAACAAGACCACGGGTTGTGATCGCGGCTGTTCCAATTCTTATTCCACTTGTTACAAATGGCGACTTATCATCGAAGGGAACCATATTCTTGTTTACAGTTATCTCTGCGTTGCCTAGGGCCTCTTCGGCTTGTTTTCCTGTAATTTTTTTATTCCGAAGATCTATCAACATCATATGATTATCGGTTCCTCCGGAAATAATATGATATCCTTTATCCACAAACGCTTCTGCCATAACCGAAGCATTCTTCTTAACCTGCACCATATAATGTAAAAACTCATCGGTTAGCGCTTCACCAAAAGCTATCGCTTTAGCAGCAATGATATGCTCTAAAGGTCCTCCCTGATTTCCCGGAAAAATACCACTGTCGAGAAGAGAAGACATTTTGCGCAGGTTACCGTTCTTCAGTTTTAAACCAAAAGGGTTATCAAAATCTTTCCCCATTAAGATCATTCCTCCTCTGGGTCCTCGAAGTGTTTTATGCGTTGTTGTTGTTATTACATGACAATGAGGAACCGGATCACTAATGATCCCTTTTGCTATTAATCCTGCCGGATGGGCAATATCTGCCATTAATATCGCATCAACTTTATCGGCTATCTCACGAAAACGCTTATAATCTATTTCTCTCGAATAGGCAGAAGCACCCGCAATAATCATTTTTGGCTTTTCCCGAACCGCAATTTCTTCAATTTTATCGTAATCTAACATTCCGGTAGCTTCTTCTACTCCGTAGAAAACAGGCTCGTATAATTTTCCGGAGAAATTAACGGGCGACCCGTGCGTTAGGTGTCCGCCATGTGATAGATCAAATCCCAGAAACTTATCTCCCGGCTTTAAGCATGCCGCAAAAACCGCGGTATTTGCCTGTGATCCACTGTGTGGTTGTACATTTGCATACTCGGCACCAAAAAGTGTTTTGGCTCTGTCTATCGCGATTTGTTCTACTTCATCAACAACTTCGCATCCTCCGTAATAGCGTTTTCCCGGATATCCTTCTGCATATTTATTGGTAAGTACCGATCCGGCAGCTTCCATTACCTGGTCACTAACAAAGTTTTCGGAAGCAATTAGCTCCAATCCGTTTAACTGGCGTTGTTTTTCTGCTTCAATAAGCTCAAATATCTGTTCGTCGCGTGCTATCATTTTTGAATAAAAGTTAAATAATGTCAAAAATAGTAAAACCATTCGGTTACTATTCTAGAAATTATATATTTGATATAGATTTTACTAACATAAAAATTGCAATATGCCGCTTACCGCAAACGACCCTAGCAGAAAAACCTGGTTAGATACAAAACCAAACACCGATTTCCCCATACAGAATATTCCTTTCGGTGTGTTTTTAACACGAGACGATATCATTACAATAGGAACCCGCATAGGAGATTATGCTATAGATCTGGGTGCATTACACCAACTGGGTTACTTTAAGGGTATTGATCTTACAGATGATATCTTTTTACAGGACACTTTAAACGATTTTATCAGCGATGGTAAAAAGACCTGGAGATTAGTTCGTAATCGTATTTCCGATATTTTTCTAGAAAGCAACCCTGATCTTCGAGATAACGAAGAACACAGGAAACAAGTTCTTTTCACTTTGGATGAAATTGAAATGCAACTTCCGGTTCAGGTAGGTGATTATACAGATTTCTATGCCAGCAAGGAACATGCGACGAATGTAGGTTCTTTATTCAGGGATCCCGAAAACGCATTACTGCCAAATTGGTTACGCATTCCAATAGGATACCACGGAAGAAGCTCTTCCATAATTCCATCGGGAACTCCTATTCACAGACCCATTGGTCAAACTAAGCCTGGAGATGACGGTATTCCCGGGTTTGGTCCGTCGAAATTGCTGGATTTCGAACTCGAAATGGCATTTATTACAACCGATACTAATGATCTGGGAAAACGAGTTTCGGTTGATGAAGCTGAAGATTATATCTTCGGATTGGTTTTATTTAATGACTGGAGTGCAAGAGATATTCAGGCATGGGAATATGTACCCTTGGGTCCTTTCCTCGGAAAGAACTTTGCTTCAACTATTTCACCCTGGATAGTCACACTGGATGCTCTAGAACAATTTAGAACAGAAGGCCCGGTTCAAGACCCAACTCCTCTCCCCTATTTGCAACAAGGGAAAAAGAAGAATTTTGATATAAAACTTCAGGCGGCAATAAAACCTGAAAAAGGTGAAGAAACCGTGGTTACCAATTCTAACTTTAAATATATGTATTGGTCAATGGCACAACAGCTTGCGCATCACACCGTAAATGGTTGTAATGTGGTTTCAGGAGATATGATGGGGAGTGGAACAATTTCGGGTCCTACTAAAGATTCCTATGGTTCTATGCTCGAATTAACCTGGAGAGGTCAGAACCCTATCAAGTTGAAAGACGGAACCGAGCGTAAATTTATTAACGATTATGACACAGTAATTATGCGTGCGTATTGCGAAAAAGATAATTTGCGAATCGGCTTCGGAAAATGTACCGGGAAGATACTACCAGCAAGGCCTTAACGGCTTTGGCATCACTATTGCAATTTGGTTATTGTAACCAAACAATAGCGTTATGAGAAATACAACTACATTCTTAGGACTCTTCCTTTTGCTTACTGCTTGTAGTAGTGTTAAAAGGAATGAGAAGTTTCTTGCTCAGGGAAACTACGATCAGGCGATAGAACTTGCCGTTAAAAAACTTCAGAAGGATAAAAATTCTGAACGAAATGACGCGCACATCGTACTTTTGGAAGAGGCATTTAAAAAAGCCGTTGATGATGATAACAGACGGCTTACCTTTCTGAAGAAAGAAAACAAACCCTCTAATGCAAAAGAAATTTATTCAATTTACAGGGAATTGGCATACAAACAGGATATTATTCGTCCGTTGCTTCCTCTGTATAGTAATTCTTTGAATAGAAACGCAATATTCAAAATTGAAGATTATAACGACGAACTTATAGCTTCTAAACAAGCGCTTGTAAATTATTTGTACAATGAGGCCGCAGTTTATATGAATAGGGAGACCGTTCAGGATTACCGTACAGCCTATCATATTTATTGTGAACTTGACGAATTGGAACGAAACTATAGGGATGTGAACGCCTTAAAGAACGATGCTCATTTCTTCGGAACCAATTTTGTTTTTGTGACACTCAATAACAGAAGCGGGCAGATCATTCCGCACAGCTTAGAAAATGAACTTCTGGATTTCAATACCTATGGACTTGATGACTTTTGGACAGAATATCATAGTGAGCGACAGCAAAATATTGACTATAACTTCGGAATCGTTCTCAATTTCAGGGAAATCGCCATTTATCCGGAACGTATTTCTGAAAGAGAGGAACGTAGAACAAAACGGGTTGTAGACGGCTGGGAATACAAATTGGATGTGGAAGGTAATATTGTGAAAGACGAAAATGGAAACCCTATAAAGATCGATACGTATAAAACCGTTAGTGGAAATCTATATATTACCCTGCAATCTAAATCGGTTTTTGTTGGTGGTGACGTTATCTATCGCGATCTAATTAATAGACGTGATATTGACAAGCATCCGTTAACAAGTGAATTTGTTTTTGAAAATGCTTTCGCAAGCTATCGTGGTGATAAGCGTGCTTTAAGTAGTGACGATGGGAAACTACTGCAAAATCGTTTTGTACAATTTCCGAATAATGCCACCATGGTACTGGATGCCGGCGAGGACATTAAATATCGTCTAAAAGATATTCTGAAGAATAATTCTTTTTAATACAACGCAATCTTAAAATATCTCCTCCTCATAGAGGAGATATTTTTTTATACGTATTGATGTAAATCTAAGGAATTGATGCTATGGTGTGAGGCATGGGCAACCGCATTTCCGTTTTTAATCACTATTAGTTGCGGACTTTGATGTATCACTTGAAATTTATACCCTACCTCATCTGAAACATCCCTATTATTCAATAGATCTAAGTAATACAGTTTCATTTTATCTGGCTCGATCTTATAGCTGCTCTCAAACTGCTTGAGCACCATCCTGCTAATTCCACAGCGAGTAGAATGTTTAAATATCGCAACCGGAAGAGTTTTCGATTCTTCTTCTAATTCATTTAACTGTTCTAGCGATAACAATCGGTTCCATGGAACAGCATTATTTTCTTTCTCTTCGGAAGAATTCTTAGAACCAAATAATCCAAATAGACTCATATTCTTTTTTTTACAAAGTTACATTTTAATTACCTTTTTAAGGCCTGCTATTTTTTCTGAAGAAATAATTATTTTAATGAAATTCGGTCAAAATGTCTTGCAAAACGCTAAAAAACAAGCCATTTTGTCTGAAAAAGTTTATGGCGTACAATTTGAAACAACATGATCGAAACAAATAAAACACAACCGATCTATCGGACATACACATATGAACTTTAACAATTTTACAATCAAATCGCAAGAAGCCATTCAGCAAGCTCAACAGCTTGCCCAGGGCTTAGGACATCAGCAAATCGAGAATGAGCATATCTTAAAAGCCATTTTTGAAGTTGACGAGAATGTGATCCCATTCATTTTAAAAAAATTGAATGTAAATCTGGAGATGCTAAAGCAAATCTTAGATAAGCAGTTAGACAGTTTTCCAAAAGTTTCGGGTGGTGATATTCACCTATCCAGAGAAGCAGGCAAGGCTGTGAACGAAGCGAGCCTTATAGCAAAGAAAATGAACGATGAATACGTTTCTATAGAACATTTATTGTTGGCGATCTTTGCATCTAAAAGCAATATTGCTCAGACCTTAAAAGATCAGGGAGTGACCGAAAAGGGCTTAAAAGCTGCTATTTCGGAATTGAGAAAAGGAGAATCTGTCACTTCGCAAAGTGCTGAAGAAACTTATAATTCTTTAAACAAATACGCTCGTAATCTTAATGAATTAGCAAGTACAGGAAAATTAGATCCTGTTATTGGACGTGACGAAGAAATAAGACGAATACTTCAAATTCTTTCCAGAAGAACGAAAAACAATCCGATGCTCGTTGGAGAGCCGGGAACAGGTAAAACAGCAATTGCCGAAGGCCTCGCGCATAGAATTGTGGATGGTGACGTACCCGAAAATCTTAAATCTAAAGTGGTATATTCTTTAGATATGGGTGCTCTTATCGCAGGTGCCAAATTCAAGGGTGAGTTTGAAGAACGATTAAAAGCAGTCATTAAGGAAGTAACTTCCAGCGATGGAGATATTGTACTTTTCATTGATGAGATCCATACCCTTGTAGGCGCAGGCGGCGGTCAAGGAGCTATGGATGCTGCGAATATTCTGAAACCGGCACTGGCAAGAGGAGAACTGAGAGCTATTGGTGCTACCACGTTGGATGAATATCAAAAATACTTTGAGAAAGACAAGGCGTTAGAAAGACGTTTTCAGAAGGTAATGGTGGACGAGCCGGATACCGAAAGTGCAATTTCTATTTTAAGAGGAATTAAAGAAAAGTATGAAACGCATCACAAGGTAAGAATCAAGGATGAGGCAATAATCGCTGCGGTAGAATTATCGCAACGTTATATCACAAATAGATTTTTGCCGGATAAAGCGATCGATCTAATGGATGAAGCTGCTTCAAAAATACGTATGGAGATTAACAGCAAACCGGAAGAACTGGATGTGTTAGATCGAAAAATTATGCAGCTCGAGATCGAGATAGAAGCAATTAAACGTGAAAAAGACGAAGCTAAATTAAAATCTCTTCAATCTGACCTTGCGAATTTAAAGGAAGAACGAACCGAATTAAATGCTAAATGGCAAAGTGAAAAAGAGGTAGTTGATAATATTCAAAATCTGAAAAAGGAAATTGAAGACTTTAAATTAGAAGCTGAAAAAGCCGAAAGAGAAGGAGATTTTGGACGTGTAGCCGAATTGAGATACGGGAAAATAAAAGATGCCCAAGAAGCATTGTCAACATTAGAAGTGCAGCTGGCAGAAAATGAAAGTGGAAACACCTTGATCAAAGAAGAGGTTACCAATGAGGATATCGCCGAAGTTGTAGCAAAATGGACCGGAATCCCTGTGACTAAAATGCTACAGAGTGATCGCGAAAAGCTATTGAATCTGGAAACAGTATTACATAAGCGTGTTGTTGGTCAGGAAGAAGCTATTGTAGCTGTTAGTGATGCGATACGACGAAGCAGAGCCGGTTTGCAGGATTCTAAAAAACCCATAGGTTCATTCCTGTTCTTGGGTACCACCGGAGTAGGTAAAACAGAACTAGCGAAGGCTCTTGCCGAGTATCTTTTTGACGATGAAGGTGCTATGACAAGAATTGATATGAGTGAATATCAAGAGCGTCATAGTGTTAGCAGATTAGTAGGAGCACCTCCGGGATATGTTGGTTATGACGAGGGAGGACAACTTACTGAAGCCGTAAGACGTAAACCGTATTCGGTAGTGTTGTTGGATGAAATTGAAAAAGCACACCCCGACACCTTTAATATTCTATTGCAGGTGTTGGATGAAGGAAGGTTAACAGACAACAAGGGGCGTGTAGCAGATTTTAAGAACACTATTATCGTTATGACCAGCAACATGGGTAGCTCGATCATACAGGAGAAGTTTGAAACTGTAAAGGATCCCGATACCGCTATGGAAGCTGCCAAGGTGGAAGTCTTAGGCTTATTAAAGCAATCTGTACGACCCGAGTTTCTTAACAGAATTGACGATATCATAATGTTTACACCACTTACACAAAATGATATCAAGGAAATAGTTGGGCTACAGCTTAAAGGTTTAACCAAGATGCTAGCGAAGCAGAATATTACCATGGATGCGACAGAAGAAGCTGTTAAATATCTTTCAGAAAAAGGTTACGACCCACAGTATGGGGCAAGACCGGTGAAGAGAGTTATTCAGAAGGAAGTATTAAATGCATTATCTAAGGTAATACTATCAGGAAAAGTAACAACAGATAGTATTATACTTTTGGATAGCTTTAATAATGAACTTGTTTTTAGAAATCAGAGCGATCTGGTAAACAACGAATAGGTTAGGGTTCCTTAAAAACCCATTTCATAATTTGGTTGGTTAGTGAAAACCGTCCGGCGTGTTATCCGGGCGGTTTTTTTTATAATAAATATACCGTTTGGTATATTTTTTATATATTTGTAATACAAGTTATTATACTATGCTCACCAAAGCTGAAAGGACCAGAAAGTATATCATTGAAAGAGTGGCTCCCATTTTTAATAAGAACGGATACGCGGCTACTTCCATGTCTGATATCACCCAGGCAACCGGTTTAACCAAGGGTGCAATTTATGGCAACTTTGTTAATAAGGAAGAAATAGCGATCGCTGCGTTTAATATGAATGTTAGTGAGTTACTAGGACGAATTGCCAAGCATCAGGAAAAAGGGCGAACTCCCTTGGAAAAATTGTTTTTGATAACCGATTTTTACCGCGATTATACTGAGCATTACAAGGATTTAGGGGGATGTCCTATCCTGAACATTGGAGTAGACGCCAATAACCAGGATACTAAATTATTAGAACGTGTTCAGTATGTTATCGAGAAGACACAAAACAATATCGTTAAACTGGTAGAATGGGCAAAGCAAGCAGGTGAAGTATTTCCCGATGTGGATTCAAAAAAATTTGCAAAATATCTGTATACCAGAATTCAAGGTGCGATATTTATGAATGCCACTATGAATGATATCTCTTATCTACATGATGCCTCAGATGATATCGATAACTATATAAAGAGAAACCTAAAGAAGTAAATTTTAACTAATAAAATACCAATTGGTATAAAACTATGAAAGAATTACCAAAAATATTAGAAAGTAAAACAAAGATAAGATTTCAGGATTGCGATCCGTTTAATCATCTTAACAATGCAGCATACCTCAACTATTTTAATAATGCCCGTGAGGATCAATTGATAGAGAACTACAATATCGATATCTACAACATGGCGAGAAAAGAAGGTAAAAGCTGGGTTGTTGGCAGTAATCAGATCGCTTATTTGCGTCCGGCGTTTCTTATGGAAGAAGTAACAATTCAATCACAACTTCTGAAATACGACGACTCGAATCTATCTGTAGAATTAACAATGTATAATTCAGACAAAACTGAAATAAAAGCAGTTATGTGGGCTAATTTTGTACATTTTAATCTGCTGGAACAGAAAAGAGAAGAACATTCCGAAGAATTAATAAAACTCTTCGAATCTGTAGTAAATCCGGTAGATGAGTCAACTTTTGAGTCGAGACTTTTAGCCTTTAAAAAGCAAAAAGTGTAACAAATTGTGTGGTTCAATCGTCTATTTAGTATCAACCATTAAACGAATAGATTATGAAAACACATGAAATTACACAATCGGAAAAAGAAAAATTGTATAGACCTAATCATTTATTAGGATTGTATATCGTTTTTATTACTGCATTAACCCTAACTTATACTTTGGTTACTGCTGTACAATATTTATAAGAAAAGCCTCCAAAATTGGAGGCTTTTCTCTTTCATAGCAACTTGTAATTAATAAATTACCAATTGTCTATTTCATCCTTAATTTCTTCTTTTGTCTTTCCGGTACGTTCTTGCAAACGTCCAAGCATCTCATCAAACTTACCTTCAGAGAAAGTGGTATCATCGTCGGTTACTTTACCGTACTTCTGTTTAAACTCTCCCTTTATTTGTTTCCATTTTCCTTCTAACTGATCTGAATTCATAGCTTTTTGTTTTTTAAATTAGTTATTCAAATTTACAAGCAAACGAACTATCTGTAGGCCAACAAATCCTTAAATAAATATCGCATTTCACTATTTTTGTGTTAAGTCATGTTAACAAATGTTAAAAGCCTCCACTCAAAAGAGAAAAGGCTTCCACGAACTAAAAAACGACATACTTAGAACCTCACATTCACAAGTATGATTTTTATTTCTATAATAAATACGAAAAATACATCCCCGCGGTTTTCTTTTTTTCATACTTTTATTTCATAAAACATATATCTCGTGCGAAACTTATTTGTAATTATACTGTTCTCGATCTTCACCATTGGCTGTAATAATTCCGTAGAAAAGAATAATGATCAGGCGGCTGTTCAGGATACAACCACTACTTATTACTTAATACGGCATGCTGAAAAAGACCGAAGCGATCCCGAAGAGCGTAATCCGAAACTAAATGAAGAGGGAATTGAAAGAGCACAAAGATGGGCGCAGTACTTTGAGAATATCGCGATAGATCAAATTTTTTCCACAGACTACAGTAGAACGATGCAAACGGCCGCATATACGGCAACTCAGAAACAAGTCGATATTCAGCTTTACGATCCTTCCAATTTGTACGATGTTGAGTTTAAAACGCTCACCGAAGGACATAATGTTTTGATAGTTGGGCACAGTAATACTACACCACAATTCGTAAATGCCATTATAGGAGAAGATAAATATGTTGACATTCCTGACGATGAAAACGGGATGCTGTTTATGGTTACAGTAACCGGAGATTCAAAAAACGTTCAAATATTTACGGTCGATTAACTATCTGGAAGGATTACGCGAACATTTTCAGTTTCAATTTTTGACAGTAGTTGCAACTTACCCTCTTCAAAGTGTTTGTCGAGATCGGTTAAGGGTACCTGTAAATTTTCAGGTTTAAAATTGTTGTAATCCACAAACTTGATTCCTTTAATCTCTCTTGGGTTATAAGCTTCTCTAAATCTAATCCCTCCACCGTCGGTAGCATACTTATAAGCGAGATAATCTACCGTCCAACTCTCCTTATGAATCCAATAAACAAACGTATCGTCATGATCTGTACCTCCGCCCTCTTCCTTAAACGCCACTCCAATTTCATAATAGGGTTCATTCTTGATAATTGCCTCGCCTAAAAGTTCCTTTTTTGCTGCCGGATCATTAAGTAAGTATGGCAATTGTACAAAGTAATGCACAGAATTTACACTATTGGAATAGATCGTAGTTAAAGAATCTGAAAGAGTGACTACTGAATCATTCATAAAACGTACAAAACCATCGTTAGACAATCTATCCAGCGTGATCCCGGATGAATCATTGGTAATTCTCTCGTACATAAAACTCCCTTCCTTACGCTCGCTTCGGTATTTTTTATTTCTGAAATCAAATTCAATTATCACATTGTCGCACCCATTATTACAACTTACAGCAATAGATTTATCAACAATGTCCTGAGCAGAAAGTGTTTCCGAATCATTTTTACATGATATTACCAATAAAATAGCGCAAAGAATAGATAAAATTTTCATACGTTTAGTTTGTAACAAAAGTACCCAATAGGTCACATATAAACTCAGAACCTTACTAAATTCTGCTATGAGAAATTTATTCATTATTGCAAGCCTATTATTAACCACCACAATTGTTGGTCAGACAACAACTTATAAAAACGCGCTACACACCTTCAAGGCGCATTATAATAATGGTGATGCGAAATCGGCTTACGAGATGATGGCATCACCCATGCAAAAAAAACTCACGTTAAAAGATACTGAACTAATTTTTGAAACTTTTAAAAAAAACCTCGGAAGTATTGTTTCTTTTAAATTTCTGAAAGCTGAAGACGGAGTTGAAACTTATTTAACCACCTTTAGCAACGGACGCCAGAATATAAACATCTCATTAAACCCTGATGGAGAAGTGGATGGTTTACGATTTCTTCCTGCGGAAGAGAACAGAGAAGCCAAAATTGAACGAAACCTTACAAAAATGCAACTTCCTTTTAAGGGTGAGTGGTTCACGGTTTGGGGTGGAGATAGTAAAGCTCAAAACTACCATGTGATCTCCCCTACTCAAAAACATGCATTCGATATCTTAAAGCTCGGAAAAAACCGTAAAACTTACGAAAGAAGTGGTACCCGTAATGAAGACTATTTCGCCTTCTCACAACCCCTTTTGGCCGTTTGTGATGCTGTCGTACACACTGTAATAGAGGGAATACCCGATAACAAGCCCGGAACCATGAATCCTGCTCAACCCACTGGTAATACCGTTATTCTTAAAACTGAAAATGACGAGTATATAGTTTATGCACATTTCGAGATGGGGACTATTAAGGTTAAAGAAGGAGAAAGTGTTGTAAAGGGTCAGTATCTCGGAAACTGCGGTAACTCTGGAAACTCTTCGGAAGCGCATCTTCATTTACACATTCAAGACAGTCCGAATTTAATGACCGCGATTGGTGTAAAATGCTATTTTGAAGAGGTCATGGTGAATGGGAAACTAGAAGTGGATTACTCGCCTGTAAGATTGGACAAGATCTCTCGTCCTGACGAATAATTATCTTACTTTTGCACCTATGGCACTTCAGAAAAATGTAAAAATAAAAAATCGGAAAGCACGCTTCGAATACGAGATCCTCGATACGTATACGGCAGGAATAGTCCTGGCGGGGACCGAGATCAAGGCCATAAGAGAAGGAAAAGCTTCAATTGCCGAGAGTTTTTGTGAATTTCATAACAGTGAACTCTTTGTTATCAATATGACGGTTCAGGAGTATTCGCACGCAACGCATTTTAATCATAATCCGAAAAGTGAACGAAAATTGCTTCTCAACAGAAGCGAATTGAAAAAACTGGAGAAGGAAGTTAGAAACTCAGGGTTAACTATCATTCCCTTGTTACTTTTCACTAATGACAAAGGGCTGGCTAAGTTGAATATTGCACTTTGTAAGGGTAAAAAGGAATACGATAAACGCGAGTCAATAAAGGATCGCGATAGCAAACGTAACCTCAGTAGAATTAAAAAGGCGTTCAACAATTAAATCCTAAAATTTTACTAAACAAGTAACATTTCTCACACTAATTTCGTCTTTTTATAACATACATTCGTAAATCGCAATGCAAAGACCTTTAGCAATATTCATTTTTTTTATATCTTTTTTTGCGAATGCCCAGATCGTTGGGAAAATAACCGATACTAAAGGGGAAGAACTTCCGTATGTTAATATTTATTTAGATAACTCGTATATAGGAACCACCTCTAACGACGATGGAAACTACGAGCTAAATGTTTTCGAAGCAGGAAACTATACAATTATCTTTCAATTCCTTGGTTTCAAAAAGATCTCCAAAGAGGTGAATATAGAATCATTCCCTTATATCCTCAACGTGAAAATGGAGGAAGAATCTGTAAGCCTAGACGAAGTTATTGTTTCAAATGATGAAGATCCGGCTTATCGAATTATTCGAGAAACTATTGCCCGAAGAAAGGAGAATCTGGAGAAAATTAGTGAATTCACTGCCGATTTCTATTCGCGCGGCCTTTGGAAGGTCTACGATGTACCCGAGAAGATCATGGGACAGGAAGTGGGCGACCTGGACGGTGCATTAGACTCTACGCGTAGCGGTATCATCTATCTTTCCGAAAGTATATCGAAAATCTCCTATCAGCAACCTAACGATTTTAAAGAACGAATCGTTGCGAGCAAAGTAAGTGGAAATGACAATGGTTTCAGTTTTAATAGTGCTCAAGAGGCAAATTTTTCATTCTATGAAAATACGGTAGATCTCAACGCCGAAATTGTTTCTCCAATTGCGAATAACGCACTTGGTTATTATCGATACAGATTAGACGGTATTTTTTATGAAGGGAATAAACTAATCAATAAAATTGAAGTTACTCCAAAGCGCCCTAAAGATAGAGTTTGGAGCGGTTACATTTATATTGTTGAAGACGATTGGCAATTGTATGGCGTAGAAATTACGACTAACGGTGATGCGATTCAGGTTCCATTTATTAAAGAATTGGTATTTAAACAGAATTTTAAATTTGATCCCGATAATAATTTCTGGGTAAAATTATCACAAACAATAGATTTTGGTTTTGGTTTTTTAGGTCTGAATGGCGATGGAAGGTTTATTGCTAATTACAGCAACTACGATTTTAATCCGCAGTTCTCTAAAAAATCATTTACCAACGAAGTACTTTCGTTTGAACCTGAAGCAAATAAAAAAGATAGTCTTTTTTGGAAGGGAATACGTCCTGTACCTCTTACAAATGAAGAGCTCACCGATTATATAAAAAAAGACAGCCTTCAGATATTACGGCGATCCAAACCCTACCTGGATTCACTGGATCGCAAGTCGAATAAATTCGGACTTACAGATCCATTGCTGGGCTATTCTTTCAGAAATAGTTATAAAAAATGGAGTTTAAATTACACCGGACCCGTTCCGGGAATTCGTTTTAGCACTATTCAAGGGTGGAATAGTACCGCTGGCGTTTCGTTTTTTAAATGGTATGATGAAAATCAGACGAGTTGGTTATCCATTGCCACAGATGCAACCTATGGAATTGCCGAAGACCGCCTGAGGTTTACCGGGAGGATCACGAGAAATTTTAACCGGAAAAACAATTTGAGAATAGGACTATCCGGTGGGAGTACAGTGTCTCAATTTAATTCTGCCGAGCCAATTTCTACCTTGATCAATAGTGTTTCTACCATGTTTTTTGAACGCAACTATTTGAAAGCCTACGAACTCAATTCGATTAGAGCCGGATACAGTCAGGAGGTATTTAACGGTTTAGAACTTTATACAACTGTAGGTTATGAGCAGCGTAAGCCTCTGTTTAATAATACCGACTACGTCACGATCCCTAACGATAATGTGAGTTATAGTTCTAATAACCCGTTAGACAAGAATGATTTTACGAATGCAGCAATAGACGAACACGAAATTGTAAAAACTCAAATCACGGCCCGAATTACTTTCGGACAAAAATATTTTTCCAATCCCGATATGAAGTTCAATATAGGAAACGACCTGTATCCGCAGCTTACTTTAACCTTCGAAAATGGTTTAGGGAGTTCTAATTCTGACTATAATTTTTCTCAGATCAGAGCTGTATTGGATCAGGATATCAGCTTAGGAAATAAGGGAGAATTCTATTATCGCTTAAAAGGAGGAACTTTTTTTAATGCTGAAAATATATCATTCGTAGATTTTCAACACTTTAATGGAAATCAGACACGCGTAGGTACCAGTGTAAACTATACCAATGTTTTTAACCTCCTCCCATATTACGATCTCAGTACCAATAAAAGTTATTTTGAAGGACATTTAGAGCATGATTTTCGTGGTTGGATCCTCGGAAAGATTCCGGGAATTAATCAGCTTAACTTCAATCTCGTCGTTGGTGCACATCTTTTGAGTACCGAAGACAGAAAACCATATACCGAATGGTCTGTGGGAATTGATAACCTGGGAATTGGTAAATATCGATTACTTCGTTTAGATTATGTGCGTTCTTATTATAACGGGGTGGGCGATGGTGCTTTTATTTTCGGATTAAAATTTCTTGACTTATTTGGTCTTTAAGATTTCGGTTGTTTCCGAAGTGACAGAAAAATAACGAATCCGCCGGTTAAGAACATCAAAACCGAATATACCGATGGGGCGATGGCAAAGGCAGTATTTCCTAATAAAACGACCGCAATGGTTATTGCTAATGTACCGTTTTGAATCCCGGATTCAATAGCGATCGAAAAAGCTTGTCTGCGTTCCAGTTTAAATAATTTTGCCGTTCCAAAACCAACCAGCATGGTCGCAATATTTAGTAATAAGGTAGCCAGACCCGCTTGTTGAAAATAACTGGTAAAATTGGCTCTTTCTTTTATTATCAAACCTATTATTATTAGCACTAAAATCACACCGGAAGCTATACGAACCGGTTTCCCCATACGCAGAGCAAACTCCGGAGCACGACCTCTTATAAACATTCCTACCACAATGGGTAAGATAACAATAACAAGCATTTGCCCAATAGTTTGAAGGATATTGAGCTCTATCTCTGCGTTCTCTTCTAAGAAATACGAAAGCGCAAAATTCACAAAAAACGGAATCGTTAAAACGGTAATTAAGCTACTAAAGGCTGTTAAGGAAACCGACAAGGCAAGATCCGCTTTCGCCATAAAACTGATAAGGTTAGATGTAGGCCCTCCGGGACATGCTGCTATGAGTATGATTCCAATTGCGATTTCAGGCTGAAGGGGAAATATTAAAACCAATGCCAAGCTTAATAATGGTAGAAGTATCAATTGATTCATTAAACCAACAAAAATTGCCTTCGGATTTAGCAGTATATTCTTAAAATCGTTAGTAACGAGAGAAAGCCCCATTCCCAACATGATCACAAATAGTGCAATCGCCAGAATAATCGCAGAAATATTGTCCATAGAATAATAAACTTAATGCTTGCAAAATATAATATAAAGTATTTCTTCGGAATAACGCATCCATCAATTTAAATTGATCTTAAGGTTAGTAGAAGTGTGCTAAATATGAAGTGACTAAAATCTAATTTTTGTCTTCGAGCAACGGTACGAATCTAAACTCACCAAACTCTTCTTTTTCAAATTCTGTGGATGAAGCACGCGTAAAAACGGTCATTATTTGCACCTCGTCCCCTACCGGTATCACCAGTTTCCCTCCTACCTTTAGCTGTGCCAGCAAAGGTTTTGGTACGAAAGGCGCACCTGCAGTTACTATGATCCCGTCAAAAGGTGCTTCAGATTCTAACCCGATATACCCATCACCAAAAATTAATTTCTTAGGTCGATACCCTAGTTTAGGAAGGAATAATTTGGTCTTTTTAAAAAGTTCATTTTGCCTCTCAATGCTATAAACCTTCGCTCCAATTTCTAATAAAACTGCCGTTTGATATCCGCTACCGGTTCCTATTTCCAATATCTTATCTCCTTTTTCGACCTCCAATAGCTCGGTTTGACGAGCAACCGTGTATGGCTGAGAAATAGTTTGATCTGCACCAATAGGAAATGCTTTATCTACATAGGCGTGATCAATAAAACCTGAATCCATAAAAAGGTGTCTTGGTATCGCGTTTATGGCTGTTAGTACGGCAGCATTCTCAATTCCCTTCTTTTTTAAAGTCGCTACCAGACGCTTGCGCATCCCTTGATGAGTAAATGTATCTTTCACTGGTTGGGGTTTAGAACTGCAAATTATAAAAAATGCGGTGAAGATTTGTTATTGACACAAGAACTTTTTTAAGCAGGTTTAAATCGTTTTCATTCTTCGTAAATTCTTCATAAACCCTTACATTTGTAGAAAACCAACGCCGATGTTAAAAGCCGGAGTCTTAGGTGCCGGTCACCTGGGTAAAATTCACTTAAAGCTGCTCAAGCAATCTGAAAAATACGAACTCGTAGGGTTTTATGATGCCAGTAAAGAAGCTTCCGAAGCTATAGAAAAAGAATTTGGATATAAAAGTTTTCCTTCCATGGAAGCTCTTATCGATGCTTGTGATATGGTGGACGTAGTTACACCCACAGTTCATCATTTTGAATGTGCCAAAAAAGTGCTGGAAGCAGGGAAACATTTATTTATCGAAAAACCCATAACTCATACTGTTGAGGAGGCTAATATAATTCGAGACCTCGCTAAGAAACATAAGTTACGCGGACAAGTAGGTCAGGTAGAACGCTTCAACCCTGCCTTTATGGCGGTGAACCAAATGATCGATAATCCTATGTTTATTGAAGCCCATAGATTGGCCGAATTCAATCCCAGAGGTACCGATGTCTCTGTGGTGCTCGATCTTATGATCCATGATATTGACGCCATATTAAGCGTAGTGAAATCGGAAGTAAAAGACGTACATGCCAGTGGGGTTGCAGTAATTAGTGACACCCCGGACATTGCGAATGCGCGAATAGAGTTTATGAATGGCTGTGTTGCCAATTTAACGGCGAGTAGAATTTCCATGAAAAAGATGAGGAAAGCCCGCTTTTTTCAGAGAGATGCATACATTTCGGTCGATTTTCTGGAAAAGAAATGTGAAGTGGTAAAAATGAAAGATGCTCCACAGGATCCTGATGATTTTGCAATGATCTTAACTAATGCAGAAGGTGTTAAAAAGCAAATCTATTTCGACAATCCGGAAGTAGAGACTAACAATGCTATTTTAGACGAATTAGAAGCGTTTGCCAATTCTATAGAAACAGATACCACGCCGGTTGTGAGTTTAGGTCAGGGCGCTGAAGCATTAAGAGTGGCGATGAAAATTATCGAAAACTTCAAATTATTATAGAAACTAAGTTTAATAAATTATATACTCACGATCGTGAGAAATACTATGAAAAATATAGCAGTAATTGGAGCCGGAACAATGGGCAACGGAATCGCTCATACTTTCGCTCAATTTGATTATAAAGTACAATTAATTGATATTTCACAGGCATCTCTTGATAAAGGAATGGCAACTATCGCCAAAAACTTAGATAGAATGGTTGCAAAGGATAAAATTTCTGAAGAAGATAAAACCCGAACTCTAAAAAACATTTCTACTTACACCAATATGGAAGAGGGAGTAGAATATGCGGGATTGGTAGTTGAAGCGGCCACCGAAAACTTAGACTTGAAATTGAAGATCTTTAGGGACCTTGAAAAGTTTTGTCCGGACGATACGATCCTGGCGAGTAACACTTCTTCTATTTCAATAACGCAAATCGCTTCGGTTACATCCAGACCGGAAATGGTTATTGGGATGCACTTTATGAACCCTGTTCCCGTCATGAAGTTAGTTGAAATTATCAAGGGATATAGTACCAGTGAAGAAACTTATAACACGATTAAAGAACTTTCAGAAAAACTGAACAAAGTTCCCGTAGAAGTTAATGACTATCCGGGATTTGTCGCTAATCGAATTTTGATGCCTATGATCAATGAGGCGATAGAAACACTGTACAATGGAGTGGCAGGGGTGAAAGAGATCGACACCGTTATGATGTTAGGAATGGCCCACCCAATGGGACCATTGGCTTTAGCAGATTTTATTGGTTTAGATGTTTGTTTATCCATTCTGAATGTAATGTACGACGGATTTAAAAATCCGAAATACGCTCCATGTCCGCTGTTAGTGAATATGGTTATGGCAGGAAAGCTAGGTGCTAAAAGTGGTGAAGGATTCTACGATTATAGCGAAAACAGAAAAGCCGAAACAGTCGCTAAAATGTTTAGATAAGAAGAAGATTTGGCAAAGATAATTCCTTTTAGAGCAGTTCGTCCTACACGTGATAAAGTTAGTCTACTCGCAGCGCGATCGTATGATAGCTATACGCCGGCGCAAAGGGAATCACGCTTACGAGACAATCCATTCTCCTTTTTACATATCGTGAATCCCGGTTATAAATACCAAAAGGAGACTTCGGGAGAAGAACGCTATCAGCTTGTAAAGAACAGGTATCAGGAATTTAAAGAAGATGAGATCTTTATTCAGGATGAGAAGCCAAGTTATTATGTGTATCGTATCGTAAATAGAGATGGTTTAGAATTTAATGGAATGGTTGCTGCCGTTAGTGCACAGGATTACGAAGACGATATTATTAAGAAGCACGAAGATACAATAGAATACAAGGAAGTCTTATTCGAAAATTACTTAAGAACTGTTGGTTTTAATGCAGAACCCGTTTTGTTAACCTATCAGGATAACGACGAGCTGGCTCAGCTTATAGATCAAGTGATGCAGGATAGGGCCGAATATGAATTCACGACCACTTATAGGGACACTCATTATTTATGGAAAGTTGACGACGACATTTTAGTTGGGAAAATTAGTGAATTATACGCCCAAATGGAGACGCTTTATATTGCCGATGGCCATCATAGGTCTTCATCGTCTTATTTGCTTGCAAAGCATTTAAAGGAAGAAAATAAAAATCATACGGGAAACGAACCGTACAACTATTTTATGAGCTACCTTATTCCGGAAAGCGATTTAAAAATATACGAATTTAACCGACTCATCAAAGATCTAAACGGTTTGAGTAAAGATGAATTCTTAATACAGCTCGATGCAATTTTCAGAATTGAAAATAGGGGTCAGGAGTATTATAAGCCTTCAAAAAAGAACCATTTTAGTATGTATTTAGACGGCGCATTTTATTCTTTATATCTTCGGAAAAACAATTATCAGATCAATAACGCACTGGATGCGTTAGATGCACACATTCTATACGCTACAATTCTGAAGCCTATACTTGGCATTGAAGATCTTAGAAATGATCATCGTATTGAGTATTCGCACGGAAAAAATGACCTAGCATTTGTAAAGACAGCGGTAGATAGTGGAAAATTTGCAGTAGGTTTCGGACTACTTCCGGTTACGGTAGAAGAAATGAAACAAATTGCAGACGAAGGTTTAAAGATGCCTCCTAAGAGTACTTACATAGAGCCAAAACTAAGAAGTGGGGTCACTATTTATGAGTTCTAAAGTATTTTTATACATTACTTAAATTATATATTGAAATTTGAAGATGAGTATTGCTGAAAACATTCAAACATTTAAAAAATCCTTACCCGGTGATATTACCTTGGTAGCCGTCTCAAAAACCAAACCTGTAAACGAAATTGTGGAAGCCTATAATGCAGGGCAACGGGTTTTTGGGGAGAATAAAATTCAGGAAATGGAAGCCAAATGGCAGGAGATGCCCAAGGATATTTCTTGGCATATGATAGGTCATGTTCAGCGAAATAAGGTAAAATACATGGCTCCTTTTGTTAGTCTTATTCACGCAGTAGATAGTTTAAAGTTATTAAAAGAAATAAATAAACAAGCTTTAAAGAACGATCGTATTATTAATTGTTTGCTTCAGATAAAGATCGCTGAAGAAGATAGTAAATTTGGTATGTTAGAGTCGGATGCATTGTCGATACTCAATTCTGAAGAAATTCGTAGCTTTCAGAATATAAAAGTAATTGGTTTAATGGGCATGGCTACTTTTACCGACGATGAGGATCAAATCCGAGCAGAGTTTCAGAAACTAAAGACTTTCTATGATAAGGTCTCAGGAAAATTTGACTTTAGCGAACTATCCATGGGCATGAGCAGTGACTACGGCCTTGCTATTGAAAAGGGAAGCACAATGGTTCGTGTGGGAAGTGCTATCTTTGGAGAACGGAATTATTAATAGAATAAACTTTTGAAATCGGACTTGTCATAATTAAAAAGCAACTAGAGATTTCCATTATTGAATATAAAATACTGAATGTACGCAATCTTAGATATAGAAACCACAGGAGGAAAATACAATGAAGAAGGAATAACCGAGATTGCAATTTATCGTTTCGATGGCCATAAAATAGTAGATCAGTTTTGTAGTCTGGTAAATCCTGAACGGCCTATTCAACCATTTGTTGTAAACCTAACCGGGATCAACAATGAAATGCTTAGAAATGCACCCAAATTTTATGAGGTCGCCAAAAGAATTATTGAAATTACTGAAGGTTGCATTCTGGTTGCTCATAACGCAAAATTCGACAATAGAATCTTAACGACCGAATTTGACCGACTGGGATACGAATTTGATCTTAACACGCTGTGTACTGTCGAACTCTCTAAAAAATTAATACCCGACCTTCCCTCCTACAGTCTGGGAAAGTTAGTGAGAAGACTGGGTATCCCTTTAAGCGATAGACACCGCGCACAGGGTGATGCAAAAGCTACGGTAAGCTTATTCAAGTTGCTTTTATCTAAAGATACTTCAAAAGAGATTATACAAAGTCTTGTTAGAAAAGATCCTAAACGTCAGTTAGAGCCTAAACTCATAGATATTATTCAAGAGGCTCCAACTTCAACGGGTGTTTACTATATGCATCGCGAAGACGGGTCGATAATATATATTGGAAAGAGTAAAAACATCAAAAAACGGCTCACGCAGCATTTTACCAACGATAACAGAAAATCGAAAAAAATTCAGCTGGAAGTGGCTGCCGTAACTTATGAGGAAACGGGAAACGACCTTATCGCTCAGTTAAAGGAGTGTGAAGAAATTAAACAGAACAAGCCCATTTACAATAGAGCACTTCGCAAAACGTTGTTTGCATATCAACTTGGCTCATTTACCGACGAGCATGGGTACATAAATCTTAAAATTGAAAAAACCAACGCAAAAAAGACTGCGATTACCACTTTTTCAAACTATCAGCAGGCAAAATCGTCTTTGTTTAAGATCACCGAACAATACAATTTATGTCAAAAACTCACCGGTTTGCACGAAACAACATCCGGTTGTTTTTCACATAGCATCAAGGAATGTAATGGGGCATGCTTGTTAGAAGAATCTGTTGAAGAATACAATAGTCGGGTTCGCGAATTCTTGGAAAAAAACAGTTACGAGAATCAACATATGCTCATTATCGATAAAGGGCGGGAAATCGACGAACGATCAGTGATCTTAATTGAAAATGGTAAGTACAAAGGTTTCGGATTTTACAATCTCAACTATCAAATAAATAATACCGAAATTCTAAAGTCCATTATAAATCCAATGCAAAACAATCGCGATGCGCAACACATCATACAAAGTTATCTTAGAAAGAACAAAGTATTAAAGATCGTAAACCTTGCCTCAAATACTGTCAATTGAAGAAACTTCTTTACATTTATACATACTAATTTAATTAGCCTTGGGAGAAACTAAGAAAAACAATTGGCGCATTAAGCTTCATCAAATTATTTATGAAGCCGATACTCCTTTGGGAAAACTTTTCGATGTCGTTCTACTCATTTTAATATTGCTGAGTGTGATCTTCGTAATGCTGGAGAGTGTTCGACCTATCGATGACAAGTACCATAATTTACTCTATATTGGAGAATGGGTGATTACCATCTTCTTTACCTTCGAATATATTGCCCGGGTAATTACGGTAAAAAAACCTTCGACATATATTTTCAGCTTTTATGGAGTCATCGATTTCCTCTCTACTATTCCACTCTACCTCTCTTTTATTTTAAGCGGAAGTAGTTATTTGCTAACGGTTCGTGCCTTACGGTTGTTACGAATTTTCAGAATCTTAAAAATTACACGCTATGTAGGCGAATCTAACAAATTAAAAAAAGCGCTGGTTGACAGTCGGCCAAAAATATTGGTTTTTCTCTTCGCAGTTTTGGTCATTTCAATTATTGCGGGAACTATAATGTATCTAGTGGAAGGTGAAGCAAGTGGTTTTACCAGTATTCCTTCCAGTGTTTATTGGTGTATTGTTACACTTACAACAGTTGGATTTGGTGATATAGCTCCTGTTACGCCCTTAGGACAATTTATTGCTACTATTATTATGATCATGGGTTACGGAATTATCGCTGTACCCACCGGAATAGTAAGTGCGGAATACACAAAGAGTTTAAAGCCTTCTCAGGATGATCCTAACTATGTTCATGTAAATACTCAGGCATGTCGTAACTGTGGAGCATCAAAACATAGAGATGATGCAGATTATTGCCATAAGTGTGGTACCCATTTGCACCCTGAAGAATTCGATGATGAAACTACTACCGGATAATGGCTGCAAAAAGACCATTACTAGTTTGTATTGTTGGAGCAACTGCTATTGGAAAAACATCTTTAGCGATTAAAATCGCGAATGCATTTTCTACTGAAATACTTTCGGCAGACTCGAGACAGTTTTTTAAAGAAATGAAAATTGGTACTGCGGTTCCTTCTTCGGAAGAACTCGCCGCTGCAAAGCATCATTTTATTCAAAACAGAAGCATATTCGAAGAATACAGTGTTGGTGATTTCGAAAGAGAAGCACTTTTGAAACTAGAGCAATTGTTTCAGAAGCACAGCATCGTTGTCATGGTTGGTGGCTCCGGACTTTACGTAGACGCAGTTGTAAAAGGTCTTGACAATTTTCCGAAGATCCCTTCCGAAGTAAGAAAGAACTTAAACAAGGAAATAGAGCTAGAAGGAATTGAATCGCTTCAGAAGGAACTCGAAGCGGTAGATCCTAAATATTTTCAAAAGGTTGACATAGACAATCCGCATAGAATAATAAGGGCACTAGAAGTTTTCCGAAGCACAGGAAAACCCTATTCTTCCTTTCTGAAAAAGAATGACACTACTCGTAATTTCGACACGGTATATATCGCTCTCACTGCAGAACGAGCAACCATTTATGACAGGATCAATAAGCGCGTTGATATAATGTTGGAAGAAGGTTTGCTGGATGAAGCTAAAAAATTATACCCCAACAAGGATCTAAACGCACTGCAAACAGTAGGATATAGAGAACTTTTCCAGTATCTGGAGGGGACAATTTCTTTAGCAGAAGCGATAGAGGAAATTAAAAAGAATACACGACGATTTGCTAAACGTCAAGGAACCTGGTTTAGAAAAAACCCTGAAATTAAATGGTTTGAATACGATACCGATCCAGCGGAGATCATCACTTATATAAACGAAAAAAACGCCTTATAAAAAGGCGTTTTTCACACTTATCTTAATGTATTGATTAGTTATCGACCTCGTCTTTTACAACCAATCTAAAACCTTCACCATGTATGTTGATGATTTCTACTCCATCGTCCTTGCTTAAATATTTACGAAGCTTAGCAATATAAACATCCATACTTCTTGACGTAAAATAATTATCATCTCTCCATATCTTCGTAAGCGCCAATTCTCTTGGCATCAAATCATTTTTATGAAGCGCTAATAATCTCAATAATTCGTTCTCTTTTGGAGAAAGCTTTGTAGGATCTTCTTTTTTATAGGTAAGGAAACGCAGCTTAGAGTTAAGGTGGAAATTCCCAACGTTAAATTCGAATTGTTTGCTATCGGCAATAGAATCTGTCGCTTTACGCTGAATAATCGCTTTAATTTTCATTAAAAGGACTTCACTATCAAAAGGTTTATTGAGATAGTCGTCTGCCCCTACTTTGTATCCTTTAAGCACATCTTCCTTCATCGCCTTTGCGGTTAAGAATATAATAGGTACTTCGGCGTTCTTCTCGCGTATTTCCTTAGCCAGGGTAAAACCATCTTTGTAAGGCATCATAACGTCCAGTATACATAGATCGTAGTCGTCTTTTTTAAACTTCTCAAAGCCTTCCATACCATTTTTCGCATGAGTAACATTGTAATCATTCATGGCTAAGTAGTCTTTTAAAACTGTTCCAAAGTTTGGATCGTCTTCTACGAGTAGAATTTTCTTGTTTTCGGTTTCCATAATTTTAAGATATTAAGTGTAGTTTTATTATAAAGGTACTTCCTTTGTCTTTTTCACTTTCCACATATATTCGTGCGTCGTGATCGTCTAATATACGCTTTACATATGCCAGACCAAGACCATGTCCCTTTACGTTGTGAATGTCTCCTGTATGTTCTCTATAAAATTTTTCAAATATTCTTTTTTGGACTGCTTTTGTCATTCCCATTCCCTGGTCTCGAATCTTAAGAATGATACTGTCTTTTACATTTTCTGTATAAACATCGATCTTCGGTTCATCTTCCGAATACTTAACGGCATTCTCCAAAATATTTACCACTACATTGGTTAAATGCGATTCGTTGCCCAGAATTGAAGATTTTAAAGCACCAAAATGTGTATTTATATAACCTCCTTTATCCTCAACGATTAGGTTTACGTGACTAATTGCATCTTCAACGATTTCATGTAACTTGATTCGCTCTTTGGCGAGATCGAGTTCATTCTTCTCTAATTTAGAAATTCTAAGAACATTTTCAACCTGCGCGTGCATTCTTCTGTTTTCTTCACGAATCATTCCTAAATAGCGTGATAAGAACTCCTTATTGTCTTTTACTTTAGGGTTCTTCAAAGCATCTAAAGCGAGGTTGATCGTTGCAATAGGTGTTTTGAATTCGTGGGTCATATTGTTTATAAAATCACTTTTTATTTGTGATATCTGTCTTTGTTTAAAAATCTGCGATAGCGCACTTGCATAGGCCAAAATAATAACCGCGGTGAACACTAACGATAATAACGCCATTCCTAAAATGGTATTGAGAACAACCTTTTCTTTTTCAGAAAAATTAACGAATAGCTTATAATTGGTATTAAAGTCTTCATTAACGAAAAGCGGCACCGAATAAGTAGACTCCGGATCCATTGTAAATTTCTTTGAGTGTACTTTGGTCGCCAGATTATTACTGTAAATAGCGTATTCAAATTTTGAGTCAAGCCCTCTTTCCTTAAGTTCATTTGAAATAAGATCTTCGATCATTTTTCCCGAAACACGTTTGTGAATAGGTGTTTTGGCCGAAATATTCTTAAATGCATCCTCAAATTGATTTCGCTCGTATTCTTTTAACCTGTTAAAAGATTCTATGGTCGATTTAACTCCATTTGCACCATCAATTCCGGGGTTTAACTTCGTTGTACTTTTCTTGCTCGTTAATTTTTTAAACTGAAAACTCTCAATCTCGGTATCCAAGAAACTGGACGTTAATTTATAATCCTCTTCCAGAACCCCATCCGAAAAAATATACGCCTCATTATTGTCATCATTATTGATCTTGTAGATCAATTCGCTCGCCGTCACATTATCCGGCTTATCCACACTATCAATATACTTACTGAAAATATCGAAATAGTAATCTACCTCTCTCTTATTTATTTCCTTAGATGTAGCAATAAGTACATTTCGAACGTTAATGGTAAATTGATCTTCCTTGGTTTGATAAGAAGTTTTTATCCAATAACCCTGAACAAAGATAATACCCAATAATGATAGCGTCATCAAGGCTATAAGTAAGGCGAAAAGCTTTTTGTTCATAACCCAAAAGTAAGATTTTAACATTTAGGCATCTATCCATTTAACCAAATGTTAACAAAATGCTTTCGTCCCCTATTTAACTTGCACGGCGGACAGAGATTTATGAATTTTTCTGACTTCCTTCCGGGTCTTTTCCAAATCGGAATTTTCAATAACAATATCGGCGAGTGCCGCTTTTTTCTTATCGCTCCACTGATTCTTCATACGCCTTTCTACTGCTAATCTCGTACTTTTATCTCTCTTCATAACCCTCTTAATACGCTCTTCCTCATCACTTATTACCAAAATTGAAACATCACATTGTTTGTACGCACCATTTTCGAACAAGATCGCTGCCTCCTTTATAACGAAAGGAGCATCCTGTTTTTGCGCCCATTTTTTAAAATGTGAAGCCACTTTAGGATGAATTATAGCATTTACCGACGCTAATAATTCTTTATCGCTAAAAATCTTATCCGCAACAAATTCGCGGTTCAGTCCGCTATCAGTATACGCCTTTTCACCAAGAAGTGCGATAAGCTTTCTACGAATTACTTTGGATCTGTTTGTTAGGCGTTTTGCCTCGTCATCTGCAATATACACCGGTACACCCAATTCAATAAACATTTTAGCGATCGTAGTCTTACCGCTTCCTATCCCTCCTGTAAGTCCAACTATTTTCATTTAAAGGTCAAATAATCGATTTTCTTTGTTTCAAATTCAATATCAACAATTCCTTCAGGAAACTTTGTAAGTTTTGGGATCATAAAGTTTTCTTCTTTATTTCGTTCAGCAAAATCACAAACTAATAAGAAATCAGTTTCTTCAATATTTTTAAACTCGGCCAGAGAAACACTAAAACTTATTTTTATCACATTAGGAATTAGTTTTAAAGTAGTACTTTCGGGCACATTCAGTACTTCTATGGGTAAGATCATTTCCTTTTGAGAGAACTCGTCAACCATGACTTGTAGCTTAACTGTATTTGGAGTAATGGTCACTTTTCTGTCACTAAAAGGTTCAATTTTGAGCTCTACGTCTATAGGCTTTTCTATGTTTTCTTCGGAAAAAGACGCGGTTCTTACTGAGTCTATCTCCTTTACATATTCTGAAGCGCCCGAAACAACCACAGAATCCGGTAAAACTTTAATTCCGCTCACGGGTTTAAATCCGTTCTTAAAAGTGAGATCTACATTAGGCACGACCGCAATTTTCTTTGAGATGAGTGAATCGAGCCTAATATTAAGATTAGTGTTTGAAAGATTCTTCACTGTAACTTTAGCACTTATCTGGGTGTTTATTATTTTTTTTAATTCCGTTTCCGGGACAATAACCTCTTTAGAACTATTGTTAGCATAAGCGCCAACATTGATCGAAATAGTAGGTTTCTTCAATTTGTAAAACAAAAACTCGAACCCGGTCTCTGTTAGATCAAAAGAAATTTCATGAATGTTATCTTCACTTAGTAAGGCGGTTTCCGGTACATTTGTATAGTCGATTTTTGAAAAAACAGTGGCGGTATATTCTCTTGAGAACTTTGTTAACACCCAAAAAACCATAGCGAGAATAAGAAAGAAAAAGAATGCCTTTAGCTTCGAATTCTTAAAGGGGTTTTTAAAGAGTTTTGACATAATTTTAGCAATTGAATATAAAATTACTTAAAAAATAACATGGGAAATTGCTTCTCGGGATCTTTATTTAAAATACCTATAAAAAATGTCGATCTTAGGAATGCTATACCATAACCGAAAAATTGCACAAAAAGTGCAATAATGGTGAGCAACCCTATATAAACACTTTTATTTTTAAAGGTAGAACCTAAAAAAACTAATCCCACGTAAAACAGTAGAGGCAATATAAGAATCCAATTGTAAAAAATACTTCCAAGTAACGAAACAATTGTAAAAAGCACAAACAATGTAGGAAACCAAAATGTGATCTTAGATGCTTTTGGGTGCCATTTGTTTAGTATAGGTCTTACCATTCCAAATTTTTTGACCTGTGTATAAAACTTCTTCCACGAAATTCGACGTTTATGATAGACAAAAGCATTGGGAATAAAAGTGGTTGTAAAGCCTGCTTTTAAAATTCTTTGAGATAGATCAGGGTCTTCTCCGGGATGAATTTTTGCAAAACCCTTGGTTTCTTTAAACGCTTCCTTCGAAATTCCCATATTAAAACTTCTCGGTTCAAAGTTAGATACACTTTTCACATTTCCCCGTATGCCTCCTGTGGTAAGGAATGAAGTCATTACATAATTTATTGCTTTTTGTAACGGTGTAAACGACGTATGTGCCGCGTCTGCACCACCATAACAATGATGAAAGTCTGAAGATAAATAATCATCTACGGTTCTCAGATAATGTGGTGGCAATAAACAATCGGAATCAAGAATTATAAAGTAATTCCCTGTACTGCGTTCCATTCCGTAATTTCGCGATGCTCCGGGGCCCGAATTAGACTTAAAGTAATAGGATATATTTAATTTGTCCCGGAAGGAATTAACAATGGCTTCGGAAGTTTCCGAAGAACCATCTTCTACTATTACAATTTCATAACTTTCAGAAAATAAAACTTTGGTAAAGCTCTCCAAAAGTTCCATAGTTTCCTGAGGTCTGTTATAAACAGGAATAATGAATGAATAGTCTAATTTCATTCAACAAAGTTACTTAAAAAAGTCATCTTGGCAGCAGCGTGATACATCTCTAAAATAAAAAATCCCGACACATTAAATGCATCGGGATTCTTAGAATAATCTATTAAAATTATCTCTTGATAACTTTGTAAGTACCTAACTCACCATTCACAGAAACTTTCATAATGTAAGTTCCGGATGCTAAATTATGTACGTCAATTTGTGCAGTAGTTGCATCAATTGTACGATTAACTACTTCCTGACCAAGAATATTGAAAAGTGTTACATTTTCAATAGTATCGATCGAGCTGAAGTTAATAGTATTGTCTGCTGGGTTAGGATAGAATGCGAATCCTTCAATTGTATTCTCATCTGTTCCAAGAACATCACACTCAAACGTGATATCTGTAACCCCTCCTGTATTCAATACAAATGCGTAATACGCTTGTCCAGAAACAACCGGAATTGTTGCCGTAGAACCAGGTACACATTGGTTTTGGAAGTAATCTACAAGTACAAGATCTGTTACGGCAGCATTTTCATTTGGTGCTTCGTAGAAAGTGATCGCGCTGGCTCCTGCTGGAGTAACGATAGTACCTGTAATAAATCCATCTCCTGGCGCAGTGTAGTTATACCAAACACCATTAGCACCACTAATATCACAACCCATTGGGTTTCCGCTCTCAGTAGTAGCAGCCGGCATAGCAACAGCAGGATCTGTGAAAGGACATCCAACTTCGTCAATATCGATCGAGTTAGAGATTAAATCGTTTGGTGGCGGAATAAGATCACAAGTGATATCTAAGGAGAAGTCTCCTGTTTGTCCACCAAATCCGTGCACTAGCACATAGAAAGTAGTATTACCATCACTAGAGAACGAAACCTCAGATTGTAAACCACAACTATCATCGTTACCAACAACACAAGTTAATGGTGGTGCTCCACAGTCTCCTGTGTAAACAGATAGCTTACTATCGTAAGCGGTTCCTCCACCACAAAGTGTAATTGTTACATCAGACGCCAAACCGGAAGTATCGTCAAATACATACCATACACCCGGAGAAGTTACACCTGTATCACACAATGGCGCAACCGCATCGTCTATCGTAGAGTTGTTTGTAGTTCCCATAATAGAATCTCCACAAGAAATTGCAATTGCATTCTCACAAAGGTCATTTGGTGCAAGTGGCGCACAAGTAACAGCTAAACTAAATGCTCCGGAGTTTGTTCCAAAACCTTCAACTGCTATATAATATGTCGTAGTTCCATCAGATAAGAATGAAGCTTCAGACTGAAGCCCACATGAATCATCGTTAACTACTACCTGAGTACCTCCACAAGAATCGTATACAGAAATTACAGAGTCGTAACCAGTTCCTCCATCACAAAGCGATACAGTTACAATTTCAGGTGATCCTGTTCCTGTAAACTTAAACCACTCATCGGGAGAAGTATTAGCACCCCCCTGATCTGTATTATCGGAAGTATCACCTGTTACCGTGTCTCCACAAGCAACAGCTATAGCATCCATACAAGCATCATTATCTACAGGAGGCATAATTGGAGTACACTCTCCACTAAAGTTATAAATAACTTCTTGAGTTGGATCAATAATAGACCAAGTACCCACTGTTCCGTCAAAACGAGCAAATGCTTCACCTTCTACCGGCGTATCTGGAGTGTATTCCCAGAATACAGTTGCTTGATTAGTCGCCGTTCCCATACTTACTTCAATCCAGTATTTAGTATCCATACCTGCATCACCAGAAAATGTAAATGGTGTTAAAGCAAGAGAAGTTAAATACTGATCGGCAACAGGGTTAGCCCATGGTGACGAACTTATTATTGTTGGAACCACAGTTTCACTACCAATCATTGTTCCCGGTAAACCACCAGCATCTTCGTAATATACTACGTTCGCTGTAGTTGGAGGATCACTTGGTGCGAAAGTAAGGAAATTAGCCTCGATCGTATCGATAGTAAAGTCCTCACCGGTAGCTACTGTAATATCTGCAGCAGTTTTAAAGTCGGAATCAACAGACGATCCCGAACCTCCACCAACTGTAGCCGATACTGGGTGATCTTGTGAACATGCTCCACCACCACCTGCGGCTGTTACAGTAATAGTGTAATCTTCGGCCTGACCAAATCCAGTTCCTAAACAAGGGTCTAAATAATTGGTAGTTCCAAATATTTTCTTAACTCTCATTCTGGTATCTCCTGCAGTTACACCTGCTGGTACAACAATAGTACCTGTAGCTTGTTGTCCGTCGGTTCCTGTTGAGTTTACGATTGTCTCAAGAATTTCATAAACCTCTCCTGCATCATCTAAAATCTCATTTTGGTTCCAGTCAATAAAGACAGCGAATCTATTAGTGAAGTTACCATCAGTGTTTCCTTCTAAAGCAATTGGATAAGACATCCCTTCTTCCATTGCCCCAACAATAAGCGTAAAATCTTCATGTGCCGGAGTACCACCAACTGTTGCGTCTGTAACATTACTAATACCTGCAACGTCAACCAATGTCATGGGCTCAACTGCTGAAGTAAAATCTAAAGGTCCACAGTATGGAGCCGGAAATGCCGGCGGTGGACCAGCAGCGATGATCTCAGCATCCCAACCACCATAATCTACAACTGTAGATGAACGAAACTCAAAAGTTAAACTTCCAGAAGTACCAACGAAACTTGCTGAACCGTTAGAAGCGATCATATCGGCTAACGTTATGTCTCCTTCATTAGCTCCGCCAGAAGCGTTATTATATAACTCTGGTCCTGAAGTATCGGCACTATCATAAATAACTAACCAATCAAATGTTGCAAAAACACTGAAAAATAAAAATTCAATCTCTGTAACACCATCTAATGTGGTAGTGGTTATACATCCACAATTAGGATAGTTACCAGGGGTACCTCCTGTACTACTACCTCCCGGTCCTCCCGGATCAAAAAAGTTATCACCAACAGCTGGAGTAAATGTTTCGGTCGCACCTGCTGTAGGTATAATATCTGCAAGTACCGATCTGTTATTAGAAGTTGAACTCATTGGCACGTCAAAAGATGATCTATTTGCAGCAGCGAGTAACTCTGCTTCGATCTCCGGAGTGGTTGGTACCGAATTAAGCAACAATGAATTTCTTTGCTGCTGTGTAGTACCAAGCTTCGCCTCAGACGAATTATTTGTGCCAACTCTCGTTGCATTTGTACTTGAAAGTGGTGCTAGAAGTTCTTCTGCCGATGGTGTTTGTTGACCAAAACCAACTACACAAACAAGAAGAAAAAGCACTAATGTAATTTTTTTCATAATTATAAGGTTGTTTAGATAAAGTTAATAGTATTTTAAATGTATCTAAAAAAACCCGAGAAGCAAATGTTTTTCGATGAGTGACTTCATTTCATCGACTAATACTTCCACTTTTAAGAAATAGCCCGAATGAAAAAGGCTGCTTCTCATTTAAAGAAGCAGCCTCTTTCCTAAAATATCATGTAATATTATTCCTTCGTAAAAGCCTCTATTACTTCATTACTTACCCCCATATTCGAAAATCCTCCATCATTGTAAAGATTCTGAAGTGTCACTCTTTTCGTTAAGTCACTAAACATTGCGATAGTGTAGTTAGCACAATCTATCGCCGTGGCATTACCCAAAGGTGACATTTTTTCGGCATAAGAGATAAATCCGTCAAATCCTTTCACCCCCTGACCCGCAGTAGTTGGAGTTGGCGATTGTGAAATGGTATTAACACGAACATTTTTTTCCTTTCCGAAGAAATAGCCGAAACTCCTCGCTATCGATTCTAAATAGGCTTTATTATCAGCCATATCATTATAATCAGGGAATACACGTTGAGCAGCCATATAGGTAAGAGCCACAATACTTCCCCACTCATTCATGGCATCTTTATTATAAAGTACATTCATTGTTTTGTGAAACGAAACAGCAGACACGTCCCAGCCTTTATGAGTCCAGTCATAATTTTGATCGGTATAGTGTTTACCCTTACGAACATTCACAGACATACCGATAGAATGTAATACGAAATCCAGCTTTCCGCCTAAGATCTCAACGGCCTTATCCACTAAATTTTCTAAATCCTCCATGCTCGTGGCATCGGCAGGGATTATTTCCGAATTGGTTTTGGACGCTAGTTCATTAATTTGCCCCATTCGCATTGCAATTGGTGCATTGGTTAGTACAAAGGTACCTCCCTCTTCATGAACGCGTTCCGCGGTCTTCCATGCAATTGAATTTTCATCTAAAGCTCCAAAAATAATTCCTCGCTTTCCTTTTAGTAAGTTATATGACATATTGATCGATTAATAATTAGTGACAACCTTTAATACTTATTTTTTATAGCCTGTCAACAAAGATACATTTAATTCAATAATTCTTTGGCATTCGCGATAGCAGCATCGGTAACTTTTTCACCGCCTATCATTTGAGCGATTTCTACAATTCGGTCATCACCATACAGAGTTTTTAAACGAGTAACGGTAATATCGTTGACGTCTTCCTTGTAGATCTTAATATGGTGTTCGCCCTTTGCAGCAATTTGTGGTAAGTGCGTAATACTTACAACCTGCATACTTCTACTCATTTCGCTCATTATATTTGCCATTCGGTTAGCTATTTCCCCTGAAACACCCGTATCAATTTCATCAAAGATCAATGTTGGAAGTTTCTTATATTTTGCTAAAACTGCTTTCACTGCCAACATAATTCTACTCTTTTCTCCTCCCGAAGCGACCTTTTTTAAGGGACCAAAGTCTAAGCCTTTGTTTGCCGTAAATAACAATTCTAATTTGTCGGTTCCGTTTTTTCTGAAAACTTCTGAAGGCGACAAGGTGAATTTAAATCTGGCATTTGGCAATCCTAATTCTTTTAGATACGACTCTAACATTTCCTTTAACTTCGGAATTACAACCTCTCTACTTGCATGTAATTTAGTGCCAACAGCCAGAGTATCTTTCCGAAGCAATTCCTGTTCTGCTTCTAATTTTTTAATCCTGTTGTCAAGATCTAAGGTGTTGTTGATTTTCGAACTTAGGTCGTCCTCGATCGCTATTAATTCAGACACCGTACCAACTGCGTGTTTTTGCTGTAATTTATAAAGCATCTGCAGTTTCGTATTTACCTCAAATAACTTCTCGGGATCAGACTCAACACTTGAAGCAGCATTCTCCACCTCTTCATAAATATCTTCAAGTTCAATAATGGCGCTGTTCAGCCTATTCCATAGGTCCTCAAAATTGCTCGAAAACCCACAGAGTTTACCAAGAGTTATTCTCGCTTCTTTTACAGTTTCTAATGTCCCTATTTGCTCTTCAGAAAATAATTTTACAATACTCGTTAGCGACTCCTGTATTTCTTCACTGTTATTTAAAGTTTCATAGGTTTCTTCTAAGTCCTGCTGATCTATTTTTCTTAAGTTGGCTTCTGCCAACTCTTTATGTAAGAACGAATGATAATCTAATTCTTTTGAAGCCGTTTCTTTACTATTTTTCGCTTCTGAAAGTGAGGCCGTAACTTGTTTGTATGCATTCCATTTTTCAACATAATCCATAAGCAGATCTTGATTGCCCGCTAAGGCATCGATCACTTCCATTTGAAAGCTTTCTGAAGATAATGACAAAGTCTCATTCTGACTGTGGATATCGACCAGATGCATTCCCAACTCCTGAAGCTGAGATAAGGCCACCGGACTATCATTTACAAAAGCTCTTGACTTTCCGCTAGGGAGAATTTCTCTCCTAATGATAGTGTGCGCGTCGTAATCAAGATCATTTGTTTTAAAAAGTCCCGTTAACCCGTAACCCGACAACTCAAATTCGCCTTCAATAATGCATTTTTTTGAAGCATCTTTGACACTGCTAACATCCGCCCGTTTTCCTAACAGAAGCGCTAAAGCTCCTAAAAGTATAGATTTCCCGGCACCGGTTTCACCCGTGATTATTGTTAACCCATCGTTCATATTCACCCGAATATCTTCAATGAGCGCATAATTTTTTATAGAGAGATTTGTTATCAAAAAGACAGGTTTTATCTACTCCTAAAATAAAGGAGATTTCTAATACTGACAAGTAAAAAAAGGGACTAAAATTTTATTTTACTCCAATTACTTCTTTTTGTTGGAGCCATCCTATTCAGGTTTTCAATGAGAGTAGCAATATTCACCTGGGGTCCTCCGCTAAAAATTGTTTGGATCTCATCACTTTTGGCATCAAAAAATGTACGAAGCAAATAAGAATTTGGTCTACGGTCGTTGATACTTTTTAAAGTGGCGATAGCAGCCATTATATTTGCTTTGGCCTCCTTTTGATCAAGAATCATGGTATCAAGTCCCATTCTATGGTATTGATACATCCCTTCGTGAAATTCGGCATACACATTAGACAACAAAGCGTCGTTATAGCGATATCTCGACTGAGTTCCATCTGTAGCTTTCCACCCGGCGAAGTTACTCGAGGCAGCCGTGTTAACAATTTGTTTTGCAATTTCAAAATAAGGTTCTCCCCCGTTCATTTCGAAAGAATCTGCATCTAATCCAATAACCGTAAAAACATGATAAGCAATGACCGAAATTAAATTCGATTCAAAGTTATTCAAATTGAAATCCAACGGCTCGAATTCTTTATAATTAAATGAAACTTGTCTGTCGTTGTAGTTGTATATAGGACTGTCGTACGTAGAGCCATATACCGGTCTTGAAGCCTGTATTTGCAGAGATCCTGAAAACGAAGTTCCGTCGTAATCTGAAATAATTAGGGTAAAATTACAATCAATACGCTCTTGATTCTTATAAACCTTATCGGTCCAATTCGTATTGTTTATGAATTCGGTAAGTTGTTGTTCTAAAGTTCTAAAAACCTGTAAATTATTCTGTCCGGTTTGCTCGGCATCTAACGTTATAGTAGCGTTAATTTCCTGTGCCTGTGTCGATACACTTAGAATTAAAAATGAAACTATAAATAAAATTTTACGCATGAATCTGTTCTATAATGTGTTCTAAAATATCTTTAGCTACTTCCTTCTTGGTTTTAACTTGAAAAGGAATCACTTTATTGTCCTTAGTAATAAAAGTCACTTTGTTCGTGTCTTTTTTAAACCCGGCATCTTTGTCTTTTAGCGAATTTAAGACAATTAAATCTAAATTCTTTTTTTTGAGTTTGTTTTTAGCATTCTCTAACTCATTTTCCGTTTCCATGGCAAAGCCTACCAAAAATTGATCCTCTTTTATATCCCCCAAAGATGCCAGTATATCTTTCGTTTTCTCCAGCAATAATGACAGTGAACTATCCTTCTTCTTTATTTTTTCTGAAGCCACTTCTTTAGGGCGATAATCTGCGACTGCGGCACTTAAAATGGCAATATCGCAATTTGAAAAATCGTTGTGAACCGCAACATACATTTCTTCTGCGGAAGTTACCGAAACCATTTTAATGTTAGGATCGTTTAGTTGCAAGCTCACGGGACCGGAAACTAAAACAACTTCGGCTCCAAGCGCAGCTGAAGCTTCAGCAATAGCGAAGCCCATCTTTCCACTGGAATGATTTCCAATAAACCGAACCGGATCTATCGCTTCAAAAGTGGGTCCGGCGGTGATCAAAACTTTCTTCCCCTTTAAAGGAAGCCCGTTTAAAATATCTTGCTCAATAAAGGCAACGATCTCCTCGGGTTCTGCCATACGTCCCTGACCAATTAAGCCACTGGCAAGTTCCCCATGAGTCGCTTCTATTCTTATGTTTCCGAAGCTATCCAACTTCTTAAACGTTTCGAGCGTACTAGGATGCTGGTACATATCGAGATCCATGGCAGGTGCATAATACACAGGACATTTCGCCGAAAGATAAACCGCTAGCAGTAAATTATCACAGGTTCCAGTAGACATTTTGGAAAGTGTGTTTGCCGTGGCAGGAGCAATTATAAATAAATCAGCCCAAAGACCTAACTCTACATGGTTATTCCATTGGGCATTTTCATCTTCTTCGTTGGTAAAGGAAGAGTATACTTCGTTCTTAGAAAGTGTAGAAAGCGTTAAAGGGGTGACAAAATCTTTAGCAGAAGGCGTCATTACCACCTTAACATTTGCACCACTTTTCACAAATAGACGTACTAAAAAAGCCGATTTATAAGCGGCAATACCGGCAGTTACGCCCAGCACTATATTTTTACCGCTTAGTACAGACATTTTCTAGCTATCTAATTCCTCGTCCTTCGTATTGCGATAGTAGATCTTATTTTCCAGCCATTCTTGTACGGCAAGTGCATGTGGCTTTGGAAGTTTTTCGTAAAACTTAGAAACTTCTATCTGTTCCTTGTTTTCAAAAATTTCTTCTAAACTGTCATTGTAAGTAGCAAACTCATCAAGTTTCTCAAGTAATTCCTTCTTGATATCACCATTGATCTGATTCGCTCTCTTGGCAATGATCGAAATCGCCTCGTAAATATTCTCGGTTGGCGCGTCTACCAAATTCTTATCAATAGTAGTTGTATTGATAGGTGCTTCCGAATTTTTTATATCTGTCATAATCGCTAAGTTAAGGAGTTGTTTCGGTTTCAGTTACTGTTAAACGTGCATTAACATCCTCCATTATTTTTTGAGCCTCCACGTCTAACTCTGTATCTTTATAATATTTTTTAAAACTCTGATAGTATTCCTTGCTTGTAAGCAATCGCTCTTCAACTAAAGTAGGAATACTGTTTATCGCTAATTTATAAGCTGCTTCAAAACGCTTGTAAAAAGCTTCTGCTCTGTACTTCGATCCCGGATGATCTGAAATAAAATTCTCGAAAGCGGCAATTGCCGGTTTATAATCGCTAATACGCAACAACTGATTGGCAATTTCAAAATCTTTTCGCTCTAGCTTCTCCCTGAGTTCTTTTACCAGATTATTCGCCTCATCACGATACTCAGTGGTTGGATACTCATTGATGTAAGCCTGTAACTTATCCAATGCTTTATACGTATCTGCCTGATCTAAAGAATATCTGGGCGATAATTCATAATAACTCTTAGCCGATCGATACGCCGCTACCTCAACACTGTCACTTTTAGGATACGAGGTTTCAAAACGTTCAAACTGATACCCGGCAAGCACATAATCGCCAAGATTGTAGAATGTATTTGCGTACATAAACATGATCCTTTCAGACTGAGGTTTACCACGATATGAAGGAACGATCTGTTCAAATAACTTCAACGCCTTTCTGTATTTTCCGATCTGGTACAGTGAATCTGCAGCTGCATACTTTCTTCCAATATCATCAGACCTTAACGCCTTTTGATATTCGCTACAAGAGCTAAAAAATAATACTGTACAAATTAGAATTATAAAGGGTCCTTTCATAGTGCTAAAAAACATCGTGCAAAAGTAGTGAATTCTACCTGATTACAAAAACTTAATTATGTGCTAAAATATTGTAACTATTATTAGCAATAGCAACGATTTGGAAAAATTTAACGTGCTGTATAATTATCGTGTCTAAAACTGCTCAACAAATGAGTCTATCATTGCTCGTAAAGCATCACTTACACCTACCAACGGTAAGCGAACAGTATCTTCACAAATCCCCATTTTACTGAAAACAGCTTTAATTCCTGCCGGATTCCCCTCGGCAAAAATGTAGTCTATAGATGGTGCGATCTTGTAGTGTAATTTGTACGCATCGGCTACTTTTCCATCCAGTCCTAAACGAACCATTTCAGAAAATTCCTTCGGAAACCCTTGCCCAATTACCGAGATCACCCCGGATCCACCTGCTAAAACAGAAGGTAAAGTGATCATATCATCCCCCGAAATTACCCTGAAATCCTTTCTGCAACCATCAATGAGTCGCATTACCTGCACAATATCTCCTGCAGCCTCTTTAACGGCGACGATATTTTCAAAATCATTTGCCAAACGAATTACTGTTTCTGGAAGTACGTTCGAAGCTGTTCTCCCTGGAACATTGTACAAAATTATTGGCTTTGGAGCCGCTTTTGCAATCGCAGCAAAATGCTGGTAAATCCCTTCCTGGGTAGGTTTGTTGTAAAACGGAGATACCGAAAGAATTGCCGTAAAAGCCGACAGATCCCGGGTCTTCATTTCATCAATGACTTGTTGGGTATTGTTTCCACCTATTCCCAATACGAGTGGCAACCTTCCGTTATTTGTAGCAACTACAGTATCGATCACCAATTGTTTTTCCTCCTTGCTCAGGGTGGCACTTTCGGCAGTGGTACCCAAAACCACCAAATAATCTATTCCATTTTCAATAGAGTAGTTCACTACATTTTTCAATCCGTCAACATCAACCGAAAAATCCTTCTTAAAAGGTGTGATCAACGCAACTCCGGTTCCAATTAATTCTTTCATAACAATAGCCCGAGATCCCGGGAGATTTTAATTTCTATATTTTATTCAATACCTGAAGATACTTCTTCAGTTCATTCTTAAACGCATCGGTTTTTTCTAAATCGATATCGATGATCATATCGTACAAACGGAAATCCGATTCGGATACCCCAATTTTAAATTTCGCCCTGCTTTTGGCGACCATTAGATCTAAGAACTCATTACTACCTTTGTAATAACCTATTAGCGCATCAAAGGGAATAGCTAAAAATTCTTCCGCATTTTGGTTGTGGATCTCTCCCTTCCAGGTAAAATCTTTGTTGTTCACCTGATTTTGCCGTAGCGAGGGAGTTTTCTTCTTCACTTCCAAAAAAGTAAAAACCTTAACATCTTTGCGCTGCAACCCTAATGTTTCCGAAAAATCGTATAAAACCTCAAGATCCTCAAATTGTGCTTCTTCCACTAAAAAACCCAACGTTTTTAGAGGCGCATTGATCTCTGACAAATCCCGGTTCTTTAGGTTTTTATCGGTTAATTTTTGTAAGGATCGTTGCTTTAATTTCTTGAACATAACTTCAATTGCCTGCGCTTTGCAAAAATACGTTTTTAGATAATTTTAGCACGCACTTAAGAAATCATTTCTAAAAAATCATCTTCGGTGATTATTGGAACCCCCAGATCTTCAGCTTTTGTTCGTTTACTGGGCCCCATACTTTCCCCTGCGACCACATAACTGGTTTTGCCCGAGATCGAACCCGAAACCTTTCCGCCATTATCTTCGATCAATTTCTTTAGTTCATTTCGTGATACCTTTTCAAAAACTCCCGAAACCACAAAAGTGTTTCCCCGTAATAAATCTGTTTGATTCGCCAATTTTTCGGCAGAGATCGCCAATTGTACGCCATGCGATTTCAACCTTTCAATGATCCCATTGTTTTCTTCCGAAGAGAAAAAAGAAATAACACTTTCTGCGATCCTATCACCGATCTCATCCACCGATACCAGATCCTCAACCGAAGCAGCCGCAAGCGCATCTATATTCTTATAGTGCTTGGCCAACTTTTTTGCAACGGTTTCCCCAACATATCTAATTCCCAAGGCGAACAATACCCGTTCAAAAGGTATACTCTTTGAAGCAGCAACGCCTGCAACGAGATTCTCGGCACTCTTTTCGGCCATTCGCTCCAACGGAATCACCTGCTCAATCGTTAACTCATAAAGATCTGCATAGTTTTGTATTAGTCCGTTGCTCACCAAAAGCGCCACCGTTTCGCCACCCAAACCTTCAATATCCATCGCTTTCCTGGAAATGAAATGCTGTATTCTTCCAATGATCTGCGGCGGACAACCCGCTGTATTCGGACAATAATGTTGCGCCTCGCCCTCATTTCTGATGAGCGAAGTGCCGCACTCCGGACAATCCTCAATATATCGGGTAGGTTGAGAATTTGCATCCCGCTGGGTAAAATCCACTCCAATGATCTTGGGTATGATCTCTCCCCCCTTCTCAACAAAAACAGTATCTCCTTCTCTAATATCCAACTTTGCGATCTGATCGGCATTGTGTAAGGACGCTCTCTTTACAATGGTACCTGCCAATTCTACAGGTTGCAAATTAGCAACCGGCGTAATTGCACCGGTTCTACCTACCTGATACGTAATTTCATTGAGTAATGTAGAAACCTGTTCTGCCTTGAATTTATAAGCCATTGCCCAACGAGGTGCTTTAGCAGTATAACCCAATTCTTCCTGTTGCTGCAGATCGTTAACCTTAATTACTACTCCGTCTGTTTCGTATGGAAGCTCATGTCTATGCGTATCCCAATAATTTACAAACTCTTCGACCTCATCGATACTTTTGGCCAGTTTTGCGACTTCGGGTACCTTAAAACCCCATTCGCGAGCCTTTTCTAAGCTTTCAAATTGTGTTTTTATAGGAAGACGCTCTCCTTTTATACTGTATAACAAGCATTCTAAAGGCCGTTTGGCGACTTCGCTGCTATCCTGTAGTTTTAAACTTCCCGAAGCTGTATTTCTCGGATTCCTGTATGGTTCTTCTCCCGCTTCAAATCGCTCCTTATTCATCGCGATAAATCCTTCAAACGGCAATACGATCTCCCCTCTAATTTCAAAAAGTGGTGGATAATCTCCTTTTAGTTTTAAAGGTACTGAACGAATGGTTTTTACATTGGTCGTCACATCATCACCCTGAAAACCATCACCCCGGGTTACAGCTCTTAGCAAGCTTCCATTCTTGTAGGTTAAACTCATTGAAGCCCCGTCGTATTTTAGTTCACAGGTAAACTCAACTTTCCCGTCCACTTGCTTCATAATGCGTTTTTCCCAATCTAAAAGATCTTCCTTTGAATACGAATTATCCAAAGAATACATTCTGTAGGTATGAGCCACGGTTTCAAAATTCTTTGTCACTTCACCCCCAACACGTAAAGTTGGAGAATCCGGGTCATAAAACTGAGGATTCTCGGCTTCCAATCGCTGTAATTCTTTCAATTTTATATCAAAATCAAAATCGGATATCGTGGGATCATCAAGAATATAATAGTTGTAATTATGCTGCCTAAGCTCTTTGCGAAGCTCATTTATTTTTTCTTCCGTAGTCATATCACAAATATAAAAATTGTAAGCGTTCAGCATTCGGGTTTTTACAGATGATATCAACAAATATAATTCTTATCTAGGGCGTTCCCCAGACCTGCCTGCCGCAAGGCAAGCGCTCTCTACCGTTCTGTCTGGGTCAGGCTATTTGCTGCAATCTCTTTGCTTCACAAAGAGGATTTTCGCGACTATCCTTAACGCAAGGCAAAAAAAGGGCTCCCGTTTCCGGGAGCCCTTTTATCTGAAACACTTTCAGAAATTAAAAGAATTTATATTATTCTTTCACAAAGCGCTTTGTAACAGCTTTTCCATTCGAAACAAATCGGATAAAATACATTCCAGCAGCAAAACGTGTCACATCTACAGTTTGTCGATCAACTCCCGGCGTCCCTACGTGAACCATTTGTCCTGTTGAAGAATAAACGATTATCTCATCATACGTACCCTCCAGGATCTCAATATTTAAGATCGTATTTGTAGGATTTGGATACAATTTTATGTTCTCCTTAGAAAACTGAGTAAACGATCTAATCGCCGAACCGGTATCGGTAACTGTTGGTGTAGGAGTTCTAACGTTATCTCCCGAGATGATAACCTGATCAAAATAAATATGATCGTTATTCCCACTTGCGTCACAACGGAATCTAAATCTGTTATTACTGTTAAAGTTATAATTGGACGAATTGAGAATGATCGTATCGGTAAAGAATGAATTATTGTTAAAATCGGTTCCACGAGCATACTGACCAATTACCTGATAACTTGACCCGTTATAGAATTCTACTACGAAATCTTCTCCAAACTCCATACTATACGAATAGGTATGGAATTCTATAGAAACTTGCGAATTTCCTGTTAGATCCAGAATAGGTGATCTCGCATTCGAAGAATTACTGTTATCTCTAATTCGGATAGAGTAATTACCTTCGTATGATCTATTCGAATTATTTACTCTGGCGCAATCGCTTCCGCCATCCAGCCAGCCTTCTAATCCCGACTCGAAGTAATACCCCGCGATCACTCCCGGACCACCACCGGTTCCGGTAGTTGTTACGTTTTCAGTATTACTGAATCCTGAATTATTTCCGGCTGCGTCAAATGCTCGCACTGTGAACGAATAGGAAGTATTAGGCGATAATCCGGTTACACTAGCCGATGTACTTGCTACACTACCAATGCTGATTCCGCTTTCAAAAACCTCGTACCCCGTAACTCCGACATTGTCGGTTGAAGCGTTCCAGGAAAGGTCGGTACCGGAATCGGTTACATTCGAAGCTGTTAAATTAGTGGGAGCCGTTGGAGCTTGTGTATCGCCTCCACTACCGGCTTCTAGATTCACCGTATAATCCTCTACTTCACCCCAGGTAAAAGTTTCACACGAAGTAGGAATGCCGTTGTATTTCATCGATACTCGCATTCTTACAGAAGTCCCCGAAGTAGCTGTAGGTACCGTAAATGAGCCGCTGTTTGGCGTGTTGGTGGAAGGTGCTTTAGACCAAACCAGTTCTCCCGAATCTTCAAAATCTTCATCGTTGTTATAATCTATCCAAACTGCGTAACCTTCAGAATAAACAGTACCTGTCCACGTAGGAGTAACGGTGATCGTATAGCCATCTCCTTCCGTTAAATTAGTAGAAATACCTGTAAAATCTGAATAGAACTGAGCCCCTGAGCTATTATCTATTGTATTTAATTGAACCCTGCTAATGTATTCATCATTCACGTTGGTACTAGCCGAATCGCAATAATTTCCACCCGTACTACCGGCAATAGTAGTAAACGAAGTTGTTGCATTCCCCGAAACATTTCCGGCTGCGTCTTCGGCATTCACAGAAGCGGTATAATTTGTTTCCGGCGACAAACCGCTTACATCAAACGTAGTTGTTGTAGAGCTTCCAACTACACTTCCGTCTATAGAAATATTGTATCTGGCTACACCTACGTTATCGGTAGAAGCGGTCCAATTAAGAGTCGCACCACTTGATGTAATATTACTTGCAATTAAATTAGTTGGATCTGTAGGTGCTTCTGTATCCGGTGGTCCGGCTTGAATAGCGAATTTTCCAACAACACCTTTTCTTCCGCTACTGTAATATTCGGTTATAAACCAAAATGACGAATTATCTGAAGGATCCACATCGATCTTTGCATAATCTCCGTATCGTGTTCCCGAAATATTTCCATTACCGTTGGCGATAAGCTCTTCCGAAGAAGTCATAACCCCTAAAGGATCTGAACTCAATCTACCTGTAAAGTAAGAACTAACTCTTTTCGTTGACGGTGTTGAGGGACCTGACATTGCAGTATATCCCATTCCTATATTTCCTGCCGCATCCATCGCTAAACTAGCATTCCAGGCATGTTTACCATTGGGCGCTGTATAGGTTCCTTCCTGATATAAAGACCATGGTTGATTATCGCCGCTTTGACGAAATTCGAGCCATCTAATTCCGGCCAACTCACCATTACTCGCATCTGTATCAACTACAAAGTTAAAAACCGCAGAGTTATGTGTTCCAAATTTTCTAAACTGCGCCTGATTCATAATAGTCGCTTGTAATGCGTCTATCGTGGAACCACCTCCCGGCTGAGTTAAATTGGAAAAACTACCATTATCAAAGACACTTATAAATGAAGTTGTATTTATTTGCTGTGCCGCCGAAATAGAAGAATTATTCGAATTGTTCCAATCTACATCGATAGTCCAAAGTTTAATATGATCTGTAGAAACCCCGCTCCATGCATTATCCTGCATATAAACCACAGTGGCTCCACCGGCTGCAGGTAAATTTGCATCGGTCACATTTAATACCTGCGGACTAAAAAACCCGCTGGTTACGAGTCCCGGGAGATTAAAACCCTGAACTTGTGCATTAGAATCTCCGGCTAACATAGCACTTCTTTCTAACGCCCATACCTTGTTTAAGCCCGAAGTATTTTCAGTAATATAATAACCATCACTCCAAACAGAAAGTTTCTGATAATCCTGAACGGCAGAAATAGTATATACATACCAACCGGCAGTTAGGGGATTTGGACCATCAGACACCGCAATTTGTGCGCCGGCGCTTATACTTAAAAAAGTGACTACCCATCTATCTGCAGCATTGTCGTAAGATACCGTTAGATCACAGCATCCTCCGGCCGGAAATATTGCCGGGTTGGGAGCTGTCTGACCCAAAAGCTGGTTTCCGGACTTGTCGTAGATCATAAATCCTGTGTTATAAACCACAAAAACATGATTAGGTCCAATTGCCAGCGAAGGATCTGTAGGTTGCGAATTAGACGAGTATGTATTGAACACTAAACTCGCAGGTGCTCTGCTCATACTCTGTTCCATTTCATGCTTGTTTAATACAAAATAATCATCTTCGGTCTGAGGATCCTGACCTACTGAGATCTGATTTGCAATAGAACGTTTGTCCTTGGCCTCTCTTGGAGTGTCGTCTGGCGCAACCAGATCCCCGGGTCTCGATAATAAAGAGGTAATATACTCCACCGAAGAGACTTCCCCCGTGTATGTCGCCTTTGCGGCGACATTTTCCTGTGCCTGTACCGTAATTGTAAAAACGGCCAATAAAAAAGTAAAAATTAATTGTTTTGTTTTCATTGTACTAAAGTTAGATTGTTAATAATCAATGAATTTACAAAATAACCTAAGTCCGAGACACAGGAAAAACCCCCTTTTTTTAAGAATTTTTTAACAAATTAGATAAATGTATCCTCTAAAAAAGACTTGTCGCGCAAATGCAGCGCATAAGCCAACGGCATAAACAAAGGTTTCTTTTCCTGAAAGGTTTCAGATAGCGAGCAATACTTTAGATATAGTGAAATTGTTAAAAGGCGAAGTATATCCTTATTAACCTGACCTTAAGCCCGTTCTGAGCTTAGCCAATTAGGAATCTGTGGTGTTTTAAAATTGGTCATTTTTTCGAGAAGCCCCTCAACATTACTATCTACCAACAGTAAATTATACGTATCCATAGTGATAAAACCGGTACGTACTATATTCTCTATTAAATTTAACAGATCGTCATAAAAGCCGTTTACATTGAACAATCCTATAGGTTTATCATGCAGTCCCAGTTGTAACCAGGTAATAATCTCGAAGAGCTCTTCCAGTGTTCCAAATCCGCCGGGCATTGCAATAAAACCATCACTTATTTCCTGCATTTTCAATTTGCGCTCATGCATATTGTGCGTGGTAATTAACTGGCTAAGTCCTAAGTGAACGACTTCTTTTTTCTTTAAGAACTGAGGAATTACACCAATCACGCTCCCTTTACTATCTAAAATAGTCTTAGCAATAGTTCCCATTACACCTATCTTAGCCGCGCCGTACACCAAAGTAATATCCCGCTGCGAAAAAATGGTTCCTAATTGTTTCGCCGCTTCAGTAATTTTGAGGTCATTTCCATCACTACTTCCGCAGAAAACACAAATATTTTTTAGATCACGCATTTAATTGAGCTTTTATCATTCGTTCTTTTCCGAAGAAATCCTTACGAACTTCAATCTTCGCAAACCCTTCGTTTTTGAGCATCGTTACTACTTCCTTACTAAGATACTCATTAATTTCGAAGTATAAAATTCCGTTGCTATTCAATTGTCTTTTGGCAATTTGTGCAATTTTAATATAAAAAACTAACGGATCATTATCTGAGACGTAAAGTGCAGATGCCGGCTCGTGCTCTAGTACATTAGATTGCATTTGAATCTTTTCAGATTCCCGCACATAAGGTGGGTTAGAAACAATAATATCGTAGGTATCGTGTAAGGTTTGAGCGTGCAAGATGTCTTTCAAAATAAATGTTACCGTAACCTCGTTTAATTGCGAATTCTGTTTCGCGATCGCTAAAGTCTCTTCCTTAAAATCGATCGCAGAGACTGTAGCTTTCGGTAAATTTTTAGCCAGTGAGACGGCGATGCAGCCCGAACCCGTACCAATATCAAGAATTTTAGTCGAAGAAGTATTTTTTTTTGAATTTACATTTAACAGAATCCATTGCACCAACTCTTCGGTTTCGGGCCTAGGAATTAGCGTAAACTTATTCACTTTGAACGGGAGGGAAAAAAACTCGGTTTTTCCAATGACATACTGAATGGGCTCGTACTTGTTTAACCGCTTTATTGCATTTTCAAAAATTTCTTTTTTCTCTTCGGAAACCTTTGTGTCAAGGTTTAGGCTAATTTCATGTCTGTTTAGCGAAAGATATTGGTTAGCGAGTAACGTAAAAAACGACCCTATCTCTTCTGAAGGATACGCATCTTCAAGATGTTTAGTAAAATGAGTTCTAAGTTCTCTTAGCTTCAAGATGGTAACGGTTGCTTGGGTAAATTAATTTAAATCTTTTGCTTTGTTGGCGCCTCATTTAATTCATTGATCATATGTACCGAACAAGAATAATGCCCGGTATCTCCTAATGCGCCATCAATATGTTTAAATCCGAAGCGCTCGTAAAGCTTTTGAGCTGCAGCCATATAAGGCATGGTTTCAAGGTAGCATTTTTCATATCCAAAATCAACAGCATGGTTCATACAGAGTTCGAGCATCTCACTTCCAATACCCTTACCCCGTGCTTCAGGCAGATAATACATTTTCTGAAGTTCGCAAACATTCCCATCATAGTTGTCTAATTGCGCAATTCCTGCTCCTCCAATAAGTTTACCATTTTCCTCGACCACAATATAAACAGCTTTAGGTTTGCTATATGTTTCGAACATTTCATCTAAGGCAGCATCTTCATATGCAGTTCCAACTTTGGGTACACCAAGGTCTACCAAAACCGATCTTATTAACTGTGCCAGTTGCGGATTGTCTTTTTTTTCAATTGGACGTATGATAGCTGTGTTCATCTTAGCAATTCATTGTATTTTTACGCTGTGAAGATAGCAGAAAAATTCATGTCGCGATGTATTGAACTCGCTAAAAATGGTTTGGGAACTACCTACCCCAATCCACTGGTTGGGAGTGTAGTTGTAGTTAATGATTCAATTATTGGTGAAGGGTGGCATTATCGCGCGGGACTCCCACATGCCGAAGTTAACGCTATCAACAGTGTGGTGAATAAAGATTTGCTACAACGATCAACTATTTATGTGAGCTTAGAACCCTGTAGCCACTTTGGTAAAACCCCACCATGTGCAGATTTGATCATTGCATCGGGTATTAAGAAGGTCGTGATAGGAAGTTTAGATCCGAACCCGAAAGTCGCAGGGAGAGGAGTAAAAAAGTTGATGGAAGCGGGCTGCGATGTAGTTGTTGGTATTCTAGCGGATGAATGTGATCAATTAAATAAACGTTTTTTTACATTTCACTTAAAGAAGAGACCATATATAATTTTGAAATGGGCGCAGACGCTGAATGGCTTTATTGCTCCCGGGAAATCAACCCGCGGGAATGAAAAAAAACCTGTCTGGATCACCAAAAAGTACGCCAGGCAATTTGTTCATAAACTCCGGGCTCAAGAGCAGGCTATTTTGGTTGGAACAACCACAGTTTTAGATGATGACCCGGGTTTAACCACTAGAAACTGGTATGGAAAATCACCGGTAAGGGTGGTGATCGACAAAGACCTCAAAATACCTACAAATGCAACAGTTTTTAACCTTGATGCAAGTACAATCTTAATTTCTGAAAATAATGCTAATTACGGCGAACATATAACGCTGGTAACAGCAGATTTTTCAGAAGAACTCGCGCCACAGATCTGTGATATACTTTACAAGAACGGTATACAATCGGTTATCGTTGAAGGAGGGTCAAAAACACTTCAAAGTTTTATAGATAGTAACTTATGGGATGAAGCTTCGGTTTACACAGGAAATGCTACCTTTGAAGACGGAGTTGCAGCACCTAAGCTTTCCGAAGAAAAATACATTGAAGAAAAAATAAAAGACAACACTTTACAATCCTTCATAAATAGCGCCCATTGATTCCACTTAGTCTAAGCATCCTTGCTTCCACTCTTATTTTCGTGATCTTTAAATTGTTTAGTCGGTTTAAGATCAATACCATGCATGCCATAATTGTGAATTACGTGGTGGCATGTATAAGTGGGCTTATTGGTTATAGTGAAACGATCACCTTGTCGCAAATTCCTGAGTTTTCATGGTTTTATTACACCCTAGGCCTGGGAGCTATGTTTATTATTGTATTTAATTTGATGGCGCTTACAACACAGCGCAGCGGACTTTCGGTCGTATCGGTTGCTACCAAGATGAGCGTGGTGATACCTATTGTATTCGGCCTCGTATATTACAAAGAAAGCTTAGGATGGTTTAAATTAATTGGAATTATTTTAGCATTAGTAGCGGTATATCTCGCCTCCATCAAAACACGTGACGGACTAACCATAAGAAAGAAGAATTTAATTCTTCCCTTATTGGTTTTTCTTGGGAGTGGAATAATTGATACCAGCATTAAGTATTTGGAAGATACTTTTGTCGCAGCAAACGATGTGCCCTTATTTTCGGCAACTATTTTCGCCACGGCTGCTTCTATTGGAGTGCTCATTTTAATCACACAAGCGATTCGTGGTACATTCAAATTTGAGATAAAAAACGTTATAGGTGGGATCGCATTAGGAATTCCAAATTACTTTTCAGTTTACTTCCTTGTGCAGGCATTGCGGAGTGACATTTTTGATAGTTCCGGAATCTTTACTGTTAATAATGTTGCGATAGTCATGTTATCGACCCTAGTAGGGATCTTATTATTTAACGAAAAGCTGTTGATGAAAAACTGGATAGGAATTATTCTTGCCATCGTTAGCATCTTTTTAGTAGCACTTTCGTCATGGTAATGGAAAAGGATACATATAAAACAATTGTTAAGCCAAGCAAGGAAGTACTTTTTAAGGAAAAAGGCAGTAAATTCTTTGGTTTGGCATTTCCGGTAGAAGATGAAGAAGCAGTAAAAGAATGTCTTGAAAATATTAAAAAAGAACACTACAATGCGAGGCATTGGTGTTATGCCTGGCAATTGGGAAAAGATTACTCAAGCTATCGAGTCAATGACGACGGAGAACCATCTAACAGTGCAGGAATGCCTATTTACGGACAATTACAATCCTTTGATGTCACTAATGTTTTAGTAGTTGTAGTACGGTATTTTGGCGGTACCAAACTGGGAGTTGGCGGATTGATACAAGCCTATAAAACCGCTGCACAAATGGCTCTGGAAAATTCTAAAATAGTAGAAAGAACAATTGATGAAAACTTTGTCTTGCGTTTTGACTACCCCGAAATGAACGTGGTTATGCGAATTATTAAGGAGGAAGATCTTTCAATTACCGACCAAAAGATGAAACTTGATTGTGAAATCGTGATCTCGGTTCGAAAAAAAGAAGCAGAAAGAATATTTGAGTTATTTAAAAATACCTATAAAGTCGAGATCAAAAAAATTAAGAAATCATAAAAATTGCTGAATTTTGTTTAACCATTTTTATAATTTTTCCAACAGATAATCGGGTGCTTTTCTAGGCCTATTTGTAGTACTATTTACAAATACCAAAGTGGTCGTTGCCGTAATAAGAAGTTTACCCTCTTGATTGTGAATTTCGTAGTAAAAATCGATACGTGCTGTAGGAATTTTCGTTAAGCTGGTAGTAATGGTTAATATATCGTCATAATAGGCAGGAGCCTTATAATCAATGTTTAAATTTATAACCGGAAGATGTATTCCATTCTCTTCCATCCATTTGTATGAAAAGCCGATATTTCTTAGCCATTCGGTTCTACCCTGTTCTAAATACTGTGCGTAATTTCCGTAATAAACTATTCCCATTTGATCTGTTTCTCCATATCGTACTCTTAGGGATGTCTGCGCTTTTTTCACAAATAAAAAATTTAAAAAGGGGAACTTTTTTCGTAGCTTTGAATTATGTACAGTATGAGAAAAAAAAACTACAAATTCAATAGGCTTTCTATTTTTTTTTTCAATAATTTGTTCACATATTTGCAGTGTTAAGAAAACGTTAGAGAATATTCTTTTCTCCCACTTTTTAACCACGATAAATCAACTTAAAATAACTTCGAAATTTAACTATGAGCAAAACTGCTGAATCGGTTTGGAACAATTGTTTGTCCTTTATTGAAGATAACATTACTTCGCAGGCGTACAAAACTTGGTTCGAACCAATAAAAGCGGTTAAGTTAACCGACAACGCTTTAAGTATTCAGGTTCCTAGTAAATTTTTCTACGAATGGCTTGAAGAACATTATGTAAAGTTGTTAAAAGTCTCATTGACGAAAGAACTAGGCACTTCTGCCAAATTGGTCTACATCATCAAGATGGAAAACACTTATGGCAATAAACAGCCTTTTACCGAAAAAATTCCAAGTTCAAACAGAAGTCAGGTGCAATCGCAAGAAGTAGATGTTCCGTTAAAGAATAAGAGTCCGGAGTTAAAAAATCCATTTGTAATTCCCGGAATTCGCAATGTAAAAATTGAATCCCAGTTAAATCCGAATTACAATTTCGAAAACTTCCTGGAAGGTGAATCGAATAGATTGGCGCGTTCGGCCGGTTTAGCTGTCGCTAATAAGCCGGGAGGTACTTCCTTTAATCCATTATTGATTTTTGGAGGTGTTGGATTGGGTAAAACCCACCTTGGTCATGCCATTGGTGTTGAAATAAAAGATAAATATCCTGAAAAAACGGTGCTGTATATTTCTGCAGAGAAATTTACACAACAATATATCGAGTCGGTTAAAAAGAATAACAGAAACGACTTTATTCATTTTTACCAGATCATTGACGTATTAATTGTTGACGATATTCAACTGCTCTCAGGAAAGGCAGGAACACAAGATGTTTTCTTCCATATCTTTAATCACTTACATCAAAACGGGAAGCAAGTCATTTTAACTAGTGATAAAGCACCTGTAGATATGATTGATATAGAACAACGTCTTCTATCCAGATTTAAATGGGGGCTTTCGGCAGAGTTGAATCACCCTGATTATGATACACGGGTTGCCATTATTAAGAATAAACTGTACAGAGACGGTGTTGAAATGCCCGAAGATATTGTAGAGTTCTTGGCAAACAATATTAAGACCAATATTAGAGAATTAGAAGGTGCTATCATCTCTTTGATCGCTCATTCTTCTTTCAACAAGAGAGAGATCACCATCGATTTGGCGAAAAAGATCGTTGATAACTACGTGAAACACACCAAACGTGAGGTTTCTATAGATTATATCCAAAAAGTGGTGAGTGATTACTTCCAAATGGACGTTGACACACTACAGTCGAAGACTAGAAAGCGTCATATAGTTCAAGCCCGTCAGTTAGCGATGTTCTTTGCCAAAAAGTTCACAAAAGCTTCCTTAGCTTCTATTGGATCACAAATAGGTCAAAGAGATCACGCTACAGTTTTGCACGCTTGTAAAACAGTTGATAATCTTTCAAGTACCGATAAACAATTCAGAAAGTACGTAGAAGACCTTAACAAAAAACTGACTTTATAGCGTTATTTTTTTCTGAATTTATTCTGAAAAGCTCACATGATATGAAGACAAAGGTATTAATGGTCTGTTTAGGCAATATCTGTCGTTCACCCCTGGCCGAAGGTTTACTAAAGTCGAAAGTGGATAGCAACAAAGTTTTTGTCGATTCGGCCGGAACCGGACATTGGCACGTGGGTGACCTTCCCGATAAAAGAAGCATCGCCGTTGGTGAAAAATACGGTATTGATATTACGAATCAGCGTGGAAGACAATTTAAAGCTGAAGACTTTTCAGAATTTGATCACATATTCGTGATGGACAACTCCAATAAACAAAATGTTCTGGCATTGGCAAAAACTGAAAGCGACAGAAACAAAGTTTCACTTATCCTCGATGAGATCTTTCCTTCAGAAAATGTAGATGTCCCCGATCCGTATTATGGGGGAGAAATGGGATTTGAAAATGTGTATCGCATGCTCGACGAAGCCTGTGAGAAAATTGCGGCGAGAATTTAAGTTTTATTATTCCTTCAATTTCATTACTTTAGTAATCCTTGAAAAAAAATTATGAAAAGAAGTATCCTCCTATTATTAGGCTTGATATGTTCATGCCTATTATCTGCACAAAATTTTGAACTAGAATTTTTTAAAGATGGTTTCTCAGACCCGGTAGACATTCAAAATGCAGGCGATGACAGATTATTTGTTGTAGAACAAGATGGCTTGATAAAGATCATTCAGCCAAATGGAACAGTTAACCCTACCCCCTTTCTAGATATCTCAGGTTTAGTTTCCGGAGCCAGTGAACAAGGTTTACTGGGACTCGCATTTCATCCCGACTATCAAAACAACGGATTCTTTTACGTTAATTATACTAAAATTGGAGGCACAACCCGCATTGCTCGATTCTCTGTAGACCCTGGAGATCCGGACATCGCACTGCCAGGTTCCGAACTGGAAATACTGGAATACGCGCAACCTTTTCCAAATCACAATGGAGGAGGTATTGCTTTTGGTCCTGACGGATACCTATATATCGCCTCAGGTGACGGCGGTAGCGGAGGGGATCCGGGCAATCGCGCACAAAACACCACTATTTTATTAGGTAAATTACTACGTCTTGATATTGATACTCCGGGTGCCGGCGCATACACGATCCCTCCCACTAATCCGTTTGCAGGACATCCTACTAATGCAGAAGAAATTTGGGCTTACGGACTTAGAAATCCATGGCGATTTTCGTTCGATAGCTTAACGGGAGATCTCTGGATAGGTGATGTAGGGCAAGGTGATGTAGAGGAGATTAATAAAGCCGACGCCAGTGCTGCAGGATTAAATTATGGATGGAGGTGCTACGAAGGCTCTCAACCCTTTAATACAGGAGGTTGCCCTCCAATGAGCGAACTAACGTTCCCTATTGGAGAATATTCATCTAGTACCGGAACACCTAATTGCTCGGTTACCGGAGGAATGGTGTACAGAGGGTCTGACCACCCGAGTTTAGATGGGTATTATTTTTTTGGGGATGTTTGTAGCGGACTTATAGGCACCATCGATGAAAACGGAACATTAGTAGAACACGGGACATTTGGTGGCTCATGGGTTGCTTTTGGTGAAGATGTTAATAATGAACTTTACATTGTCTCTATTGGAGGAACTATTTATAAGATCGTAGAAGATCCCACTGCCGGGACACCCAGTTTCGATGCACCATTAATTAGCATCGTTCCTAACCCCGCTTCAGATGAAGTTAGTTTAAACATCGAGAATACTGAAATTACTTCTGTTGAGATCATTGACCTTAAGGGAAGCGTATTAATTTCAGAAGAAAATATAAGCGCTTCAGAAAAAAACATAAAAATTGAAACACTTTCACAGGGAATTTATTTGGTTCGAATTACGACAGCGGATAATAACTCCTTTATAAAAAAACTTATTGTAGAATAACCTACTTATGAAACCCCAAGGCAATCTTTATTTAATCCCATGTACACTTGGCGATACGCCACCATTAGAAGTTTTACCACTTCTCGTGAAGAAAGCGGTTGAACACATTGATCACTACATAGTTGAACATGAAAAAGATGCAAGAAGGTTTATTAAAAGTATTGACTCCAAGAAATCACAACCCGATCTGCAAATACAGCTTATCAATAAGTTCACCAACGAACTTGAGATCCCTGAGATGCTGGATCCCTGTCTTGAAGGTTTTGATATGGGTATAATAAGTGATGCAGGTTGTCCCGGTATAGCCGATCCCGGTGCTGCCGTAGTGCATCAGGCACACCTTAAAGGAATAAAGGTAGTTCCATTAGTTGGCCCCTCCTCTATTTTATTAGCGATGATGGCTAGTGGGTTTAACGGACAAAATTTTGCCTTCAACGGTTATTTGCCAATTGATAAAGGGGAAAGAAAAGCCGCTATCAAAAAATATGAAAAATTATCGGGTGATGAAAATCAGTCGCAATTGTTCATCGAAACACCATATAGAAACAATCAGTTACTAGAGAGTTTCCTGTCCACCCTGCATCCTAAAACTCAGATCTGCGTTGCCTGTGATATTACGCTGGCTACCGAATATATAAAAACGGCACCGGTGGAAGTATGGAAAAAAACAAAGGTGGACCTTAATAAAAGACCCACCTTGTTTATAATTCAAAAGTAACTTAAGGTTACAATACTTTTGCTTTTCTATTGGGTACAATATGAGAAGTGTCGTAGCCTGAAAACTTTCTAAGGTAATAACGTATTGAAGTACCGTTGGCATCTTCAAAACCTTCAACACCACCACTTCTTAAAAACTTTTTCACATTTCCAGCACCCGCTAAATGCGCAGCTGCAAGAATACCGGATTCTGTTACTTTAACTCCTCCAACATATCTTCCCGCAAATCTTTTAATGTCTTTACGTAAGATCCATTTATTTCTAGAAGTGTATGCCGTAAATGCTTTTTCCTGAAGTCTACTGTCTTCCATAAAAGCCTGAGAATTATACACACCAATCATGCTAAGTGTTGACTTTGCAAATTGGTATTTTCCCATATAACCAAACTGATTCACAATTTGATAGTCCCCTCTGGATTCTTTAAAACCTAAAGCTTCTTTAAATCCGACGTACGTTTTCCCTAAAAATAATTGATATTGAACCGGAGCAGCCTCTTCAAATAAAGAGGTCACCTCATCCTGATTAGGAACATAATAATTGAGCTCTAAACCGTCGGTTTTATAGTGAGACATATCAACCTTCTTAAAAGAAAAGCTCATAGATACCATTATGGTAACTATAAGGATCATTGTTGCTTGTAAGAGATTCTTTTTCATTTTAAAATATTTAAAGTGAGAATTTTCACACTCATAATTTCAGCGCGCAAAGATACGGCTTTTTACACAAATCTGATTTATAGACTGTTAATAATTGTTAATGTTACAGGTATTTCATCGAAAGATGAGTTTTCTTACAAATTTATCGTGCTAAAATAGTGTAGAGATTGACTGATTATGAGAAGATTAACGAATTTTAACCACAAAGTTATAAACATTTTAACGATTTTATCTATCTGATTGACTGATAGTTACATAAAATCGACGAAATACACTAATTATTAAAAAGAATGTGAATATCTAAAAAAGACGTTATCTATTAACTCCGTTAGCATTTACCCAACGAACATATTCTTGTTTATTACGATTATGTTGAGCAAGAGTTTTGGCAAACTTATGATATCCAAAATTTGAAACATTCGCCACAAAATATAGATAATCGTGCTCTTCATAATTTAATACCCCGTCTATAGACGATATATCGGGCATTGCAATAGGTCCCGGAGGCACCCCTGCATATTTATAGGTATTATAAGGAGAATCTAATTCGAGGTCACGATAAAGAACTCGCTTGATTACTTGTTCATAATCGTTTTCTGCCTTTTTCTTGGCAAAAATAACCGTAGGATCAGCTTGTAATAACATCCCGCGCTTTAGTCGGTTAATATATACTCCCGCCACTCGTTTACGCTCCTCTACTTTAGCAGTTTCTTTTTGAACAATGGCCGCTAAAGACATCACCTCTTCTCTTGTTAGACCTAGTGCCTTTGCCTTTTGCAATCGCTCTGCATTCCAGAAACGTTCGTATTCTTTCTGCATTCTGTCTCTGAAATCTTCAGCAGACGTATTCCAATACATTTCATAAGTATTGGGTAAATACAGGGATAGAGCATTGTCTTCATTTAAGCCCATATCCTTTAAAAAATCCTTATCCCGCATAGCGCTTAACAAGCTAAGACTGTCTGCTTCAATCTGACGAGCAATATGACCAGCTAAATCTTCAATTCGCTCCTGATTATTGTATTTAACCATAATGGGAACGTTTCTGCTTCTAATTGTATTAACAATATCGTTATTATTCATTCCCTTTTCAATAATAAAATGTCCGGGCTTAACATTGGAAGGATAACCTTTCCTGTTTGCAACCGCTTCAAAGGAGACAGGGTTATCTAATAAGGGACGTAATTCGTCTAACACATCACTAAATCTCGCACCGGTAGGAATATATACATGGGCTTCATCATTATTGAATGCCGTATTTGGATGAAAAATATTAGAATATACGTAATATGCAAAGCCACCCATTGCGACTAAACCTATTAAGACAACTGCCAGTAGAATTTTTTTTAGATACATTATTAGATTGTATTACCTTTTATTTTTAATTAACTGATACATCAGCTCATTTTTATATTTTCCTTCGGAAAGAATCCAGTCTTTCTTTATACCCGTTTTTTCGAATCCCGCCTTCTCAAAAAGCTGAATACTCCTTGCATTCGACTCAGTAATATTTGCGTACACCTGATGAACATTCAGGTTTATAAAAGCGTATTTAGTGATCATTTTCAGTGTTTCAAGAGCATAACCTTTCCCTCTGTCGGTTTCAGAAAAAATAACGATTCCAACGCCAACCTTTTGATGTCTGGGATCAAAATCGAATAGATCTATAAATCCAATAGGGCGGCCTTCCGAAGCAATTGTAATTACTAATCGCAATTGTTTAATATCGAAAATATCGCGATGTGAATTATCCAGATACTGTTTTAGAATAAATTTAGAATAAGGAGTCGTGGTGTTACTAACTTCCCAAACCGATTCGTCATTTTCTAAGTTATAAAGCAGTTCTAGATCTGTTGGCTCTAACGCCCGTAGTATAATATGTTCTCCTTTTAAGGTTATCATTTAACAACACCTTTAAATACCTGTTTGGCCGGACCTTCCAGATAAACATCTTTGTAAAAACCTCCTTCTTTAACGAACCGAACGGTTAAGTCCCCTCCCGGGGTTTGCAATTCCACTTTCGTCGAATTCGTATTTCCCGTCTCGAACATCGCTATAGCAACCGCAGTCACTCCCGTACCACAAGACAAGGTTTCATCTTCTACACCCCTTTCGTAAGTGCGCACGGAAAAAGTATTATCGCCAACCTTTTCTACAAAATTTATATTCGCACCTTCTTTTCCGTAGGTATTATAACGAATATTACTTCCGTTTGTTTTAACATCAAATTTTCTTAAGTTCGAAACCCTTTCAACATGGTGCGGTGATCCGGTGTCAAGAAATGCATGAGTCTCCATTACTTCAACTTTATCTACATCACTCATCTTAAGCGAGACGATTCCTTCATTGATCGTGGCTTGGTGCATTCCGTCAACAGCTTCAAATGAAGCTTTGGTATCGATTATACCCAGATCTTTAGCAAACAATGTAATGCATCGTCCTCCATTTCCACACATAGAGCTCAGATTTCCATCAGCATTATAATAAACCATCTTAAAATCTGCCGTAGGATGAGTCTCTAGTAAGATGAGTCCGTCGGCACCAATTCCAAATCGTCTGTCACAAAGTCGGGCAACCAATTCGGTATTATTTTTGTTGAAATTCTCCCGACGGTTGTCGATCATGACAAAGTCATTGCCTGTTCCTTGATATTTAAAAAAAGCTATCTCCATTTTGGCAAAGGTATAAAAAGCCAACTCGAGTTTAGGCTTAATTTAAGTGTTAAATGGGCGTTAAAAGTGAAATTTTGACAGAATATTTTCGTCTTATAATTGTTACTAATATGAATCTAAATCTATTATTTATGAAACAGACAGTCCGATTATTTGCTGTAGCGCTGTTTGCAGGCGCCATAACCTTAGGTGGTTATAAGTATTTTATTGAAAGTGAAAGTATCGTTATTTCTCCTTCACATGAAACCGCCAATTCATTTATACCTACAAATTTTTCTTCGGAAAGTAATATCGCCAGTATTGATCTTACCGAAGCAGCCGAAAAGAGTGTTCATGCCGTGGTGCACGTAAAAAACACTACAGTTACCAAACAACCAACCAACATTATTGAATATTACAGCGGTGGCGGAAAGCCCCGTGCGACAGTGGGTTCAGGAAGTGGGGTAATTATATCACCGGACGGCTATATAATTACGAATAATCACGTAATTGCGAACTCCTCACAATTAGAAGTCACTTTAAACAACAACAAAACCTATAAGGCCGAACTTATTGGGACAGACCCAAAAACAGATATTGCTTTAATAAAAATTGAAAGTGATGATCAATTTCCACACATCCCTTTTGCCGATTCCAATAATCTAAAAATTGGGGAATGGGTAATTGCAGTGGGAAATCCATTTAACTTAACGTCAACGGTTACTGCTGGTATTATTAGTGCAAAGGCAAGAGACCTAAACGAATTTGATGGCAATCCTCAATCCTTCATCCAAACCGATGCTGCTGTAAATCGTGGTAACAGCGGAGGTGCATTGGTAAATACTCGTGGAGAGTTAGTGGGTATTAATACAGCTATAACCAGTGAAACCGGGTCTTATGTAGGCTATTCATTTGCCGTACCATCAAATATCGCCAGAAAAGTGATCGAGGATATTATAGAGTTTGGGGATGTTCAGCAAGGAATACTAGGTATTAGAGCGAGTACTTTAAACTCTCGTATAGCGAAAGAGTACGGAGTTAAAGAAACGCAAGGTGTGTATGTTGCCGGGATTGAAAAAGGTAGCGGAGCCGATCTTGGAGGTATTAGAGAAGGTGACGTAATACAGAAACTAGACGGATATGAAATTGGAAAGTTTTCGGACCTTGCAGGATATTTGGGATCAAAGCGTCCCGATGATGTGGTAGACGTAACGGTCTCAAGAGATGGTAAAATGAAAGTAATTCCCGTTACACTCGTTAAACTGGAAACCTACGAAATTGATTACTTAGGTCTTGAAGTAAAAAATGCCAGTAAAACAGACCTTAGGGAACGTGGTGTAAAGAATGGCGTTGTAGTTACAAAAGCATTAACCCGGGATATTGCACAGTACAATTTAAATGGTATTGTGATAACAGGTATCAATGATCAGAAAGTCTCAGACATCGATGATGTGAAAAGAATAATGTCTCAGCGAAATTACAATGCTCCTATTAAGGTTACTTTTGTAAATCAGCAAGGAGAATTGAACACATTTATATTCAGATAAGTAGTCACTTTTCTGAAAGAAATACCCCTTTAATCCTGACCGATTTAGAGGGGTATTTTATTTTATGAAATAAGCTTTACGAAAACGATTGAAATAACTATTTTTGCAAAAATTTTTTAACCCTCATCCCATCGAAAATTTGGGACCTAAACTACACAACTATGAGTTTTGATGACGTTTATGAAAAAGAACTGTCTTTTCAAACCGATCGCCGAAAGGCTACCGTAGAGTTCATTAACATTATTAGCGACCTTTGGTACGACAAATCAATTGAATTGGTGCTCTTCAGAAACCAATTAATTGACCGTAACGTAAGTGAGATTTTAAATCTTCACGAATACGCCGGCGAATTTGTTCAAAAACCAATTTCTATTTTCGATTCTGTTGAAATTGCGCAAGCAATTAAAACTTTAGATCTTCCGCCTGCTAAATTAGACATTGGAAAACTAACCTATGAATATCATTTGGAAGACAACAAATTTTCGGATGCTTTGGCATTTGTTTCAGAAAAACTAAAAGGTGCTAAAGAACAGAAGAACATCACTCCTAAAGATGTAGTTCTATATGGTTTCGGAAGAATTGGGCGTTTATTGGCAAGAGAGCTTATGACTCGCACTGGGCAAGGAAATCAGATGCGATTGAGAGCAATCGTTACTCGTGGTACTATCGATCAAACTGTATTAGAAAAAAGAGCCTCTTTACTACAATACGATTCGGTTCACGGAGATTTCCCTGGTACAGTTCGTGTAGATCTTGAAAATAAGGCATTGGTGATTAATGGAACTACCGTTCACATTATCTCTGCCAATGGTCCAGAAGAAATTGATTATACACAATACGGGATCGAGGATGCATTAGTAATCGATAATACCGGTGCCTTTAGAGATAAGGAAGCCTTAAGCAGACATCTTACTTCAAAAGGAGCATCAAAAGTTTTATTAACAGCTCCCGGTAAAGGAGTTCCTAATATCGTACACGGAGTTAATCATTCAGAATACAACCCGGATGAAGTAGATATTTTCTCTGCCGCTTCTTGTACAACGAATGCAATTACTCCGGTTCTAAAAGCAATTGAAGATTCTCTTGGAGTTGTTCACGGACACCTTGAAACGATTCATGCCTATACAAATGACCAGAATTTGGTGGATAATATGCACAAAAAATATCGTCGCGGACGTGCAGCAGCATTAAACATGGTAATTACAGAAACAGGTGCCGGAAGTGCTGTATCGAAAGCATTGCCATCGTTTGAAGGGAAACTAACTTCGAATGCGATACGTGTTCCCGTACCTAATGGTTCTTTGGCTATTTTAAAATTAGAGTTAGAAGCAAAAACTTCTAAAGACGGAATCAATGCTATTATGAAAAAATACGCATTAGAAGGTGATCTTGTAGAACAGATCAAATATTCTTTAAATAACGAATTGGTATCAAGTGATATCGTTGGTTCATCTGCTCCATCAATTTATGACAGTAACGCTACAATTGTTACTGCTGACGGAAAAGATGTGGTGTTATACGTTTGGTACGATAACGAATATGGTTATAGTCATCAGGTTATTAGACTTGCCAAGTATATTTCTAAAGTACGTCGTTTTACGTACTATTAATAGCTTCGGAAAGGCTTGAAATTTTAAAAATCCCGCAATTGCGGGATTTTTTTTATGTCTTTATTAAGTGAGATTCAACATTCTTTCGATGCAACTTGTTAAAAAAGCTAATGTTTCAGAACGAAAAAGCAGTCCGAACGAGCCTATATAAAGAAACGCTATATCATCTCTATCATTATTCTTATATTGCTCATAGCACGAAGCGACGGTTGTTTTTAAGCGACTTTTCGATGGGGCAGAGTAGGAAAACAATAACAACGAGGTTAAAGGTTGACTATCTTAATAACCTCATTTGAGTAAAATACTAATCAAATAGCGATCTATGCAAATTATAAGAGCGACTACCGACAATTTAGATATATTAGTTCCATTGTTTGATGGTTATCGGGTTTTCTACAATCAAAAGTCTAACCCGGAGGCAGCTCGAAAATTCTTAAATGAACGATTTCAGAAGGAGGATTCAGTTATTTTTCTCGCAACGGCTTCAGATAGCCTCGGATTAGGCTTTACACAGCTCTACCCTAGTTTCTCTTCAGTTTCTATGCAACGCACCTACATATTAAACGATCTATTTGTTTCTTCCGAAGCAAGGAAAAAAGGAATAGGTGAAGCCTTGATGGAGCGCGCTAAGCTATTCGCCAAAAATGAAGGTAGCAAAGGGTTGACCTTAGAGACAGCTATTGACAATCCTGCACAAAAATTATACGAGCGTTTAGGCTGGAAAAAGGATACTCACGTGAATCATTACACCTGGGAGATATAATTAGATAGAAATGCCTTATTTTTACACTTTAACTTTCGCTTATGGATCATCTTACCAAACTGGAGGAAATGCTGGATCAGGCAAACCTCGAAATAAAGAACGGAAAATACGAAGTTGCTTCAAATATTTTAGAAAAGATCATTGATATCGACTCAAATTTTGGAAAAGCTTACAATCATCTGGGATATCTCTACGAAGTAAAGTTTAAGGAATATGAAAAAGGAGAAACTCTTTATAAACTTTGTATTGAAAAATCTCCTATGTATCCCGCAGTTTATTACAATTATGCGGTGTTACTCTCCACCCTGGGTAAATACGAAGAGCTAACTAGTTTGTTAGACAGTGCGATGAACGTGCCGGGAGTTAACAAATCGACCATGTATAATGAGTACGCGATCATGTATGAACAGCAAGGGAAATTAGATGAAGCTATAGATAATTATAGAAAATGTGCTTTGGGAACCTTAGATAAGAATGTATTAAACCGGGCTAAAGAATCTATAGATCGCTGTAAACTTAAAAAAGAATTACTTTAAGCTATGCGAATTGATATAATCACAGTTCTTCCCGAACTACTAAAGAGTCCGTTTGAAGCCTCTATTTTGAAACGAGCGATCGATAAAGGCCTTGTAGAGATACATTTTCACAACCTACGGGATTTTTCCACCAATAATTACAATCAGATAGACGATTATCAATTTGGTGGGGGAGCCGGCATGGTGATGATGATCGAACCAATCGATAAATGTATTTCGAAATTAAAGGGGGAGCGAGAGTATGATGAAGTGATCTATATGACTCCGGATGGTGCTACTTTTGATCAGGGAATGGCCAATGAACTTTCCTTAAAGGAGAATATTATTATTCTCTGCGGACATTATAAAGGAGTTGATCAACGGGTTCGGGATCATTTTATAACCCGGGAGATCTCCATAGGCGATTTTGTATTAAGTGGAGGAGAACTTGCTGCTGCAATTGTTTGTGATGCAGTAATTAGACTTATTCCCGGAGTTTTAGGAAATGAAACAAGTGCTTTAACCGATTCCTTTCAAGACAATTTATTGGCGCCACCCATTTATACACGACCCGCAAAATATAAAGATTGGGAGGTTCCCGATGTGCTCTTAAGCGGACACACAGCCAAAATAGAGGAGTGGAGAGAATCTCAAGCGTTTAAACGCACACAGGAGAAACGTCCCGACCTTCTTGAATAATTCAATTTTAATCTAACATGCCTAGCGAAAATCAATTATTAAAAATTGAGGAATATGTCGTTCCCGTAGTGGACAAATCCTTTCGACTTTCAGATTTTCCGGCGGGCACTTTTAAAACGATAACATCGCGCAAAGGTTTTAAAAATGCTGTAAAGGCGGGACTGGTTAAAATAAATCGAGAGATTGGTTATACAAGAGATTATATTAAAGGTGGCGAGATCATCGAGATCTTTCAAAACCCGTTACTATTTAAGAAACCCACTCTAGAACTCAATTTAGATGTTTTATTTGAAGACGACTATCTGGCGGTAGTCTATAAACCAGCAGGAATTGTCGTAAGCGGGAATAAGAAGTTTACACTTGAAAACGCGCTCCCCTTTAACTTAGAGAAAAGTTCTCTTAAAGATGCTTTGGTTAGACCGGAGCCGGTGCACAGATTAGATTATCCCACCAGCGGACTCTTATTAATTGGAAAAACTACGGGAGCTTTGAGTACGCTCAACAAGATGTTCGAAAACAAAGTGATTATTAAGGTGTATCATGCGGTTACGATTGGATTTTTAAATGACTACGGAAAAATTGAAGCAAAAATTGATAACAAAGCCAGTAAAACCGAATTTAGGGTGTTGAAAACAAAAGAGTCGCGGAAATATGGTAATTTAAACTTAGTAGAACTTAAGCCCTCTACCGGCAGAAAACATCAATTGCGGATACACCTCTCCAAAGTAGGAGCACCTATTCTTGGGGATCAAAAGTATGGAGAAGGAGATATAGATACAAAAGGTAATGGATTACTACTAAATGCGACTGCCTTACGATTTACACATCCCTTTACAAGGAAGACAGTTTCTTTAAGAAGCGACCTTCCGAAGAAATTCTATAAATTTTTTCCCGAGTGCTCAAATGAGCTTCGATAACGTCCTGTGAACTTTTACATTAAAACGAGAATAGGAAAGAAAAAATTGAAAAACCGCTTTATAATTTATATCACAAAATACTTGTGAAACAATGGAATTTGATTATTTTTGCACTCGATTTAATCCAACCTCTGGCGAAATACGTGAATGTTGTTTTAATATAAACTTTATCAAATTAACGAAATGGAAGAGTTAATTAAATATGTCCAAGACGAATTCGTAGAGACAAAAGATTTTCCTCAGTTTGGAGCAGGTGACACTATAACTGTGTACTATGAGATCCGTGAGGGTGAAAAAACCAGAACACAGTTCTTTAGAGGTGTTGTGATTCAAGTAAAAGGTACAGGACTTACACAAACCTTTACTATTAGAAAAATGTCCGGAACAGTAGGTGTTGAACGAATTTTCCCGGTGAATTTACCGGCACTTCAAAAAATTGAAGTAAACAAAAAAGGTAGTGTACGTAGAAAACGTATTTATTACTTTAGAGGCCTTACCGGTAAAAAAGCAAGAATTAAAGAGAAAAGATACTAGTCGATTCTCATACAAATATCGCAAAGCCCGCAAGTTTTCTTGCGGGCTTTCTTATGAACAATTGTTAATAACCCAAGTGCATAAATAGTTAATATCTAATGCTTTAAATATACCGGTTTTTTAGTAATGATAATTTATATTTACAATATCAAAATGATGTAACAGTCATTACGATAAAAATAAAGTAACGTTCTTTATATACTTTTCTTAATCGTTTGAAATGCTAACGATCTTTATGATGGTTAGGATTGAGATTAAAAAAAGTTTGAGTATTGTTTTTTGAGACATAGGTTGACTTTTAGTTAATGGTTCAATATAAAAACAGTTCTCATTGAAACAGGTCACGGTTGCAGGGGTATAATAAACCTGCTTCAATTCGTCTTCGGCGAATAATCGGTAAAGATGTGTTTCACAAGAAGCCATAACAATGTAGAAATACAGTGTTATGGCTTTTCTTGCTTTATGTAATGTTCGTCACCCTAAACTTAGGCAATTAAGTGTTTAATTCTATCCTTTAATAAATTGCCGGTAAAGTTGTGATTCTATCTTAGAAAAGTTATTTTTATAAAAAAACTTCTAGTTATGAAATCAATTATTACACTATTACTCTTTTTTTGCACGACTGCTCCTATGTTAGCTCAGGCTTATAATAATGAGTACAATATTGGAATCCGAGTTTTAGGAGTTCAAGAAAAGAATGAGGCCTTCGGATTGACCGAAGATCAATTTAAAAACCTTAAAGGATCTCCTTACTCCAACGAAGAATTTTTGTTAGGGAGTATCTACAATGGTAAAGAGTTGGCTACGAACAATGTTTATGTAAGATACAATGCTTTTTCTGATGAAATTGAAATTAAAAAATCTAAACATAGTAGTAATGACGAATATGGAGCGCTATTGAGAGAGCCTGAGGTTTTTGTTAAGATACTGAATCAGATCTACGTATTTATTCCTTTCGAGCAATCGAACGAGAAAGGTCATTATTTCGAAATTCTTTCGGAAGGAAAGGTCTATGACCTCTATAAAAAAACCGATGCCGAATACTCGCCGCCCAAAGCGGCTAAAACTTCTTACGACAGAGATAAGCCTGCCGAATTTAAGCAAATAAAAACATACTATATCGTTGGAAAGAATGGCAGTTTTTACGAATTACCTAACAGCAAAAATAAAATCATAAAATTATTGTCTAAAGACATCAAAGAGGTCAAAAGTCATGTTAATAAGAACAGACTAGATCTCGATAATGAAAAAGATCTTATCAAATTGCTTGACTTTTACAATTCTTCAATGGTAGATTAGAGATCCCTCTAACATCTCCTTTCAAAACCTTATTCAAATGTGTATATTTGCACCTTTAAATGTGTTGTCATTTTACAGATGATAAAACATTTAAAGGTGTTATACTTTACATGTTCTTTTTAAAAATTCAAACCCACACTAAATGACAAAAACGGCTAAAATTATATATACTAAAACCGATGAAGCTCCGGCATTGGCAACTCATTCACTTTTACCAATTGTTAAGGCATTTACTGGACCTTCAAATATCGATATCGAAACTAGAGATATCTCCCTTGCCGGGCGGATTTTGGCAAACTTCCCGGAGTTTCTTTCTGAAGATCAAAGGGTGAACGATGCTTTAGCCGAGTTGGGAGAACTAGCAAAAAAACCTGAAGCCAATATTATTAAACTACCAAATATTAGTGCTTCTCTTCCTCAATTAAATGCCGCGATAGCCGAATTACAGGCAAAAGGGTTCAACTTACCGAACTATCCCGAAGAACCTCAAAATGATGAGGAAAAGAAAATAAAGGCTAAATACGATAAAATTAAAGGAAGTGCTGTTAATCCGGTATTACGTGAAGGAAATAGCGACAGACGTGCCCCAAAAGCCGTAAAAAATTACGCCAAGAAAAATCCGCACAGTATGGGCGCCTGGAGTCCAAATTCAAAATCTCACGTCTCAACAATGGACCATGGGGATTTTAGACATACCGAAAAATCTGTTACGATCGCACACGATACGGTAATATCGATTGTTCATAAAGATAACAATGGTAACAAAACTTTGTTAAAAGAAAATCTGGCGCTATTGCAAGGTGAGATCATTGATGCCTCCGTAATGAGCAGAAAAGCCCTATTGTTGTTTTTGGATGCAGAAATTAAAGACGCTAAAGCCCGTAACGTACTGTTTTCTCTTCATATGAAGGCAACGATGATGAAAGTGAGCGACCCTATTATTTTTGGGCACGCGGTGCGTGTGTTTTTTAAAGAGCTATTCGACAAATACGCTACAGATTTTGACGCGATCGGGGTCGATGTGAATAATGGTTTTGGAGATCTTGTTTCTAAGATAGATGAACTTTCCGAAGAAAAACGCACCAGTATCCTCAATGATATTCAAAAAATAATGGAGAATAACCCGGAACTCGCTATGGTTAATAGTGACAAGGGGATAACAAATCTCCACGTTCCAAGTGATGTGATCATTGATGCATCTATGCCGGCAATGATCCGTAATTCTGGTCAGATGTGGGGTCCCGATGGTAAAAGTAAAGATACCAAGGCAGTCATTCCAGACAGCAGTTATGCAGGAATATATGACGCTACGATCAAATTCTGTCAAAAACACGGGGCTTTCGATCCCACTACCATGGGTACTGTTCCTAATGTTGGTCTAATGGCACAAAAAGCCGAAGAATATGGGTCTCACGACAAAACTTTCGAAATCGCTTCGAACGGAAAGGTTAGTGTTATTGATGCAAATGGAAATGTTCTAATTGAACATGATGTAGAGAAAGGTGATATTTGGCGAATGTGTCAGGTAAAAGACCTGCCTATTCAGGACTGGGTAAAGCTCGCGGTGAGTAGAGCCAGAGCTACCGGTTGGCCAGCAGTTTTTTGGTTAGATGAAGACCGTGCACACGATGCCGAACTTATAAAAAAAGTAAACAAGTACCTTCCAAATCATAACACCGAAGGCCTGGAAATAAAGATTCTTTCTCCTGAGAAAGCAACCGAATACACTTTAGAGCGTGTTAAGGCTGGAAAAGATACCATATCAGTAAGTGGAAACGTACTACGCGACTACTTAACAGACCTATTTCCAATTCTTGAACTTGGAACCAGTGCAAAAATGCTTTCTATTGTACCTCTAATGAACGGTGGAGGATTGTTTGAAACCGGTGCCGGAGGTTCAGCTCCTAAACATGTACAACAGTTTATGGAAGAAGGGCATTTACGATGGGACTCATTAGGCGAATTTTTAGCTTTAGCAGTATCATTAGAACATCTGGGGGAAACATACAACAACCCTAAAGCCTTACTGCTTGCTGAAACACTGGACGATGCTACCGAAAAATTATTGGAAAATAAAAAAGGTCCGTCGAGAAAAGTTAACGAACTCGATAACCGTGGGAGTCATTTTTACCTTGCACTTTATTGGGCAGAAGCCTTGGCAAACCAAAGTAAGGACGAAACCTTAAAAAATAGATTTACGCCTATCGCATCAAAATTAAAAGAGAATGAAACTACAATTCTTCAGGAATTGATAGATGCGCAAGGAAGTGCTGTAGATATTGGAGGTTACTACGAACCCACAGAAGCACTTGTGGATAAGGAAATGAGAGCAAGTGAAACATTTAATTCTATTCTTTCAGAAATAAAATAAATTAAACCCTGTTAAAAAGTCTTCATTAAAACTGAAGACTTTTTTTTATGCTTATTTTTAATAAAAAAATTGAGTTGAATAAAGTAATCCTATCCCTCCTACTCCTCTTTGGTACCATAGGTTGGAGTCAAGAAAAATTTACACTAAGTGGAACCGTATCGGAAGAAGATTCCGGCGAAACCCTAATTGGTGTGAATGTTATTATTCCTGAAATCCAAGCGGGAGCAATTACCAACGAATACGGCTTTTATTCCATAACTCTCCCTGAAGGAGAATATGAAATTTTTTATAGCAGCTTAGGCTTCAACACAAAAAAGGAAACGATCGTCTTAGCACAGAATATCAAAAAGGATATTCTTCTAAATGCCAATACCGAAGAACTTTCTGAAGTTATTATTAAAGCTGATGTAGAAAAACTCAATATTAGAAAGCCCCAAATGAGTACCAATACGCTGTCTTCAAGTACTATCAAGAAAATTCCGGTAGTATTGGGCGAAGCAGACGTAATTAAAGCAATTACGCTTCTTCCCGGAGTTACCAATGCCGGTGAAGGTGCCAGTGGTTTTAACGTTCGTGGCGGGGCTGCCGATCAAAATTTAATACTCCTAGATGAAGCCACACTCTATAATTCGTCACATTTATTCGGATTCTTTTCGGTGTTTAATCCCGATGCAATTAAAGATCTTACACTGTATAAAGGAGGAATTCCCTCTAGATACGGCGGACGCATCTCATCAGTTTTAGACATTTACCAAAAAGACGGAAGTAAAAAGAAGTTTGGTGCCACAGGAGGTATTGGTCTGGTTGCCAGCAGATTGCTTTTAGAGGGCCCTATCGTGGAAGATAAAGCGTCGTTTCTTATTGGAGGTAGAAGCAGTTATGCACATTTGTTCCTTCCGTTATTCGACAATGATAATGTAGCATATTTTTACGACCTTAATACCAAACTAAGTTACAACATCAACGATAACAACCGTTTATATTTGTCAGGTTACTTCGGAAGAGATAAATTTAGTATCAGTGATACGTTTGCTAATACCTTCGGAAACGCGACACTGAATCTGCGGTGGAATCACCTTTTTTCAGACAAGCTTTTTTCTAATCTCTCGTTGATCTACTCAGATTATTACTACGGACTAGAATTAACATTTGTCGATTTTCAGTTTGATAGCGGAATTAGAAATTTCAATTTTAAATACGATCTTACCCATTATCTTTCCGAAGAAATAGAACTACGATACGGTTTAAACAGCATCTATTATAAATTTAACCCGGGAGATATTAACCCAACTGGTGAAGATTCGGGGATAAATCCTTTTAAGCTAACCAACAAATACGCCTTTGAAAATGCAGTCTATTTAGATTCAGAAATTGAGATCACAGAGAAGCTGGCAGTGCAGGCAGGTTTGCGACTTTCTACTTTCAACCGTTTAGGACAGGATGAACTCAACGTTTATGACAACGATAATCCCATAATATATAATGAAGCGCTAAACATTTACGAAAAAGCCACTCCGGTAGATACCCTCTCGTTTAATAGAAGTGAAACGATCCGCTCCTTTGCTAATCTGGAACCCAGACTCGCAATTGCTTATCAGTTAAATAACTCTTCTTCTGTTAAAGCGAGTTATAATAGAATGGCACAATACATACATCTTATTAGTAACACTACATCCCCTACTCCCTTCGATATCTACGCCCCCAGCGGTAAATATATAGAACCTCAATTGGCAGATCAAGTGGCTGCAGGATATTTCAAAACCTTTGAAAACTATTCGTTCGAAGTGGAAGCCTATTACAAAGAAGTGAAGAACAGAATCGATTACGTTGATGATGCAGACCTTATTGCTAATAACGCTGTAGAACAAATAATTCTAAATGGTGAAGCACTAGCTTACGGATTAGAACTTTTGTTAAGAAAAACAGAAGGACAATTACAAGGTTGGATCGCCTATACCCTTTCTAAAAGTGAACAACGAACACCCGGTCGCACTCCCCTCGAATCGGGAATCGCCAATGGACAATGGTACAATTCTCCCTGGGACAGAACCCATGATATTTCTATTACCGCACAATATGAGTGGTCGCCAAAATGGACGTTTGGTGCTAATCTTATCTATCAAACCGGTCAGCCAACGACGTATCCCGAAGGACAATACGAATACCAAGGGCTCGTTGTTCCGGTCTACGAAACCCGAAATAGTAGTAGATTGACAGATTTTCATCATCTAGACCTTTCGGCAACATGGACCCCGAGACCGGATTCAAAAAAACGTTGGAAAAGTGAATGGGTTTTTAGCATTTATAATGTATATAACCGAAAGAATGCATCATCCATATCATTTAGAGAAAATACAGATATTAACAAGAACGAAGCGGTTAAATTATCTATTTTCGGAATTATCCCATCGGTAACTTATAACTTTAAATTTTAAGCTATGAAGAAGATGTTAGTCCTTTTGTTTTTCTTCGGAATCTTTAGCGCCTGCGAAGAAGTTATAGACGTTGATCTCAACACCAGTGAGCCAAGACTTGTTATTGAAGCAAATATTAATCTCCTGGAAGACGGAAGCTCAAATTCTACCATTAAACTCACCACTACTGCTCCTTTTTTTGATAATGAGATTCCCGTTGTAGATAATGCTATCGTTGCAATAACCGATGAAAACGGTGATACTTTTCCCTTCAATTACTCCGGAAACGGAATTTATGAAAGCAATTTAATTCCACAGGAAAATGTGAATTATACCCTAGCTATCAATTACGAAGGAGAAGTTTACACAGCAACACAGCAATTGCGTTCTGTAGTTCCTCTTGAATATGTAGAACAAAGAAATGACGGCGGATTTACAGGCGAAGATATAGAACTAAAAGTTTATTTTACCGACCCACTTGGTATTGAAAATTACTATTTCTTTGAAGCTCTCTCCGGTCGTGGAGACCATTTAGACATTTATAGCGATGAGTTCTTTGATGGGAATTCAATTTTTGGATTATACCTGGCCGAGGATCTTACCGCCGGTGATGAAGTTATTTTTAATCTCTATGGTGCCGATGAACAATTCTTTAATTTTATGTTTGTGTTGCTGCAGCAAAGTACAGATCAAAGTGATGGCCCATTCCAAACTCAGCCCGCAACGGTAAGAGGTAATATAATTAATGAAACAAATACAGAAAATTTTCCGTTAGGTTACTTTAGAGTTTCCGAAGTTTCAACATTGACATACATAGTTGAGTAGTTACGAAGACAGTCCAACTTCAAGCTTCAGACTCTAATCTATACAATTTCCTTCTAAAATCGTAAATTTGAATATGAACTTTACCAAAACTACCGAGTCTGATTCGAATTACAACCATTTAGAAAAAATGAGTGTTGCCGAATTACTCAAAAGCATTAACACCGAAGATAAAACGGTGCCAATTGCAGTAGAGAGAGCTTTACCCAACATAACAAAACTTGCCGAAATAGTTTCTGAAGCAATTAAAACCGGTGGCCGACTCTTCTATATTGGTGCCGGAACCAGCGGAAGATTAGGTATTGTTGATGCCAGTGAATGTCCGCCAACATTTGGTGTCCCTCACGAATTAGTTGTAGGGTTAATTGCGGGAGGCGATCAAGCCATTCGCAAAGCGGTAGAATTTGCAGAAGATTCGCACAATCAGGGCTGGAATGACCTTCAGGAACACAATATCACTAAAAAGGATGTAGTAATAGGTATAGCCGCTTCCGGAACTACGCCCTATGTGATTGGCGCATTAGAAAAATGCAATAAAAATGGTATTGCCACCGGATGTATCACTTGCAACGAAGGTAGTCCGTTAGCGCTCACTGCAAAATTCCCGGTGACCGTCATCGTAGGACCCGAATTTGTAACCGGAAGTTCACGTATGAAAGCCGGAACTGCACAAAAACTTGTGCTTAATATGATTTCAACAACTGCAATGATCCAATTAGGTCGGGTAAAAGGTAATAAAATGGTAGATATGCAGCTTAGTAATAATAAGCTGGTGGATAGAGGGACCCGTATGATAATGGACGAACTTGACATTGCAGAAGATGAGGCTCAGTTCCTTTTAAATAAATATAAAAGTGTGAGAAAAGCGATAAATGAGTATAGAAATGACAGAAAATAAAAGAGGGCATACCAACAAGCAATTATTAGTAAAAGGATTAAAACGTCTGGCTTTAGGCATACCCCTAATCGTAATTAGCACTTATTTGATTACCTTTGCAGTGCTGAATAAGGAAAATATTCCCATATATATTTTTCTAACATTAGGGATCATTTCAATGGCCGGCACAATTTATCTTCTATTTATGGGCTTTAAAATGATCTTAAGATCAATGTTTCATTCTTAGGACAACTGCCGGGCTATCACTGCTATCTTTTTGCACGATTACACGTACAAAAAGGATATTCATTCTATCCCTGTTGCAAAATGTAACAATGTTAACACAAATCAAAGTCTGCTTGTAAGTATTGTAACGATCCCGACCCTATGAGGCTACCAAAAGTGTACTTTTGTGTAGGTTACGCACAAGACCTGCCATAGCAGCGTCTTA
>TARA_R110002124_G_scaffold120895_6_pt1 | contig 157051 bp, 158 predicted proteins | sample TARA_R110002124 | Tara Oceans TARA_R110002124 (sample SAMEA4397445) | marine metagenome | biome: Polar Biome; feature: [SRF] surface water layer (ENVO:00010504); material: water (ENVO:00002006), including particulate matter (ENVO:01000060) such as... | depth 5 m | reverse complement strand
CGGTAATGACTTTGCATATAATCTAACGGCAGCAACGACCTATGTATTAAGGGTTGCCAGAAGGAGTATATATGCAGACATTGTGGATTTTGATATACAGGCGTTCGAATCGGCAGAAAATGATGATTGCATTAATGCGACCTATATAAATGTAGGAATCGTTGATTATACAGAGGTTACACAAGATCACAGAAAGGCAAGCGAAAGTATAGACGCTAGTTGTGATAATGCGAGTCAAATTAATCTCGATTTATGGTATGAATTTGTAATGCCGGTAAATGGTAATATTGAAATCTCAAATATTGGTGGTTTAGATGGAGTTTCACTCTTCGATGGATGTGCAGGATCGGAGCTTGACTGTTTTGACGGTAACGGATTGTTCTTCGGATTGACTTCTGGAACTACATATTATCTGCGCTCTTCAAAACGAGACATATATGCAGATATCATCACTTTTCGAATTCAGGCAATCGAAGCGCCTTTAGCGCCGTGTGCTACAACAACTCAGTTTGTAGGTGGTGCCTGGGATAACGGGTTGCCCAATATGACAACCAATGCGATAATTAGATCAAATTATAACACTTCCACCCATGGAAGCTTTAGCGCATGTTCATTAGCAATTGATGCATCCACATTTTTAACGATCAATTCTGGAGATTTTGTTGAGGTCGCATTTAATATTGATGTAAATGGTACCCTAAATGTAGAGCATGAGGCTAGTTTGGTACAAAGAGATGATGCTTCGGTAACGCTCAATAATGGTGCAATCAATGTGTTGGTTACGACACCAGAATTAGATGGTCGGGATTTTATGCTAATGGGGAGCCCTATGTCTGCCGAGACTACAACAGATGTCCTTAATGGGGTAGAAAGAGTTCGAAACCACCTTACTGAAAATTTTACGCCCAATGCGGCTGTCGCGGCTACTTCTCCCGGTGCAGGAAACTGGTTGGATGAAGAAGGTGACGATTGGCCGGTATACGCCGGAACAATTAATCCGGGTGAAGGGTATATGATCATGCGCAGTGTAACAGGACCGGCTACTGCGTTAAATCTTTCGTATAACGAAGGTACTTTGAATAACGGACTCATAACATATTCGGCTACGTTTAATTCAGACCAGAATAGCAGTCCGAATATCATTGCCAATCCCTATGCGTCTCCAATACTGGCAGATGATTTTATAAACAGCAATGCTACAATAGTTGATGCAGTATATTTCTGGGAGCATAGAACCAGTCCGAATTCAGGAAATCCCGGACCTTACGGTTTAGATTATACGATGGAAGATATTTCTATTTACAATCTTACCGGGGGAACCGCAGCTGCCGGTTCGGACCCATCCACAACGCCCAATGGTGTTATTGCGACAGCTCAGGGATTTGGAATTAAAGCATTAGCAGCCGGTGATATAAGTTTTTCGAATGTAATGCGAAGAACCAGTGGAAATACCACACTTCGTAGTTTAAATAATGACAGAATCTGGCTAAACGTTCAAAGCGACCGATATGATCTGAATAGTACAGCGTTGATAGGATTTCTAGCCCAGGCTAGTGAACAAATAGACCCCGGTTATGATGCCAAACGATTGGCTACCAATGTTTCTTTGTATTCTCATTTAAGGGATGGAAGTGATCAACTTGGGATTCAGGCGTTGGGCAGTTTTGATGAAGACATGAAAATCTCTATGGGTTTTGCTACCTTGATAGATGAAAGAATTAGTTATACGATCTCCATTGAGAATATAATAGGCTTAAATCTTGAGAATGCTACTGTTTACCTGATCGATTCGCATAATAATTCGATAGTAGATTTAAGTTCGGGTAACTATACTTTCGTGAGTGAAAAGGGAATTTACGACAATCGATTCACGCTTCAGTTTACTCCGGAACTAGTTTTAAATAATGCGATTCATGATATAAATACCGTTGCACTTTACCCCAACCCTACCAAAGGCACGATAACAGTTTCTTCTTTAACAAACGCGATACAAAAAGTTGAAATTAGAGATATGCTGGGTCGTATCGTCCAGTCTGAACAGTTTCTTGATGAAACCACCATTCAGCTTGCTCTTAAGACAGAAGAGAGTGGCACATATTTAGTTTCGATTTTTACTTCGGAAGGAATTGTTTTCAAAAAACTTATAAAAGAATAGGGATGGATACTTTCAGAAAAAAACTATACGGCAAAAGTAAGATAGAACTAAAAGAACTTTCCGAAGCAAGTCTTAAGAATATGAAACAAGATAAGCCATCAAATCCTTCAGAAAGACTTAAAGAAACACTGCAAGAGTTATTGCAGACAGAAGCTTTTCAATTTAATAGCTAACCAAAATCCCTCCTTAGCTTTAGCGACGGAGGGTTTTTTCCGAAGAAAACATTTTAATAACCAAAATCGGTTTTTATCTTATCGGCTCTGTCTAACATAAGATCAATAGTTATAAAATCAACTTCCTCTTTATCGAAAGCCCCCTGAAAGGTACGCATTGCCTTTTTTGGCTCACCAATTTCTTCATAATAACGCCCTAGATAGTAATCTCCCAATACAGTATCGGGATATTGTTTTTTAGCCATCGTACCTAATTCTCTTAAAGATTCCCATTGCTTTTTCTTCTCTACTGCGGTACTCGTAGCGATAAAATCGTTTACTCTAATTGGATTCGTGAGTCCGAAGAGATCTTCAATAGTTTTATATTTTTCCACGAGATATTCGTGAATTGGTGTTTCCATTTTAAGTAGAACATCTTTGTATTCTGTTTTACTAATTGGTCTATATACCGAAAATATTTTCTCCAACGCATTAGGAATACCACGCCCAACCAGCGAGTAGTGCGTTGCTCCTTCAAAATTGTCGTAATAATAATTAAAGTTATCGCTTTGTAGTCCTTTTAGTGAGCGGTTAAGAGCTTCTGTACTTTCCATAAGCCCTTTAATATCATCGGTTCCGGTAGCCATATAGTAGAAAATTTTTGATTCTACAGATGGAATTCTTTCAGGAAGTCGCTGTTCCATCATAGGCGCGAGGTCCGGACTTAGATTAATATATCCATTAAATAATGGCGGGTCTTTAAAAAGGTAATAATTAATAAAGTTCGCAGTAAAATCGTGACCCACTGCGATTATAAATTTTGCTGTCCTATACGTGTCATCAATGTGCGGAATAAGTTCTAAACCTATAAACTCAAAGAAATCGGCCCCTTTTTCAGCGGGAACAAAATTGGTATCATCGTAGTTACAATCATCGTATCTCCCGTCTCCTTGCATGATTCCCACAACGATAGATTCGGGCATATCTTCCCAGTAGCTGAAATAATCTACGTTTCCGGCAACGGGTTCGAAAAGATAATCTGCATCTAAAACTAATACAATTGGATACACTTTATCTATATTGGTTTCGTAATTTCTTGGGAGTTGAATTTTAAGTCTTCGTGATTCACCTAGTTTCGATGAATTGAATTCTTCATAAATAATTTGAGCTGAGGCTGCAACGCTAAAAAAAACACAGCACGTAAGGAGAAGTAATTTTTTCATAAAATAGATTTTGGATGCCGAAAGATAGCAAAATTTAGAATTGTTAGCTTTCAGAATTAGAAATTCTACTTTTTCTGCGATTATAGATGGGAAGTAATAAAAGCGAAACGACTCCAAAGAATAAGATAGAAGCAATATTCGAGGTCCAAACGATCCATCCAAAAGCGACACCTACGGTTTTGGAAATTCCAAATATGGTCATAATTCCTGCGATCGCTGCCGGGTAGGTTCCAAATCCGCTGTTAGTAAAGGCGAATGTAAAACTACCCACAACGAAAGTTATAATAATTGTTCCGAAGCCAATAGAGGAAGTTTCGGGCAGGGCAAAAAGGGCGGTGTAAAACGATAAAATATAGAGCCCCCAGATTACGAAACTATGAAAGATAAAGGCTCCCTTTTTCTTCATTTTAACAATACTGAAAAGTCCATCTTTTAAGCCAATTACAAATTGTTTTACCTTTTTATTGATATTAGACTTCGAAAATTTCAGAAACAGTAATGATATAAGTCCAACGAACACTAAACCACCAAATATCTTATAAACAGTTGAGAGGGGAATAGTTTCCGATAAGTAATCAAAAAGAACGTCAAATTTTAAAAAGAGCGCTAATAAAGTGAAAGCAAGCAGGAATATTAGATCGATGACCCTTTCAGAAATTATGGTGCCGAATCCCTTTTCAAATGGGACTCCTTCGTATTTGTCGAGGATGATTCCGCGGGAGAACTCTCCACTCTTCGGAATAAAGATATTCATTAAATAAGCGACAGAGATCGCCATAAAATTATTGGCTAATTTTGGGCGGTATCCCAGAGGCTCCAGCATAAATGACCATCTGTAGGCGCGCGATAAATGGCTTAGAACACTAAAGGCAACCGACAGGAGGACAAAACCGTAATTTGCGTTGCTAAAGTAAGCCTTGGTTTCGGCTAGTTGTTCGGCTGTAAATGAATTGTAGATGTACCAGATCAAAAAGACCCCTAATCCCAGAGGGATGGAAATTGATAAAAACTTTGAAACAGATTTTTTCAAATTAGGTTAGGAGATTATTTTCCTCATTTGGAAACACCAATGCAGGCTTAAATTTCTTGGCTTCCTCCATACTCATTAAAGCGTATGTAATTAAAATAAGGATATCGCCGGGAGCCACTTTACGAGCAGCTGCTCCATTAAGAGTAATTTCACCACTTCCACGTGGCCCGGGAATTGCATACGTTTCAAGACGTTCACCGTTATTGTTATTTACGATTTGAACTTTCTCACCTTCGGTAATGTTTGCGGCATCTAACAAATCTTCATCGATCGTGATACTTCCAATGTAGTTAAGGTCTGCACCTGTAACTTTTACTCTGTGAATCTTAGATTTTACTACGTGTATTAACATGGTGCAAAGATACTTCTTATTTCAAAATTTCTAAAGTGTAAAGTCTGAAATCTGAATTGCGACGAAAATAGCTGGTATAATCATTTATTGCCGATCACCATTTTCCAAGCGATAAATTATCGATTAATCGTACATCGCCGGCAAAAACAGCTATAAAAGCGCGGTATGTATTTCCATCACGTTTCCTGATCGCCGTTTTCAGATTTTTTTCGTTGGCGATCTCAAAATATTCGAGAGTGAGCATCTTATTTTCAGAAAATACTTCGTGAACATAGCGCGTGAGTTGAGTGATGGAATGTGAATTAAATTTATTTTTTACTTCTGAAAGAGTTTTATATATGAATGCGGCTTCATCAAACTGTTCTTCTGTAAGTCGTTTATTGCGAGAACTCATTGCGAGACCATTGGATTCACGAACGATGGGGCAGCCAATTATTTTTACCGAAAGACCCTCTATTTCTACTAGTTTTTTTACAATTTGTAATTGCTGAAAATCTTTTTCTCCAAAATATGCTTTATCGGGATCTACTGCACGAAGTAAAAGATTTACCACTGTACCAACTCCGTCGAAATGCCCTTTCCGATGTTTACCCTCCATTTCATTTTCGAGCTTTCCGAAGTTGTATTTTTTAGAAACCACCTTCCCATTATAGAGATCTGAAGCATTGGGAGCAAACACCAGCACTTTCCCTTTTATACTTTTCAGTAAGCTCACGTCATTCTCAAGGGTACGCGGATATTTATCCAGATCGGTTGCATTGTCAAATTGTGTCGGATTTACAAAAATACTTACTACGACTCCATCATTATCCTGCAGAGCTCTTTTCACCAATGATAAGTGTCCCTTGTGTAAGGCGCCCATGGTGGGAACAAAACCTATCTTTTTACCTTTAAAATTTTTAGAAATTGCTTCGGAAAGTAATTCCCTATTGGTATAGATACCCATAAAGTAGAATTAATAACCAGCTAACTTAATAAATTAAGCGCAATCTTCATAAATTTTCGTAATTTTGCGTGTTTTTAATTTGAAAGCCAATAAAGTACTGATTTATGAAAGATAAGAGAGTCTTGTACGTGTCTTCTGAAGTTATTCCATACCTACCGGAGACCGAGATTTCTTCAATGTCGTTTGAAGCCCCTAAAATGGTAAACAACAATAACGGGCAAATTCGAATTTTTATGCCACGTTATGGCAATATTAATGAGCGTCGACACCAACTACACGAAGTGATTCGCCTTTCGGGGATGAATCTTGTGATTAACGATCTTGATATGCCACTTATCATTAAAGTAGCGTCCATTCCGAAGGAAAGAATGCAGGTATACTTTATAGATAATGAAGATTATTTTAAACGCAAAGCAACGTATGCCGATGAAGATGGAGTTTTCTTTCCCGATAACGATGAACGCGCTATTTTCTTTGCAAAAGGGGTAATAGAAACTGTGAAAAAGCTGAATTGGTCACCAGATATTATCCATGTTCATGGATGGTTGGCTTCGTTTTTGCCACTTTACCTGAGAAATTACTACGGAAACGAACCCTTATTCGAAAATAGTAAAATAGTTACTTCTGTATACAATCAAGGCTTCACCGGTACGTTAGATAATACAACTATTGATAAAATTAGATTTGACGCGATCGAAGAAGATGTTATTGCACCTTTAGAGACACCGAGTTATGAGAATGTCATGAAGGTTGCGATTAACAATTCGGATGCTGTTATTGTTGGTTCCGAAGAAATTCCTGAAGAACTGGAAGAGTTTCTTAACAATCTCGACAAACCTGTGTTAAAGTATCATAATTTAGATGATTTTTCACAGGCTTATTTAGACTTTTACGAGACTAAAGTACTTTAACGTAAATAGAATACAAGAAGAATGCTTTTGAAATGCCCCATTAGCATACAACAAAACAACAAAGGATATGATTTAATGACGTTTCCTGCGCTAACACCAGGTGGGTATCTTCCTTTTAGAAAACATATAGAATAGATGAAAATAAAGAATACATTGCCAAAACTTGCGGCAATATTATTTTTAATAATTGGATTTGCATCCTGTGAAGAAGATTTTAGTACAATAGGAACTAATATTATTGGAGATCAGAATATTAACGCAACCTTGTACGAAAGTAATTCTGTTATAAGTTATAGCAGAAAATTAAATGGAGTTCAAACCAACGCTTTACCTACCTATCAATTAGGAGTGTATAACGATCCTGTTTACGGGAAATCTACCGTAAATCTCCTTACTCAGGTGTTTTTAGATGATACTGCTCCTGTTTTCGGTACCAATCCTGTTCTGGATAGTGTAGTGCTTTATATGCCATTTTACAGTGAAGAAACCGTAGATGGAGACGTTACCACCTTTGAGTTAGATTCCGTTTACGGAAGCAACCCAATAAACATCACGGTATATGAATCTAATTACTTTTTGAGAGATTTGGATCCCGACACAGGTTTTCAGGAGGAACAAAAATATTACTCTAATCAAGGCCCACTATTTGAAAGCTATTTAATAGATAGCCAAGAAGGACTGATTACACTCATTAATGACTTCGTACCTAGTAACGAAGGAATAGTAACTTTAGTAGAAGACGGGGATGATGAAGGTGATGAACCCGATGAGGTTGTATTAGCTCCAGGTTTACGTGTAAAATTACCGCTGGACTTCTTTCTTCAGAAGATCATGGCGCAAGAGGGAACAGTTTCATTAATAAACAATAATAATTTCAGAGAGTATTTTAGAGGTATCTATTTTGATGTTGAAGGAAATGCGGGGGATAACCTTTTCTTGTTCGATCTGGAAGAGAGCAAAATCACGATGTACTACCAGTCTGAAATCACCTATACCGATGAAGACGGGAATGTTATTACCGAAAATAGCCCGGGAGATCTTGGAATATCTTTAGGTCCTGTTGCTGTAAATGTCTATGAAAATTCACTTCCGGGACCAATCGAGAGCGCACTTTCTGAACCAAATACAGTTGAAGGAGAAGAAAACCTTTACGTTAGAGGGGGAGAAGGAATTGTATCCATAATCGAGCTCTTTGGAGAAGATCTGGATGATAATGGAGTTGCAGATGAGTTGGAAACTCTTAGAGATCAAAAATGGTTGGTAAATGAAGCAAATCTTATTTTTTACGTAGATCAAAGTATGATTGCAGGCGGAGATTCAGAGCCGGAAAGACTTATTATCTATGATGCTCAAAATAGTAATGCTTTGGTAGATTACTCTCTTGATATTACCGCAGGTCTTTCTCATTACGAAGCCTTAAACGAGCATTTGGGTATTTTAGAACGTGGGACCGATGAAATTGGGGATTACTATAAAATTAAAATTACCCATCATATCAGTAACTTGATCAACAAAGATTCTACAAATGTTCCATTAGGTTTGATCGTATCGCAAAATGTTACTACACCAGATTTCCAAAGTTTAGAAGAAATGCTGGATCCCGGAGTAGAATCGGTACCTGCAAGTGGTGTGATCTCACACCAGGGAACTATCCTGCACGGTAATAATAGTCCAAACCCTGAGAAAAGACTAAAACTTCAAATTTATTATACAGAACCTAATTAAATAGAAAACTATGTGTGGAATAGTTGGTTACATTGGTAATAGAGAAGCCTTTCCTATAATTATCAACGGTTTAAAACGTTTAGAATATAGAGGATATGATAGTGCCGGAATCGCACTTTTTGATGGAACAGATATTCAATTAAGTAAAACAAAGGGAAAAGTAGCCGATCTAGAGAAACGAGTAGCCAAAGAGATCGAGACCAAGGGAACATTGGGAATTGGGCATACACGTTGGGCGACACACGGAGTTCCTAACGATGTAAATTCTCATCCACATTATTCTAATAGCGGAGATCTTGTGATCATTCACAATGGGATCATAGAAAATTATGCTTCCATTAAAAAAGAACTTTTAAACAGAGGATATACCTTTACTTCAGATACAGATACAGAAGTCCTTGTGAATTTGATAGAAGAGATCAAAAAGCAGGAAAATGTAAAGCTTGGAAAAGCTGTTCAGATAGCACTAAATCAGGTGGTTGGAGCTTATGCTATCGCTTTATTCGACAGAAGAAAACCAGACGAAATAGTAGTGGCTAAATTGGGGAGTCCGTTAGCCATCGGAATTGGAGATGACGAATTTTTCGTAGCTAGTGATGCTTCCCCATTTATCGAATTCACAAATAATGCCATATATCTGGAAGACGAAGAAATGGCTATTATTAGAAGAGGGAGAGACGTAAAAGTTCGTAAAATAAAAAGTGACAGTCTTGTTCTTCCAAATATTCAAGAATTAAAACTGAATATTGAACAAATTGAAAAAGGGGGTTACGACCACTTTATGCTAAAGGAGATCTACGAGCAACCTTCGGTTATTAAAGATACCTATCGAGGACGCCTATTAGCAGAAAAAGGGATTATTAAATTAGGAGGTTTAGAAGATTACATATCGAAGTTTACCAATGCCGATCGTATAATCATAGTTGCTTGCGGTACTTCATGGCACGCCGGTTTAGTGGCCGAATATATCTTTGAAGACTGGGCAAGGATCCCGGTTGAGGTAGAATACGCATCCGAATTCAGATATAGAAACCCAATTATTACCGAAAAAGACGTAATAATTGCTATTTCACAAAGTGGTGAAACTGCAGATACCCTCGCTGCGATAAAGCTGGCAAAATCTAAAGGAGCCTTCGTTTACGGAATTTGCAATGTGGTAGGATCTACCATTTCTCGGGAGACACACAGTGGGACATATACTCACGCAGGTCCAGAGATCGGGGTTGCCTCAACTAAAGCATTTACTACACAGATCACTGTACTTACAATGATAGCGCTTAAACTTGCAAAGGTAAAAGGTACCATTTCGCAAAGCGATTATGTTATGCACCTTAGAGAACTGGAAATGATTCCGGGGCATGTGGAAGAGGCGTTAAAGAGTAACGATAAGATTAAAGAAATTGCCGAGGTATTTAAAGATGCATCTAATTTCCTTTATCTTGGAAGAGGTTACAATTTCCCGGTTGCCCTTGAAGGAGCACTAAAGCTAAAGGAGATCTCATACATTCACGCCGAAGGATATCCCGCTGCCGAAATGAAGCACGGACCAATTGCTTTGATCGACGAAAACATGCCGGTGGTAGTGGTTGCTATAAATAGTAATCATTATGATAAGGTGGTAAGTAATATTCAGGAAATTAAATCCAGAAAAGGGGTTATCATCGCGGTAGTGACTAAAGGGGATACCGTTGTTAGAGAAATGGCAGACTATATTATGGAAGTGCCTAATACTCCGGAAACGCTTACTCCATTGGTGACTACTATTCCATTGCAGTTATTGTCGTATCACATTGCGGTTATGCTAAATAGAAACGTAGATCAGCCACGTAATCTGGCAAAATCGGTTACTGTAGAGTAGACCTCAAGAAAAAGATCAAATTTTAAAGTAGAAAGACTCAGACAGTAATGTTTGGGTTTTTTATATTTATACTTTTTAAACTCCCAACTCCCAACTCCCAACTCCCAACTCCCAACTCCCGACTCCCAACTCCCAACTCCCGTCTCCTGACTCCAGACTTCTAAATTTTTGGTTTACTTTTATAGACATGAACAAAGTCGTTAATCTCATTTCGGGGCCCAGAAATCTTTCGACGGCAATAATGTATTCCTTTGCGCAACGCGCCGATTTTGAAGTTTTAGACGAACCGTTCTATGCTTTTTATTTAAAGAATGCAAATGTAAAAGTAAACCACCCGGCTTATGATGCGATCCTAAATACGATGGAGCAGCAAGAAGAAAAGATCGTTGCGCAAATAAATAGTTTGGCGATAGGTAAAAATGTGTTCGTAAAGGGAATGGCACATCACTATTTGTCTAAAGACCCCAAATATATAACCCAATGGGAGAATGTAATTTTAATACGTCACCCTAAAAAGTTGATCGCTTCATTTTCAAAAGTGATAGAAAAACCAACAATCGATGATATTGGTGTTAAAAAGGCTTCGGAATTGTTTTTATTTCTGAAGGAAAACAATAGAACACCAATAGTTATTGATAGCGATGAGCTGTTAAAGGCACCGTCAAGTTATCTAAAAAAACTTTGCGGTTTATTAGACTTGTCTTATTCTGAAGAAATGCTTAGCTGGAACAAAGGAGGAATACCTCAGGACGGAGTTTGGGCACCACATTGGTATAAGAATGTTCATAATTCTGAAGGATTTGTACTACAGAAAAGCAGCTCTGAGCCTTTGCCTGAAAGACTTTCACCCTTGTTACAAGAGGCACTACCTTATTACGAAACCTTGCGAGAACATATACTAAAAAACGATTAATATGCTACAACAATCTAATCCCAAGAACGATACTATTCAAATTTATATTAAGGACCGACTCTATCCTCGTAATGAAGCGAAAATTTCGGTATTCGACAGTAGTGTTCAGGGTGGGGATGCGGTTTGGGAAGGCTTACGGGTTTACCCTGAAGGAATTGTCTGCTTAGATAAACATTTATGCAGGTTACATGAATCGGCTAAGACCCTTGCCTTTAGTGATATACCTACAAAAGAATATATAAAACAGGCGATTAAACAAACTCTGGATGCCAATGGAATGCACGACGACACCCATATCCGACTAACATTAACACGAGGTGAAAAGATCACCAGCGGGATGGATCCTCGCTTGAACCAAAGTGGCTCGTGTTTAATCGTTTTGGCCGAATGGAAACCGTTGGTTTATGATAATGACAGCGGAATTAAAGTAATAAGTAGCAGTCAGAGGCGCAATGCCCCACAATTTTTAGATAGTAAGATCCATCATAATAATTTGTTGAATAATATTATAGCAAAGATCCAGGCCAATGTAGCCGGCAAAGACGCCGGGTTGATGTTAGACGAAAGAGGGTTTGTAGCCGAGCTAAACGGGAGTAATCTCTTTATGACGAAGAACGGGAAGATTTTTACACCTTATGCACACGCCTGCTTACCTGGAATTACCAGAAATACGGTGATGGAAATGTGCCAAGCAGAGGGAATCGAAATTGTTGAAGCAGATTTGTCGCTTAGTGAGTTTATTAATGCAGATGCTGTCTTTGCAACCGGTACTATGGGTGAATTGACGCCGGTAGTGGAGATAGACGGACGGTCGGTTTCAAAAGAAAATGATTTAATGCAAAGGGTCATGCAGTTATTTAAGGAGAAGATTAGAGGCTACTGTGAGCCGCTTTAGTCTCAACGTCTGTGGCATTTCTCGGTAAAAGGCAGACGTGATCATATGATTTTATGATATGAGATGTCTTGGATGAAAATGTTTTTTCTTCCTCTTAGGGGAGATGTCGCTACTAGCGACAGAGGGGTCTTGGGGCAGTGATTGAAGCAGGTTACCCCGCCTTCGCCTTGTGGCAGTGATTGAAGCAGGTTACCCCGCCTTCGCCTTGTGGCTTAGAGCTGGCAGGCGTGTAACGCTGAAAGCGCGGTTCTCTGAAGCGAGGCATCTTTATCGAAGTTCGGTTTAGAAGGCTGTATAGCGAAAGAGAAGCCCCCATAAAAATAGCTGTAAATTTTTAGAGAATTCCATTGCAAAATTAGAATAGAAAAAACTATCTTTGCACCGTTGAAAATCAGGGTGCTTAAAGCACTCCTATAGTACTAAAAAAAACAGGTATTCATGTCACAAGTTACAGGAAAAGTTGCACAGATTATTGGACCGGTAGTAGACGTTGCGTTTGCAAGCGGAACAGAGCTTCCAAAAATCTACGATTCGTTAGAAGTTAATAACAACGGAAATTTATTGGTTCTTGAAGTACAGTCACATATTGGTGAAAATACGGTTCGTACCATTTCGATGGATTCAACCGATGGTTTAAGTCGTGGTGTTGATGCTGTAGCAACAGGAGCTCCTATTCAAATGCCAATTGGCGATGCTGTTTATGGGCGTCTATTTAATGTAATTGGTGATGCGATCGACGGTATCGGAAACTTGCCAAAAGCAGGTGATGCTGGACTTCCAATTCACCGTGAAGCACCAAAATTTGAAGATCTTTCAACTTCTACGGAAGTTTTATTTACAGGTATTAAAGTAATCGATTTGATCGAGCCTTATGCAAAAGGTGGTAAAATTGGTTTATTTGGTGGTGCCGGTGTAGGTAAAACTGTATTGATTCAGGAGTTGATTAACAATATTGCAAAAGGACACGGTGGTTTGTCTGTATTTGCCGGAGTAGGAGAGCGTACACGTGAAGGAAATGATCTTCTTCGTGAGATGCTTGAATCTGGTATTATTCGTTATGGGGATGACTTTATGCACTCTATGGAAGATGGCGGATGGGACCTTTCGAAAGTAGATAAAACTGCTATGAAAGAATCTAAAGCTACTTTCGTTTTCGGACAGATGAATGAGCCACCTGGAGCACGTGCGCGTGTTGCTTTATCCGGTTTAACAATTGCAGAGTATTTCCGTGACGGAGCTGGCGACGGACAAGGGAAAGATGTACTTTTCTTCGTAGATAATATCTTCCGTTTTACGCAAGCAGGTTCTGAGGTATCGGCACTTTTAGGTCGTATGCCATCTGCGGTAGGTTACCAACCTACACTAGCAACCGAAATGGGTGCGATGCAGGAACGTATTACTTCAACAAAAAGAGGATCTATTACATCGGTACAGGCGGTTTATGTACCTGCAGATGACCTTACCGATCCGGCACCGGCGACGACCTTTGCCCACTTAGATGCAACAACAGTATTATCACGTAAAATTGCCGAATTAGGAATTTATCCGGCGGTAGATCCATTAGATTCTACATCGCGAATCTTAGCGGCAGATATTTTAGGTGATGAGCATTACGACTGTGCAACCAGAGTAAAAGAGCTATTACAGCGATATAAGGAATTACAGGATATTATTGCAATTCTTGGTATGGAAGAATTATCTGAAGAAGATAAAATGGCAGTTGGTCGTGCACGACGTGTACAACGTTTCCTTTCACAACCATTCCACGTAGCAGAGCAGTTTACAGGGATTCCGGGAGTATTAGTAGATATTAAGGAAACGATCAAAGGATTTAACATGATCATGGATGGTGAGTTAGATCACTTACCTGAAGCGGCATTTAACTTAAAAGGTACGATCGAAGAAGCGATCGAGGCCGGAGAGAAAATGTTGGCTGAGGCGTAACCATAAGTTGAATAGAATTGATAATATTTCTCTCCCTTAGGGTGAGATGCCCAAAGGGCAGAGAGGGTTTTTAAAATGGGCCTCTTTTATAAATAATATAACGCTCTCCTTTGAGGGGGTAGTTAAACAAGTTTAACTATGTATTTAGAAATTGTAACTCCGGAAGCAGCTATCGTATCGGGTGATGTAGAAAGCGTAACGGTACCAGGTGTTGAAGGATCTTTTGAAATGTTGAATAACCACGCTGCTATTGTCTCGTTACTTACAGCAGGCGAAGTGAAATTCAAAGGAAATCCCACTATAGCCGAAGGTTTTGAAAAGAAATTTACCAAAGATGACAAAGGTAAATGGGTTATAGAGATCAATGGTGGAACCGTGGAGATGAATAATAATAAAGTAATTGTGTTGGCAGATTAATTAATACTTTTACTATTAAATTTTAGAAAACGCCTTCTGAATAGAAGGCGTTTTTTTGTAGTATTGTTTGATGGATCTGAAAAGTACAATTTCATTCTATGGCGAGAGACCCTTTTGGCAGAAAATGGTGGCAGCCGCATTTTATACAGGCGCTATTATCTGTTTATATAATTCATTTTTTGAGCCCCCAGCACCAAATAGACCTAACAACCCAGGAAATGTTATGACATGGATAATGATTTCATATATATGTGTTTTAGTAGGGCTATTATTTTCGAAAGTTCGCGACTTTCATTTTGACTTTGCTTCCAAAAGATATAAAATTGTTAATCGTATTGGTCCGTTCGGGATTGGTCGCTGGAAGAATTTTAAGAGCATTGATTATGTTTCTGTTTTTTTACGAGAGGATTACCATTATCAGGTTAAAATCTGGTACAATAAAAATAAAGATTTAGTTGTGGCAGGTTTTTATACTTTTAATGAGGCAATGGATTTTGGCAGAGAGCTTGCTATGGAATTGAAAATAGACTTACTTGATGCTGCGACCAATCCTAGAGACTCAAAGTGGATCGACCTATAAGTTTCTTCAAATTTTATGACTGATTATCACTCCAAATAGATCAATTCCCACAGCCTTCCATTGGCTTTGTAGGTCGAGAGTTTCCTAAAACCAATACCGTAATGAGCGTTTATAGACCTTGAGTTTGAAGCATCCACCTCCGTGATGATTGTAGAGAATCGCGGCGAAATCACTTCTAACATAGTTTTATATAGATTCCTGAAAATACCTTGTCGGCGGTATTCTTTATCAACACAGATCTGTCCCATCACAATATAATTATCGGCCACAGACTTATCTTTGTGTAGGTGTTTAAACTCCTTAGTGAGGTTAGCGGGATTTGAAACTACCTTTTCTATTTCATTAAACATAGGTTTGAGTATGTCGATCTCTGTCCCAAATGACGGGTGCATAGATAACGCATAACCAACGACGGTATTATTAACTATTGCAATTATATGCGGACACATATCGTTCATTGCTTTAAGTATTTCGAATGTATGCTCTACGGTGACAAACCCCTCTTTTTCCTTTTCTTCGGAAGAAATTACCGCCGCTAGATTTGCTTTTTGTAGATCAAGGATCTGCTGTAATTCTACTCGTGACGTGGCGACTTTATAGGTTATCATTTTTGAAAAATTAATGATTGCAAGTTAGCTAAAAAGTGGTTTTGTTTGTCTTTTTAACGATGATTAAGGATTTAAATACCATACAAAGCTGATAGTTTTTCCATTGGATTTAATATCGTAATAATTAAATAAAGCAATATAACGATATTGATTTGGTAATAAAAAAAATATTCTTCAGAAATCCTTATAAATTGTTGTCGATATTAGCTTTACTAGGTATTAGAATCGAATTCATGTGAAGAAATACTGTTAGTATATTTGTTATTAAGTAACAAAATGGGTTATTGTGCTACTTATAAAAAGTACCTATATTACTTCACCGTTTTTAACAAACCAGATTATTATGACCGATTGGTTCGCAGATTTAGTGCTTTTTGAAAAAATATATTGGATAATTGCTATTGTAGCCTCAGGGATTTTCGTTGTCCTGCTCATCTTAACCTTTATAGGAGGAGAAGTGGATGACATGGGGGATGTTGATGCCGAAATTGATGCGGACACCGGTATTGGTTTTCAATTTTTATCCTTTAAGAACCTCATAGGTTTCTTTACCATTTTTGGTTGGGTGGGTATTGCCTGTATCGAGGAGGGAGTTTCTAAACCAATTACAGTGTTAATTTCTGTTGCCTGTGGATTGTTAATGATCTTTATTATGGCATCAGTTTTTTATTACCTGGGCAAACTCAACAGCAGTGGATCGTTACAAATGAAGAATGCTATACACCAGGTAGGCGAGGTTTACTTAACCATTGGTGCCAATAGGAGTAGCATAGGTAAGGTTTCGGTTAAAGTTCAGGGTAGTTTACGTGAGTTAGATGCAATGACAGATGAAAATGATAACCTCGAACAAAATGCCATTGTCACGGTTTCAGATATAACAGATAACGGAATATTAATAGTAAGAAAACACAATTCGTAACATGATAAATTTTGCACTACAAACTGAAGGATTTGCACCACTATTGGCGATAGGGTTTGCAATTCTATTCGTCTTTATAATCTTGATAACCTTTATACGAAGGTATAAGCGATGCCCATCGGACAGGATATTGGTAGTCTACGGAAAAGTTGGGACCGGCAATTCGGCCAGATGTATTCACGGAGGTGCGGCCTTTATCTGGCCGGTAATACAGGATTACGAGTATTTGGATCTTACACCTATTTCAATAGAGGTGAATCTTGTAAACGCGTTAAGTAAACAAAATATCCGTGTAAATGTGCCATCTCGCTTTACAATTGGTATTTCTACCGAACCCGGGATCATGCAGAATGCTGCCGAAAGATTACTTGGGCAGGGTCTGGAACAGGTTCAGGAATTGGCAAAAGAAATTATTTTCGGTCAGTTACGTTTGGTAGTTGCTTCAATGGATATTGAAGAGATTAATTCGGATAGAGATAAGTTTTTAAGCAACATTTCTAACAGTGTTGAATCTGAATTGAAAAAAGTAGGTCTTAAGTTAATCAATGTAAATATTACCGATATCGTAGATGAATCGGGATATATTGAAGCCCTTGGTAAAGAAGCAGCGGCGCATGCTATCAACGCTGCCCGAAAGTCGGTTGCAGAGAAGAACAGAGACGGTTCCATTGGGGAAGCAAATGCCTTACAGGATGAAAGAACTCAGGTGGCCGCAGCAAATGCAAAAGCCGTTGAAGGAGAAAATATCGCGAAAATAGAAGTTGCGAATTCCGATTCTCTTCGTCGGCAAAGAGAAGCAGAAGCCGAACGTGTCGCCATCGCCTCAGAGAAAGTACAATCTGCTAAAGCTTTGGAAGAATCTTATATCGCCGAAAAAGAAGCAGAAAAGACAAGAGCCGAAAGAGAACGTAGTACTCAACTTGCCGATATTATTGTTCCTGCCGAAATTGACAAGCAAAAAGTTGAGATTGATGCCGAAGCTGAGGCCGAAAAAATTAGAAGACGAGCAAAAGGAGAGGCAGATGCGATCTTATTTAAAGCGCAGGCGGAGGCTCAGGGAATTTTTGAGGTTTTAACCAAACAGGCCGAAGGTTTAGACAGGATTGTAAAGGCTGCAGGTAACAATTCGAAAGACGCTGCATTACTTCTAATTGCAGATAAATTACCCGAATTGGTGGCATTACAAGCCGATGCAATAAAAAATATTAAGATTGATAAGGTAACAGTATGGGAAAATGGTGCAGGTAAAGATGGTAAAACTGCCACCTCTAATTTTATTTCAGGAATGTATGGCTCGGTACCTCCTTTACAGGAGATGTTTAATATGGCGGGGATGCAACTACCGGAGTATTTACAAGGTAAAAAATTAGATGAGGATACGACAGATGAGACCTCAAATCCATCTAGTTCAAAAGAATAGATAATGAATTTAATATTGGCGTAGATAAAAACCGGCTTCGTGCCGGTTTTTATCGTCTGTCACTACAGGATCGAGATAAAAAAATTGAAGTATTTTGATAAGAGATTAAATATTTTATGATTCTTTCCGTTAAAGTGAAAAACAAAAATTAAATACGGATGAAAAAGATCTTTTTATTGGCATTCCTTAGTATTGCTTTAATCTCATGTAATAAAGATGACGATTCTAACAATAATAACTGTGCAAAACCCTCGAACATAGAAGTTGATCAATTAAATACCACATCAGTACGTGTGAGCTGGAACGATGGGGGTGAAACTGCTTTCGAAATTGAATACGGTATTTCCGGATTCACCTTAGGTAACGGTACTGTAATTCAAACCTCACAAACCACTTTTCTTATTAATGGTTTAACTCCCGGAACGAATTATGAAGTCTATGTACGTTCAAATTGCGGATCTGATGGCTACAGCGACCATATTAAAATAGAATTTGTAACACTTACGGGTAACCCTGCCTGTAATACTCCTACCGATCTAAGTCTGGGACTCATTACTTCTAACACGGTAGAGTTTAGCTGGCTTGAGAATAATGAAACTGCCTGGGAAATTGACTTCGGTATAGCTCCATACACACCAAACGGTGTGAATGTGATTCCAACCTCACAAAATGTGTACACGCTAACAGGTCTAACACCCGGAACAACATATGAAATTTATGTTAGAGCGAACTGTGGATCTGATGGGGTAAGTGAATTTTCGGAAGCTTTGGTAGTTACCACAAATCCGTAACATTTTATCATATTAATGCAAAAAGGTCGGTAATTTACCGGCCTTTTGTTTTAACTAATTTTAAAAACCAAAAACGTATAAGTTTCGTAAATTTGTTGACTTCAATAAGTGTATGAGATTACGGGAAATTGACAGAGTAGAAACGATTAGTAAGGAAGATTTCCTTGAATATTATTTTAAACCACAGAAACCTGTGGTGATTGAAAATTATATAAAAGATTGGCCTGCATTTGAGAAATGGGACTTAGATTATATGGCTAAGGTAGCGGGAGACAAAACCGTTCCCCTCTACGATAATAGGCCTGTGGATCATAAAGACGGATTCAACGAACCTCACTCCAGGATGAAAATGAGCGACTATATTGAGTTGCTTAAAAAAGAGCCAACAAAATACCGTATTTTCTTATGGAATATGTTGAAGGAAATTCCGGAACTGCAACAGGATTTTTCGTATCCAGACTTCGGATTAAAGCTTATGAAGAAACTCCCCATGCTTTTCTTTGGGGGTATGAACTCGTACACGTTTATGCATTACGACATAGATCTTGCGAACATTTTTCACTTTCACTTTAACGGAAAAAAGGAAGCAATTCTCTTTGATCAGAGTCAGAATGAATTCTTATACAAAGTACCTCATTCTTTAATTACAAGAGAAGATATTGATTTTTCGAACCCTGATTTTGATAAATGGCCGGCACTTAAGCAGGCAGAAGGCTTTAAAACGCATCTTGAACATGGAAATATCTTGTATATGCCCGAGGGTTATTGGCATTATATGCGGTATATCACACCCGGATTTTCTATGAGCTTACGATCTACACCCAAGAGACCAAAGAATTTGGCTAAGGCAATTTACAATATAGTTATTATGCGTTATTTCGATATTTTGATGCGAAAGTTAAAAGGGCAACGCTGGATAGATTGGAAGAATGAGCAGGCAATTGTAAGAACAAATAAAATTGTGAGCTAAAAGAAATATATTTGTAGTAGAAAATAAAGAAGATCATGAAAAAACTTATACTACTATTAAGCTTCTTATCTACTCACTTCATCTTCGCGCAAGCGTTCACCGGAAAGGGAGACGTAAAGTTTCAAGTAGGTGCCAACTTACAGCAAAACGGAACCGGAATAATGAGTAGTCTCGATTTTGGTCTTGGTGAAAATATTTCGCTTGGGGTGGCATCAACCTACCTCTTGGGTGTGGAGAAAGTAATTAATCTTAATGGGGATGAAGAGCCTTTCGCTGAATTTCAGGATAGATTTGATGTAAAGGCTCGCTTTAATGCTAATCTGGGCAACGTTATAAACGTTAGTGAGCAGTTAGATGTATATCCCGGATTGCATGTAAGTTTAAAGAATTTTGGTGGTCATCTTGGGGTTAGGTACTTTTTCACCTCCGGCTTTGGCGTTTTTTCTGAACTTAACGTGCCGTTAGCTAAATATGATACCGGTGTGTTGAGTCCGGCAGAAAAATTGCACAATCAGGTGTCGGTAAATCTAGGAGCATCGTTTAATATTTAATCAGTTGGTTTACTTTATCGTACACTAAATGCGATTCCCAACCCCGATAAAGTAAATAATCTGCCAGTTTTTTTCTTTTTTTCTGAATGTTTTCTTCTGAAACTAGCTGTGAAAGTCGTTTTTCTGAAAGCTTATCGAAGGTCTCTAAATACTCAGCTTCCAAGATTTCTTTAAGTGCCAATTTAATGTTGTAGGTAGAAATATTCCGAAGCTTTAGTTCGTTCACGATGCGATTCTTTCCCCATTTCTTAGTTCTAAATTTCCCTCTGGCAAAAGCCTGTGAAAATCTGGTTTCGTTCAAGAAATTATGTTGAAGCAAATGATAGATGATCTGGTCCCGCGCTTCAGGTATCATTCGCATTTGTTTCAATTTTGTTTCAACTTCTTTATGACACCGTTCCTGGTAAGCGCAATAATGCTCCATGCGTTGGGTGGCTTCGGCTACGGAATATGTTTTGTGGGCTCGCACCCTGCAAAAGTAAGTAATGAATTTGGAAATCTTCTCTCCCTTTGGGAGAGATGCCGTAAGGCAGAGAGGGTTCCGCATTAGGGATTGAGGTAAGTTACCTCGTCTGTGCGCGCTTCTGCGGGCAAGCGTGTAACACTGAAAGCCCGACAAAGACAGGCGTCTTGCGAATGTCTTTGAATGCCAAAAAAAATCCCTTTCAGAAATACATCTAAAAGGGATTTAAGATTTAAATAATTTCCTCGCCATTTTTGTCGTGGAAATGGTATTCAAGATACGTGTAAGCGTCTCTAGGTTGAATTTTTACCCATTTTTTGTGCTCCATGAACCATTTGGTTCGCACAGATGGAAATCCTTTAATTAAATAAGCTGCTATAAAAGGATGTGCGTTTAATGTGATCTTTTTATAGTCTTTTTTGAAGAGGCGTTTTACATCTTCATTAATTTTATCTACCACTCCAATTGGCGCTTCGATCTCACCGTCATCTCCAATCCCGTTGCTGGGATCTTCCTCTCTGGTTTTAATGTTCATCTCAGGCCTCACGCGTTGGCGGGTAATTTGTATCAAGCCAAATTTACTTGGCGGAAGAATCTTGTGTTTGGCTCTATCGTCTTTCATCTCGTTTCGAAGATGGTCGTAGAGCTTCTTTCTATTAGCTGAAGATCCCATATCAATGAAATCTACCACTATAATTCCTCCCATATCTCTCAATCGCAATTGTCTTGCCACTTCGGTTGCGGCAATTATATTTACTTCGAGAGCGGTGTCTTCCTGATTTTTTGATTTATTGCTACGGTTTCCGCTATTCACGTCTATAACGTGCATGGCTTCGGTGTGCTCAATCACTAAATAGGTTCCTTTGCTTCCGGATACGGTTCGTCCAAAGGAAGTTTTAATCTGACGTTCAATTCCGAATTTTTCAAAAATTGGAACTTTAGAGTCATAAAACTTGACGATATTCTCTTTGTTAGGTGCAATTTCCTGCACATAATCTTTTATTTGTAAATAAAGGGTTTCATCGTCTATGTGTATTGCCGAAAATTGATCGTTAAATACATCTCGAATCATAGAAGACCCTCTACTTAATTCACTTAACACCTTACTAGGATGGTGCGCTCCTTGTAGCTTTTTACACATCGCCGTCCAGCGATCTGTGAGATTTTGTAAATCTCTATCCAGTTCTGCTACTTTTTTGCCCTCTGCTACGGTTCGTATAATTACTCCAAATCCTTTTGGCTTGATGCTTGTAATTAAGCGTTTTAGCCTTTCTTTTTCTTCTTTCGATTCTATTTTTTGAGAAATAGAAACTCGATCTGAAAATGGAACCAATACTATATATCGTCCGGCTATGGAAAGCTCTGAACTTATACGTGGTCCTTTAGTAGAAATGGGTTCTTTAACAATTTGTACCAGAATAGACTGATTAGATTTTAAGGCGTCGTTGATGCCTCCATTCTTATCAATCTCTTTTTCTAATGGGAATTCTTTTAAAGAATAATCTTTAAGTTTACCTGTACTTACACGTTTAACGAACTTCAATAAGGAAAGTACTTTTGGACCTAGATCATGATAATGCAAAAAAGCATCTTTCTCATAACCAACATTAACGAATGCTGCGTTAAGTCCGGGAACAGTTTTACGGATCTTTGCGAGATAAATATCTCCAACCGAAAACTTGTTGTCCTCTTCTTCCTTATTTAGTTCAATTAGTCTTCCATCTTTTAAAAGGGCAAAATCAACTTCTCGTGAACTGGATCTAATAAATAATTCGTAGTTCACTTAACATTAATTTTTATCCATCCCAATTTTTTATAGCATCGGGACAAATGGATTAAACAATAATTTATTACAGGTTTTGTAATATCCCGCAGTTTAAGCGGGTAACCCGTCGAAATCACTAAAATTCAGGTAAAAAATATAGCAATTTCATTTTCAAAGAACGATTTTATTCTCTTTAGTAAAAGAAAAAAGTAGGTTGTACCTACTTTTTCTTGTGGCGGTTAGCGCGTCTTCTTTTCTTACGCTTATGCGTCGCTACCTTATGTCTTTTTCTTTTTTTACCACTTGGCATACTTAATCTTTTATAATGCCCCGTAGATCGAACTACAGGGCTGGGTTATTACTTTACTTCAACGTTTGTCTTAACTCCTTCAACAAATATCTTTGCAGGCTTAAATGCGGGGATGTTGTGTGCAGGAATTTTAATAGTTGTATTCTTTGAAATATTTCTACCGGTTTTTTCGGCTCTAGTTTTAATGATAAAACTTCCAAATCCACGTAGGTAAACATTATCACCACCTTCTAAAGAAGTTTTAACCTCTTCCATAAAGGTCTCAACAGTAGCTTGAACATCTCCTTTTTCCATTCCTAATTTTTCTGAAATTTTCGCTACAATATCTGCTTTCGTCATTCTAATTTTTTTTTAATATTAATAAAGTATAGGTTTTTTTTCAAGAGGGCAAATATACGGATTTTAAAATCAATTAATCAAATCGTAATGCATTAAAATATAATTAGATATAGGTTACATTTGTGAAATGCCTATTCAAGCCTCATATTTCCGTAAAAAACTCATTAAGTGGTACTTACAAAATAAACGCGACCTGCCCTGGAGAAGTACAAAGGACCCATATTTTATTTGGCTCTCTGAGATCATGCTTCAGCAAACACGAGTAGCACAGGGACTTCCGTATTATTTTAAATTTACAAAGGCTTTTCCTACAATTCATGATTTAGCGAACGCTTCCGAAGATAAAATTTTAAAACTTTGGCAGGGTTTAGGTTATTATTCCCGCGCCAGAAACCTGCATTTTACCGCAAAATATATAAGTAGGGAATTAAAAGGAGATTTCCCGGCTACATTTCATGATCTCCTAAAACTAAAAGGGGTAGGCGATTATACGGCCAGCGCCATTGCCTCTATTTGTTTTGATAAGCCCACAGCGGTGGTTGATGGAAATGTATATCGTGTTCTTTCTCGTTTCTTCGGAATAGATACCCCAATAAACAGCTCTAAGGGGATTAAAGAATTTAAGGCTCTGGCTCAACAACTTATAGACAAAGATTCGCCGGGAACATTTAATCAGGCTATTATGGAATTTGGAGCTCGATTTTGCATACCCCAAAATCCGAATTGTTCGAATTGTATTTTCAATGATTCCTGTGTCGCTTACTCCGAAAGTAAGGTTTCTGTGTTGCCGGTTAAGATAAAAAAGCTGAAAGTTAGAAAGCGATACTTTAATTATATAGTTTTTCTGTCTGAAAATGAGCAAACTCTTTTAAGACAGCGAACTGAACGTGGAATTTGGCAAAAACTGTACGAGTTTCCACTTGTTGAGACCACCACCGAAGTAGATGCGATACAATTGAAAAACTTACAGGACTATCAAGAGTTGGAAGCGGCTTATAACATTGAAAGTTTAATTTTATTTAATGAAGATCCTGTGATACATAAACTATCACATCAGCATCTGTACACGCGTTTCTGGATTGCAGAAGTTTCAGAAATTACAGAAAAAAGTATTCCTGTAAGTATGGTTCGACAGTATGCTGTACCCGTGTTAATTGAGAATTTTATTGCGGAATTTTCAGAATTCAATTAACTAAAAAAAATAGCTATATTTAAAAGACAAAATATACCTTTGTAAAAATATAAAATAAAGAAAATGAGTGGTACGTTAAACAAAGTAATGCTAATTGGGCATACAGGTGATGAAGTGAAAATGCACTATTTTGAAGGGGGAGGGAGTATTGGCAGATTTCCGCTTGCAACAAATGAAACCTATACAAACAGAACAACAGGCGAGAAGGTAAGCAATACCGAATGGCACAATATTGTAGTTAGAAATAAAGCTGCAGAAATTTGCGAAAAATACCTTAATAAAGGTGATAAAGTTTATATTGAAGGTAGATTAAAAACGCGCAAATGGCAAGATGAAAAGGGAATGGATCGATATAGTACCGAAATTCAATGTACAGATTTCACCTTCCTTTCTCCTAAGTCGGAAGGCGGATCAATGCCTCAAAACAACTCTAATCAGGGGCAACAAACCGTGTCGAAATCTTCTAATGTAGAACCTCAGGTGGAAGAGCATGTAGGTGACGATGACGACCTGCCTTTTTAATGTCTAACTAAACCAGGTATTTTGGATATAGAGCCTCCCAGTTTACTTTTTATAGCTTTATTAAATTACACCTATATCATTAGTTTTTCATTTCTCTTGATATTGTTGTTGTGTTCGGCTTTAATATCGGGAGCTGAAGTGGCTTTTTTCTCGCTTTCTCCAACCCATTTTGAAGATTCTAACGATAAATCTCCTTCCAAACAGTTGGTCATCGTCGAGAAGTTGTTAGAAAAGCCCAAGAAGTTATTGGCTACTATTTTAGTGGCAAATAATTTTATCAATATTGCTATCGTACTTCTCTTTGATTCGCTTACCGAATTGATGTTTTCGGGGATTACCGATCAATACAACCTTCGGTTCATTGTAGAAGTTGGAGTAGTGACCTTTATTATTTTACTCTTTGGAGAGATCTTACCTAAGATATATGCCAGTAGAAATAATGTGAAATTCGCTTCCAGAATGGCCTATCCCTTAAATGTTTTGGATACGCTTTTAACACCTATAAGTATGCCAATGCGGGCAGCCACTATCTATATTCATGAGAAGTTCGGAAAGCAGAAATCGAACCTGAGCGTAGATCAATTATCGCAAGCTTTAGAGCTTACTAATGAAGATGATACTACGCACGAAGAGCACAAGATCTTACAAGGTATTGTAACTTTTGGAAACACTGATACCAAGCAGGTCATGAAGAACCGTATGGATATCTTCGCACTTAACGAAGAGTTGAGTTTTAAGGATATTATGCCCGAAATAATTAGCCATGGCTATTCCAGAATACCTGTTTTTAAAGACAGTATAGATAACATTACAGGTATTTTATATGTAAAGGATCTTATGCCTTTTATAGAACGAAAGACTCTGGATTGGCAAAAACTAAAGCGAGAGGCCTACTTTGTGCCCGAAAACAAGAAATTAGATGACCTTCTCAACGAATTCAAAGAAATGAAAATGCATTTAGCGATCGTTGTTGATGAATATGGTGGCACCAGTGGTTTAATATCGCTTGAGGATATAATTGAAGAGATCGTTGGAGAAATTAGTGATGAGTTTGACGATGAAGATCTGGTGTTTTCAAAACTAGATGACAACACTTTCGTTTTTGAAGGAAAAACTCCATTGAAAGATTTTTACAAAGTCCTAAAATTGGAAGACACGAGCATTTTTGAGGAAGAGAAAGGAGAAGCAGAAACTTTAGCGGGTTTTCTTCTTGAGATTTCTAAGGGTTTTCCGAAGAAGGACGAGATACTATCATTCCATAATTATTCGTTTACTATTGAAGCGTTCGATAATAAACGAATCAAACAAATAAAACTTTCTATAAATGAGTAGTATGCGTTATCTGGTTATCTTATTTTTTTGCTGTTCTTTGTGTTCTTGTGGAGATGATCTGGTGGTTAAACCAAGTGCTAAGCTTAGTTTAGAATATCCGAAAGCTACTTACCAGCGAATTAAAACAGAATGTCCTTATACTTTCCTGAAAAATGAGAGCGCCAAACTGGTAGAGAAAAAGGGTTGCGGAATGAACTTGCGCTACCCCAATATGAAAGCCACGATTTACCTCACCTACCAAAAGATCAGGTACCAAAACCTGGATTCGTTATTGTATGATGCGCAGAAACTAACCTATGACCATACAATTAAAGCACAGTCTATTTTGGAACAACCACGGGTCGATTCTATCAATAAGGTCTTCGGAATGCTTTATATGATCGACGGAAATGCGGCAACACAATCTCAGTTCTATGTAACCGATAGTATTAATCACTTTATTACTGGGTCTGTTTATTTTGAAGCGAAACCCAATTTCGATTCAATTTATCCGGTTGTAGTATATTTAAGAGAAGACGTGCGCTCCATTATGGAAACCATAGAATGGAAGAACTAGTTGTCTATTCCTCTATTTTTAAAATCTATTATTAAGAGCATATAAAGCTGATAATATTTACGAATTTTATCGATTCAAAATGCTCAATGAGTACAAACAGTTTAAAATGGGTTTATTTAATTCTGCTTTCTGCAATATGGGGAAGCTCATTTATACTCATTAAAAAAGGTCTGGTTGGGCTTACGGCTTTCGAAGTTGGAGCGTTACGTATTGTGCTAACATCTGTTTTTTTATTTAGTGTCGGATTTAAAAGTCTGAGAAAGGTAGAGAAGCACCATTGGAAATGGATCGCAATAACGGGCTTTATCGGTTCCTTTTTTCCTCCATTCTTTTTTGCCTTGGCACAAAGTCATATTGACAGCTCTGTTGCTTCTATTCTCAACTCGTTAACGCCCTTAAGCACAATCATAACTGGTTTGGTATTTATGGGTCTAAAGAGTTCAAGGCTTCAAATGCTTGGAGTAGTGATTGGTTTTGTGGGCACGTTACTTCTGTTATTTGCCGGCGCAGATATTAACCCTAATCAGAATTATTGGTATAGTACCTTGATCATCATTTCTACAATTGGTTATGCTTTCAATGTGAATATCATTAAGAAGTATTTAAGTGACGTGAATGCTTTGGCAATAACTACAGGGAATTTTATTTTAATTTTTTTACCTGCCTTGCTAATCCTTTACTTTTCGGGATTTTTTAAAACTATTTGGGAGTCTCAGGCAATGCAAACCTCTTTTGTGTATGTTGCTATCCTATCTTTATTTGGAACGGCTATAGCAAAGGTTATATTTAATAAGTTAGTTCAAATTGCGAGTCCGGTGTTCGCTTCTTCTGTCACTTATACCATGCCCCTTGTGGCGGTTATGTGGGGTTTTATTGATGGGGAGAGCTTTGGAATCTTACAGATCATAGCTGCAATCATCATATTATTAGGGGTTTATTTGGCAAATAAAAGGAAGGTGAGAAATTAACGTATTGTTAATTAGTGCCACATTTAAATTTTTTTCCCGAAATTTATATGAGTAAAGACAAGTATTATGGGAAAAGTATATACAAAATACGGAGTAGTCATCGCGACTGCACTTATCATTTATTTTATCGTGTTAAAGTTTATAGGATTACATCAATACCCAATTTTTAGTGCTTTAAATGGAGTGTTTTTTGGTGGAGGTATTCTTTTGGCGATGAAAAAATATAAGTCTCAGGCAACTTCCTTTAAATATCAAAAAGGCTTTCAGGTTGGTTTTATGACAGGGGCTGTGGCAAGTGTTATTTTTACAATATTAATGGCAATTTATATGTATCAATTAGATACTGAGTTTGCAACTCGCATCCTTGATTCCTGGAACCTCGATTATGCTAGTGGGACATTTATGGTTCTTGTAACCATATTTATAATGGGGATCTCTACATCGCTCGTTTTAACTCTGGCTTTTATGCAGCTTCTCAAAACTTCCTGGAACACTCCTGATGGAAACCGAAATGCCTTAAAATAAGCAAATAAACACTTTGTAAATTCCATATTAAGAATTATATTTGCAGCCCCCTACGCGAACCTTGTTCGCATTGGAGGGCTTAGCCCTTTAAAATTGGGAGATTGTAATATTAACTAAATTAATAAACGTTACGCTATGTACGCAATTGTAGAGATAGCAGGGCAGCAATTTAAAGTTGCAAAAGACCAAAAGGTTTTTGTAAATCGTTTATCAACAGAAGAAGGTAAGAAAGTCGAATTCGACAATGTGCTTCTTGTTGGTGATGGTGACAATATCACTCTTGGCGCCCCGGCTATAAACGGCGCTCTTGTTGGAGCTAAAGTCGTTAGACACCTAAAAGGTGACAAAGTTATTGTCTTTAAAAAGAAAAGAAGAAAAGGTTACCGAGTTAAGAATGGTCACCGTCAGTCTCTTTCTGAGATCGTTATTGAAAGCATAGTTTCTTCGGGAGCTAAAAAATCAAAAACTGAGTCTACTTCGGCGAAAGCAACAAAGACTAAAGAAAAAGCTGCGCCGGCAAAAGCCAAAGCTGAGCCTAAGAAAGAAGCAAAAACTGCTGCTCCTAAGGCTAAAGCTGAGACTAAAGCTCCTGCGAAAAAAGCTGCTCCTAAGAAGGCAAGCGGAAAAGCAGATGATCTTAAAAAGATCGAAGGTGTTGGACCAAAAGCTGCTGAGGCAATGATTAATGCGGGGTTAGATACTTTTGCAAAAGTTGCAAAGGCAAAACCGGAAGCAATTGCTACTATTTTATCTGAAGCGAGTTCTAGAATGGCTCACTTAGTGACAGATACATGGCCAGAGCAAGCAAAATTAGCTGCAGATGGTAAGTGGGATGAGCTTAAAGAATTACAAGATAAGTTAGACGGCGGAAGAAAATAATTCTGCTTAAGTATAATATATAAAACCGAAACAAGATGGCTCATAAAAAAGGAGTTGGTAGTTCTAAGAACGGTAGAGAATCAGAATCGAAACGCCTTGGTGTTAAGATATTTGGTGGTCAATCTGCTATTGCTGGAAATATCATTGTAAGACAAAGAGGTAATACACACCATCCAGGTGAGAATGTATACGGTGGAAAAGACCATACGTTACACGCTAAAGTAGACGGTGTAGTAAAATTTACCAAAAAGAAGGATAACAAATCGTACGTTTCTATCGTTCCTAACGCAGAAGCTTAAGATTATTTAGATTATATTAAGAACCCTCTTTGCAGTTGCGGAGAGGGTTTTTTATTTGGATGGTCATAGGGTCTTTCTGCCGTAGGCCGATTCCTTATGCGAACTTTATTTCTATGCACAATAGATCATTTAATACAGTTTGCATACAATTTTTGTAAATTAGTGCAACTCATAAAACAATCATCTATATATTCACCTTCATGAAAAAAGCAACTCCTATACTGTTATTCGCATTGTGTGTTTTATTTTCTTCTAATGTATATTCTCAGGAAATTACCAAATATGATTTTTTAGAGATCATTGTAGTACAAAAAGCAAATAACCGCGGAAAAGTTAAGAGAATAAAAGTTGAAGAACAACAGTCGTTGGTGGGTAAGAATATCACCGTTGATGAAATCGAGGATATTGAAGAGACATCGACACTGCTCAATTATATGAATGCTAATAATTGGGAGTTTGTAGAGCGTCAAGCAGTTGTTTCAGAAGATAACGACCCTGTTTGGATGAGCTATATTTTTAGAAAGCGGAAGTGATCAACTTAAATAGAATCACATGCAAGGCTACTCAAAAACTCCTTTGGCTCGAAAACTTGGAATTAAAGACGGGTTTTCCATAATGTTGGTCAACCAACCCAAGCACTATTTTAGTCTTTTTTCAGATTTCCCCGAGAATGTCGTACTGGCTAAAAATCCTGAAACCGAATCGTTAGATTTTATACATCTTTTTTGCAACACAATTTCCAGCCTTGAAAATCAGGCGCTTTCATTGAAATCCTTCCTTAAAAAGACCGGAATGCTGTGGGTAAGTTGGCCCAAGGGTACTTCTAAAATTGCAACCGATATACATAGAGAGGCTGTGAGAGATTATATGTTGTTGAATGTAGGTTTGGTTGATATTAAAGTGGCGGCTATTGATAAGGACTGGAGCGGATTGAAGTTTGTGTATCGCACGAAAGATCGCTAAACAATTATACCATAAACTAATATCCCGCATCGCTCATCTTTTCTTTTTTCTTTCGACTTCGTACTCGACTCCTGACGCTTTGTAAACCTTAGGGTAGACTTTCCACTTCAAGTCGGTATATATATTGATGCTCTTTCTTAAAACCATCTAATGAAATTCAGTATTCTACTTTTTGCAATAGGGATAGAGCGAATAGCTTTTGTCAAACTTCTACAAGGGGTTTTGCAAAACTAGCAGCGAAAGCCCGATCCAGACCGAGCGTTAGCGAGCGTCCGGGAATTGCCCAACTAACGCAAAGGCTTTTCTTTAATTTATAAGTGGATGAGACCTCTCACTACGTTCGAGGTAACATTTCTTCTATTTAGTATCTATAATACTCTGGCTTGAATGGACCTTTTACAGGAACTCCAATGTATTCTGCCTGATCTTCACGAAGTTCGGTTAACTCAACACCAATCTTTGCCAAGTGCAATTGTGCCACTTTCTCATCTAAGTGCTTCGGAAGCATATAAACTTCATTTTCGTATCTGTCGCTGTGTTTCCACAATTCAATTTGTGCCAACGTCTGATTGGTAAACGAGTTACTCATTACAAAACTTGGGTGACCTGTAGCACAACCTAAATTCACCAAACGACCTTCGGCCAAAAGAATGATGTCTTTTCCATCGATAGTGTATTTATCTACCTGAGGTTTGATCTCAACCTTAGTGTTTCCGTAATTGTCGTTAAGCCATGAAACTGCGATCTCGTTATCAAAATGTCCAATATTACAAACGATGGTTTTATCTTTCATCGCCTGAAAATGTTTTCCTTGAACAATATCCTTGTTTCCTGTGGTAGTTATTACGATATCTGCATTTCCAACAACGGTTTCCAAACGCTTAACCTCAAATCCGTCCATCGCAGCCTGAAGTGCACAGATCGGGTCGATTTCGGTAACGGTAACAATAGAACCGGCTCCTTTAAACGAAGCAGCGGTACCTTTTCCAACATCTCCATAACCACAAACTACAACACGTTTACCGGCAAGCATCACATCGGTTGCACGTCTAATCGCATCTACAGCACTTTCGCGACATCCGTACTTATTATCAAATTTAGATTTTGTAACACTATCATTAATATTAATAGCCGGCATAGGAAGAGTTCCTTTTTTCACTCGTTCATATAATCGGTGAACTCCGGTAGTGGTTTCTTCACTCAAGCCTTTAATTCCTGACGTCAATTCAGGATATTTGTCTAAAACCATATTGGTAAGGTCACCTCCATCGTCAAGTATCATATTTAATGGCTTACGGTCTTCACCAAAGAACAGAGTTTGTTCAATACACCAATCGAACTCCTCTTCTGTCATACCTTTCCAGGCATAAACGGGTGTTCCAGCAGCAGCTACCGCAGCAGCAGCCTGGTCTTGTGTAGAGAAAATATTACATGAACTCCAGGTAACTTCGGCTCCCAGGGCTTGTAATGTTTCAATAAGAACGGCTGTTTGAATAGTCATGTGCAGACATCCGGCGATACGAGCACCTTTTAACGGTTGCTCATCTTTATACTCTTCTCTTAAAGACATTAAACCGGGCATTTCTGCTTCGGCAAGTTCAATTTCTTTACGTCCCCAATCTGCCAGGGAAATATCTTTTACTTTATAAGCGGTGTAAGGTACTGTGTTCGTTGACATATTTATTATCTTTATTCCCTATAAGCAGGGAATCTGTTAAAATTAATTTTCCGACTGCAAAAGTACGTAATATCTCTAACATATTTATGCCTCTTTACAAAACTATAACAGTTAACAAAAGCACTAAAGTCCTCATTTGGAAGATAGAAGAATCGTTTGATGAACTCTCTCGGGGAGTTGAGCTCACTACACATTGCAGGGAGCGAGTAGATGGAATGAAAAGTGATCTGCATCGCCGGGGTTTTATGAGTGTAAGGAAACTTTTAGCTCTTGAGGGTTATACAGATTTCGATTTGTATTACGACGACCATGGGAAACCGCATTTAAAGGACGATAAGCATATTTCTATCACTCATTCGTTTATTTTTTCGGCTATCATCGTGAGTGATATGGAGGTAGGGATTGATATAGAGAAACAGCGATTAAAGATCTTAAAGATCGCTCACAAATTTACACCAATTGAAGAATACCGAACTTTGGCCAACGACGATGCTATTATGCGAAAGCTAACTATTGTTTGGTGCGCCAAAGAATCGCTCTATAAAAGTTTCGCTACCCCTGGGGTGAGTTTTATTCAGAATATTTATGTAGAAGATTTTAGACTGGAAGCCAGTGATACCACTGCCAATGTTAGCTTTGAAGATGTGAGAGTTGATTATGATGTTAGTTTTCTGGAATTCGACGAGTTTACTTGCGCCTACGCATTACTTCAATAAAAATGATATTAATGCATTACAATTCTATTCTGAAACTGATTTCTGAAAAACAAAAATGCCTTGCTATTTTAATAGATCCGGATAAATTTTCTATTTCTGAAGTGACTTCTTTTCTGAAGAAAATCCCGGAGGAAACCACACATTTGTTCGTAGGTGGAAGTACAGTTGCTAATGGACATACAGAAACGGCGGTAAAAGCCCTAAAAGCAAACTGTAAATTACCGGTTTTTCTTTTTCCCGGAGATCACTCTCAAATTACCGATAAAGCAGATGCACTTCTCTTTTTGTCCCTTATTTCAGGGCGAAATCCGGAGTATCTTATTGGTCAGCAGGTGAAATCTGTAGAAAAATTATCTAAAACTAATTTAGAAGTGATCCCAACAGGTTATATATTGGTAGATGGCGGGAATAATTCTTCGGTTGCACGTGTTAGTGGCACTGCCCCGATGTCTCAAGAGGATGTGTTGCAAATTGTTCGTACCGCATTGGCCGGACAATACATGGGTGCGAAGTTGCTCTATTTGGAAGCTGGTAGCGGAGCCCAAATTCCTGTATTACCGGGTATTATTTCTGAAGTAAAGAAAGCAATTTCGATTCCGTTGATCGTTGGTGGGGGCATTAGAAGAAAAGAACAAATGAATATGGCATACGGTGCCGGAGCAGATATGGTTGTTATGGGAACGGTTTATGAAACTCAAATTTAAAAATAGGATATGAAAATTTCTGTAGAATTAACATTAACACCACTTCAGGATTCTTTTGAGCCTGCAATTATAAATTTCATTCAACAACTGCGAGGCTCGGGACTAACAGTATTGGAGAATCCGTTGAGTACCCAAGTTTACGGTGATTATGATCAGGTAATGAAAGTACTTCAGAAGGAAATGAAAACAGCCTTAGAAGCCGTCGAAAATGGATTGCTGTATATAAAAATAGTAAAAACCGACAGAAGCGAGTATGAGCCCCATTTTTGAATTTTTATTTGGTCAATATCAGGATTACGACAGGGTGGATATTGTTCTGGAAATCGTTGCGGTGATCTTTGGATTTTTATCTGTTTGGTTCTCTAAAGAGAACAAAATTTGGGTCTTCCCTACGGGGATGATCAGTACCGCGATCTTCGTGTATTTACTTTTAAAATGGTCGTTGCTGGGCGATATGATGATCAATGCTTATTATTTTATAATGAGTGTTTACGGCTGGTTTATTTGGACTCGTAAGGTGGATGCGACTCATGTTACCCCTATTTCGAAAACCACAAAACGGGAGCAACAATATTCGATCTTAATATTTCTTGCTACACTTTTATTCGTATTTGTTATTTACCGGATCTTCGACAAATGGAACGACTGGACTGCTTACGTAGACACCATAACTACAGGGATCTTTTTTGTGGGGATGTGGTTAATGGCCAAACGAAAAATTGAGAATTGGATATATTGGATCGTAGGGGATGTGATTTCTGTACCACTTTATTTTTATAAAGGGTTTACTTTTACGAGCTTCCAATATCTTATATTTACCTTTATAGCCATTTTTGGATATATTTCATGGAAGAAGCACTTAAGCAACAACCCTGTAGCTGCATAAAAGTAGTTTTATACGGCCCCGAATCTACCGGTAAAACGACCTTGGCAAAGCAACTGGCTGAGCATTTTAATACATTATGGGTACCCGAGTATATGCGCGAATATCTTCAGGAAAAGTGGGATACCAAAAGGGAGAGATGTACCATAGATGATTTGATGCCTATAGCCGTGGGACAAATGAAGGCTGAAAATGAAGCGGCAGCCAAAACCGATACCATCCTTTTTTGCGACACCAATTTATTGGAGTTAAAAGTTTACTCAGAATATTATTACAATGGCTTTTGTCCGGAACCGATAGCTAAGTACGCCAAAGAAAATTCTTACGCACTTTACTTACTTACAGGCATAGATGTGCCATTTTTTTTCGACGATTTGCGTGATAGACCCGATGATAGGGAGAATTTGTTTTGTAATTTTGAAACTCAACTAAACAAATACGACCACCTTAATTTTCAAAAGTTAGAGGGCTCTAAAGAAGAGCGCCTGGCAATTGCTATTAAAACCGTTAAAAAACTCATTGAGGCAAAGCGTATGTTAACAAAAAAAGATGAACAGCAAATTGAGGAGTATGGGCTGTCTAAAGAAAAAGTTGTTGACCAAATAAATACATTTGTTGATGGGATCCCATTTGCAGATATTGTTACTTCGGCATCTGTTGGCAATGGTATAGAAGTACTTTCAGAAGATAATAAACAAAAATTCGTCGATCACTTTGAAGAAAAAAAGGAGCACCTCGATCTTGTTAAGTTTATCCCGGCTTCTGGAGCAGCAACCCGGATGTTTAAGTTTCTGCATAATTTCTTAGAACTTTATGATCCCGAAAAGCAGAGTCTGAATGTCTTTCTGAAAAAAGGCAACTATCCGGCTTTAAGCAGGTTTTTGAGTTCCATCAAAGAATTTGCTTTCGTTAGTATGGTACGGAAAAAAATTCGCGAAAATTATCCAGACTATAAGCACTCTACCAAGGGAATGCGGTCTTATGTTTTTGTAAAAACCATGTTGGATAAGGAAGGTCTCAACTTTTCACAACTTCCAAAAGGTTTAATTCCTTTTCATAAGTATTCTAAATACGCGACTACCGCTTTTGAAGAACAACTTTATGAAACCGCCTTTTACGCGTGTTCAATCGATGAAGCTTATTTGCACTTTACTTTTTCTGAAAAACATTTACCCTTCTTTAAGGAAGAGTTTGAAGGAATTAAAAACAGAGTGAGTAAAAAGACCAAAACAAATTTTAATATTACGTATTCGTTTCAGGATAAGGCTACAGATACCATTGCAGTAACGCCGGAGAATAAACCCTTCAGAAATGAAAAAGGGGAGCTGGTATTTCGTCCTTCCGGTCATGGCGCGCTCATTAAAAATTTAAACGAGATCGATGCAGATCTTATTTTTATTAAGAATATTGATAATGTAGTTACCGAAGATTATGTGGAAAGCGTGGCATTTTATAAAAAAGTACTCGCTGGTAAGCTTCTTTGGTTACAAGGAAAGATCTTTCATTATCTTAGAATTCTTTCAGAAGAGAAACCGAACGAGGAACAAATGAAAGAGATAAAATCTTTTTTATGGAATGAACTCAATATTAAGGAAATTAGTTACGATTCTTCTACATTCTTCTCACTTTTAAACAGACCAATTAGAGTGTGTGGAATGGTGAGAAATACAGGTGCCCCGGGTGGTGGCCCGTATTGGGTTAGAAAAGATGGACGCATATCACTTCAAATTGTAGAAATGGTGCAAATAGATACTTCCAATCCGCATCAAAAAGCAATAGTAAATGAAGCAACGCATTTTAATCCGGTAGATATTGTTTGCGGGGTTAGGGATTACAAGGGTGATAAATTCAATTTGCTAAACTATATCGATCCGGAAGCAGGCTTAATTTCCAGCAAGTCGGAAAACGGCAAGCCGCTAAAGGCATTAGAACGTCCCGGTCTATGGAATGGTTCTATGGCCAATTGGAACACTGTATGCATTGAGGTCCCGATCGAAACTTTTAATCCGGTAAAAACGGTTAACGATTTGCTTAATAAAGAACACCGACCCAGTATTTAATGCAAACAGATGTCGTAATAAAAGAGTTTCAGTATAAGGCGGTTAGAAGTAGTGGTCCGGGTGGGCAACATGTTAATAAAACTGCCACTAAAGTTGAGATCTCTCTTGATATTATTTCTTCGGAAGCCTTTACAGATCTGGAAAAGGAAAGGTTACAGCAAAAACTCAGTAACAGAATTTCTTCGGAAGGCATTTTAACTTTACAATGTGGAGAGACCAGAAGTCAGCATCGTAATAAAGCCATCGTTCTTGAACGAATGCTAGAATTACTGAAGCAGAGTTTAACGGTTGCAAAGCCCAGAAAAAAAACGAAACCTTCTAAAAGTGCTATTCAGAAAAGACTAAAGTCTAAGAAAGAACAGGCTTTAAAAAAGAAAAACAGACGTCCTCCATCCATAGACTGACCTCTTACCCAAAAACTGTGTAATTATTACACACAAAGTTGTGTAATTATACAGTCACGTTATATGGTTTGTTGAGATAAAAATTCATTAAATAGCTTTATTACAGACATTTATAATCGATTAGCGTTAGTGTTTTGTTTTGGCATTAAATTTTCAATATGCTATTCAGAAAAAGAACAATTATAAATTTTACAAAACAAAAAACAATGAAAAAGTATTTTTTTGCCTCAGTATTCGCATTAGGAATGGTAACTGCAGTATCTGCTCAAACGGAAGATAAAGAACCTGCACTTTCTGAAGAGACACAAGTGGAAGCAGTAGTAAACAAAGATATGGCTGCTGTACAAGAGTACAAGGAAATTAAAGCTACAGATTTACCGCAACCGGTTAAGGACGCTGTAGCAAAGACATTTGAGGATGCGACAATCACACAAGCATATAAAAATGAAAAAGGAGAATATAAATTGGTTATCGCCACCGCTTCAAACGGTATGAAAAAAGCGAGCCAAACCGTTTACCTTAACAGCAAAGGTGAATGGATTAAGAAGCAGTAAAATGCAGGTTATTTAGATTCAATACCTAGGGTGTCTTGTTAGGCACCCTTTTTTTAAGGAATTAGCTCCTTATCTAAAAATAATAAGAGTATTTCTTCATCTGCTACTTATGAAGAAAATTTGGAAATGGATTGTTTAGTAGTTTTAGTTAAGCCAATATCCCCATCCCTTCCAAAAACTAAAGTACTGTGGGTGCTTTTTGCTCTTACACTTTTTAGATAAAGGAGCTCTTTTATTTGTGATACGCGATTAAATTTTTATGATAACTTTAAATATTCTCAAGCCCTATAGACTGTATTTTTGTGTTCCGATCGAGCGACTATGGCACAGAACATAATTATAGTAGAGGATGACGTTGCTTTTGGCAAAATGTTGACCACATTTTTAGAGCGACATAATTTTAAAGTAACGCTAAGTTACGGTGGTGCTCAGGCACGACAACAACTAAAAGAAGATAAATTTGATCTTCTTATTACCGATCTAAAACTGCCAAACGACAGTGGTCTGGACCTTCTCAACTACACCAGAGATGTTGCTCCCCACACTAAAATGATCCTTATAACAGGATATGCCGAGGTATCTACCGCAGTAGAAGCAATAAAAAGAGGGGCATTAGATTATATTTCAAAACCATTTAGACCCGAAGAGTTATTGATGGTGATACAACAGGCTTTTGAAACTGTTAAGGAAAAGGGTACAATAGCTTCGGAAACTAATACCGTTAAAGCCGAACGGAGATCTCCAAACCAAACGGTTGCCGTTTCGGGTGTAAGCGAAATTTCAAAAAAATTCAATGAATATCTGAAGCTTGTAGGTCCAACCGATATGAATGTTCTTATTGAAGGAGAAAGTGGTACGGGCAAAGAAGTTGCTGCGAAGGCGATTCATGGTTTTAGTCAAAGGAGTTCTGAAAGTTTTGTAGCAGTAGACTGTGGCGCAATACCTAAAGAAATAGCCTCCAGCGAATTTTTTGGTCATGTAAAAGGCAGTTTTACAGGGGCTATTAATGATAAAAAAGGGCACTTTGAGGCAGCGCACAATGGAACTCTTTTTTTAGATGAAGTTGGTAACCTATCTTATGAAAATCAGGTGCAATTATTAAGGGCTTTACAAGAGAGAAAAATAAAGCCGGTAGGTAGTAATACAGAGATAGAAGTGGATGTACGAATTCTATCGGCTACGAACGAAAATCTGCTCGAGCGAGTCGCGGAAGGTAAATTCAGGGAAGACCTGTATCATAGATTAAACGAGTTTTCTGTGCAAATACCGTCTTTACATGAACGCAAAGAGGACTTATTTTTGTTTACCGATTATTTTTTAAACCAAGCCAATGCTTCATTGAACAAGCAAGTCGTGGGTTTATCGAAAGAGGTAGAAGTAGCCTTTAAGAAATACAATTGGCCCGGAAATTTGAGAGAACTCAAAAACGTGATCAAAAGATCTGTACTCTTAACATCAGGAAGTTTGATTCCTATTGACGCAATACCAAGAGAAGTTGTGTTAGCTTCCGAAGAAAAAATAGAAAAGATAGATTTTTCGAAAGATACCAACGAAAAGTTGTTGATCATTAAAGCACTAAAAGAAGCCGACTACAATAAATCCCGGGCTGCAAAACTTCTAAATATTACCCGAAAAACATTGTATAATAAGCTCGAGAGCTACCAGATCGAACTATAATTATTGTCTCGACTGCAAATTAGTTAACAAAATTTCCACCTCTTTGTCGAGATTAGAAAGTTCCTTGTTTAACGTATCTTCGTTTGAGATCTTCCAGTTTGTGGTTTCAAGCTTCTCTAAGATAGGTATTACTTTTTTAGCTTCAAGTTGTCTAAACATGGTCAGCATTCTATGTGCCAGATTTTCAATTTCTTTATAATTTTTCGTTGAGACAGCACTTTTTATCTGTAGTAGATCCTTTTTGGTTTGATCGTAAAAGACATTCAATATTTCTTCTAGCGCAGCATCATTTTGCACAAAGGAAGCAAGCATTGAAAGGTTGTAGGTTTCGTGCTCTTCAACAGGTTGAATCGATTCACTTTTATTTGCTATTCCTACAGTGGCACTTTCAGAAAAAAGTGTACTTAAAACATCGAACAACTGATTTTTTGAAAAAGGTTTGGGTAACATATCGGCAAAGCCTTTTGCGATATATTCTTCCCGGGACAACTCCCTACTGCCGGTCATTGCGATAACCGGTTGAGCTTCATATCCGGAGACCTCATTAGCCTGTAAACTTGAAAGCACCTCAAACCCACTAATTTCGGGCATCTGTATGTCGGTTAGTACAAAGTCGAAATTTGGTTTTACCTCTTGTTTTAGTTTTTTAAGTTCTGTAAATGCCTGACAATCCATCGAATTTTGTTGAAAGAGCTCTTTCAACAAGGCGACCATTGCCGGATCATCATCAATGATCAATGCCGATAATTTTTTTAACCGTTTTGATTCTTTAGCCGCAGGTTTTTGGACGATTCTACTCGTTCTTTTAAGAGGTAAATTTAATTCAAATGTACTTCCTCTTTGTGGTATACTGGAAACTGTTAGACTACCTCCCAAAAGTTCTGTCAGTTTTTTTGAAATCGCCAATCCCAAGCCGCTGCCCCCAAATTTATGAGCTGTATCCGCTTCAGCCTGAGTAAATTCCTGAAAAATAAGCTCTTGTTTTTCTTTAGAAATACCAATTCCGGTATCACGAACCAGGATTTCTACGAAGGAGGTGTTGGCGGTGCGATTTTTTTCTGATACCGTGATAGAAATTTCTCCCTTTTCAGTAAACTTAAACGCATTTCCAATTAGATTGTTTACGATCTGTTGAATTCGTAATGGATCCCCTTCAAACATTGAACCTTCGAGTTTTTCTTCTATAGTTACGGAAAGGTGGATAGGTTTATGCGAGTGCATTTCCTTTATGGCATGTGCAGTCTTTTCTATCAGGTTATCTAATGCAAAAGGAACACTTTCTAAAGGAAGTTTCCCCGCTTCCAGTTTTGAGAAGTCTAACAGGTCGTCTACGAGCTTGGACACAAAATGAGCACTTGAGGTGATCTGACTACTGTAATACTTTTGTTTTTCGGTAAGAGAAGTATTCTCAATTAATTCGGTATAGCCAATTATAGTGTTTAACGGAGTCTTTAAATCGTGACTTACTGTTGAAATGAGTTGTTCCCTGCTTTTTAATAAGGCATCCGAATACTGCTTTTCTTTTTCTAGGTTTCTTCTGAATTTCTCTGCTCTGAAAAAATCTGTGAGTATTAAATAACTAAAGAGTAGAACAACAAGGGCACCAATAATTCCCGCATTTCTGAAGATTTTTTTGGTACGTTCTACCGAAGCCTCCCGTACCGCTTTTTCTCGGGCATTGTTTCTGTTAATTTCGGCATCAAAAGCCGCGATTATTTGTCGGAGTTGTGCAGAAATGGTGAGATCGTTTTCAATAAGTTCATTCTCTTTTTGTTGTAATGACCTTCTAATGCGCGAATTTTCTCTTTTTGCTTCCGAAACGATATACCGGGACGCCGTTAGCATAGAATCTACCGTTGCCGGTTTTAAAGAAGTAGTGTCCTTAAGCAGGTTACTATTTAACAGATCTACGTAAGATTTCCAGACTCTACGCTCTTTAGCCGAGAGTTTTGAAGGATCCTTAATAATGGTTTCCAGAGAATTCTTCCCCATTGAAATTTCCAGCTTTTTTATTTCCCTTAATATGTTATCTAAGGAAGCATCTTCGCTGCTGGTTAGCTTTAACAGTCGCAATTGTTCAATGTTGTTGTTTTTCTCATCAAGAAGTGCTTTAACACTGTCTAGCTGGCGTATCTGACTTTGTGTTGTGCTAAGATCTTTGATTTCTTCAATCTTGGCTTCCAAAGAGTCTACTTTTGAAAGGTACAGTTGATAGTCTTCTTCAGATTGAGTGAGAAGTGCTATTCTTGAAAAGCTATCCGTTTCATAAAGTGTATTTATTAAAGTTCCGGTTTCTATCGCTTTCTTACTCTTGTCTTCCTCTGTTTCCGAAGCGAGAAAACCTTTGTATTCGGCATATAAAAACAGACTCATCACAACAGCTAAGGCTACCAATACCAAATAACTTAGGATGATCTTAAAAGTAAACTTGTCCTTAACTGTTGCCATATTATAAAGTTAGCTACAATTGAAACGAAAAACCAAAATACATATGATAAAAAATTAGGCGAGTTTTATAAAATATGTAACTTTGCATCACATCTCAAAGGGGTGCTAATCGATATTGAATGGCGATTTAAGGAAACACAAAGTTTAACTAACTTTAAATTTCCTGAAATCATTCATCGAAAGGCTGAGATTATACCCAATGAACCTGGGCAGGTAATGCTGCCAAGGGACAACCTAAAGACTATTTCACGATAAATCTTTAGGGGTCCGTTAGAGTGTAGAAGAGAACTTTTCAAAGTCTTCTCTGTACGATAATAGACTAGGAAAAATTTTCAATGTTAAACTTAGAATAATGCCCCTTTTATTCGTAAATAAATTTTTTACGAATGAAAAAAGTATTGTTTTCTTCAATTTTTTTACTGGCTTGTACAATTGCCAGCTCACAAGAAAAAGTAACCGATTCGACCAAGGTTGAAAACCTCGAAGAGGTGCTGGTAAAGTCTGTACGAGTAGATGCAGATTCTCCAATTACCCATTCCAACATCAATAAGGAAGAACTGCAAGAGCGAAATTTGGGTCAGGATATCCCTTATATGCTAAACTACCTTCCATCTGTAGTGACCACAAGCGACGCAGGCGCCGGAATTGGATACACTTATTTTAGGGTTCGTGGGAGCGATGCTTCCAGGATTAATGTTACTCTTAATGGGATTCCCTTTAATGATGCCGAAAGTCAGGGGTCATTTTTCGTCAACCTTCCCGACTTTACCTCTTCGGTTCAAAACCTTCAGTTGCAGCGTGGTGTAGGGACATCCACGAACGGCTCGGGAGCATTTGGTGCTAGTTTAAATATGCTTACCGATGCGTATTCCGAAGAAGCCTTTGGAGAGGTTTCGGCATCAATAGGTTCATATAACACGCATAGATATAATGTGAAATTTAGCACAGGACTGCTTCGTGACAGGGTGGAAATTAGCGGCCGACTCTCCTCTATTCAATCTGATGGGTATATAGACAGAGCTACATCCGATCTTAAATCTTATTTTCTGCAAGGAACCTATAAAAATGCTGGAACTTTGATCAAGGCGATCACTTTTGGCGGTCAGGAAGAAACATATCAGGCCTGGAATGGGATCGATGCTGAAACACTGGAAAACGATCGCACATTCAATCCGTCAGGTATGTACACCGATGAGGATGGGAATATTCAGTTTTATGATAAGGAAGTGGATAATTATTCGCAAGACCACTATCAATTGTTGTGGAATCAACGTTTTAACAACCGTTGGAGTACTAATCTAGCTTTAAATTATACCTACGGACGTGGTTATTTTGAGCAGTATAAAGAAGATGAAGATTTTTCCGATTATAATTTCGAACCCATTGAAATAGGGGGTGAGGTCATTAATACTACAGACCTAGTGCGTCGTAGATGGCTAAACAACAACTTTTATGCGCTTAATGCCAATGTGAGCTATACCAATTCTGTAATTGATATTACTGCCGGAACTTTTTACAGTTATTACGGTGGGGATCATTTTGGAGAAGTTATATGGGCACAAAATGCCGGGGGATCACAAATTAGGGATCGTTATTATTCAGGGAATGGCGATAAAAATGAGTTTACTGTATTCTCGAAAGCTACTTACCGAATTAATGATACATGGAGTGTTTACGGTGATCTTCAAGGGAGATTTATTAGTTATAGGACTTCAGGATTAACATCAGATCTGGTTTTGTTAAATGTAGATGAGCAGTATTCGTTTTTTAATCCGAAAGCCGGGATCTCCCTTCAAATAAACGATGGAAATCAGTTGTATGCCTCCTACGGAAGAGCTAACAGGGAGCCGAGGCGCAGTGACATGGAACAAGATATATTTTCGGCAGAAAAATTAAATGATTACGAGCTAGGTTGGCGCTTTGCTTCTGAAGCAATTAAACTGAATACTAATTTATTTTATATGGATTATAAAGATCAGTTGGTTTTAACAGGCGCACTGGACGACGTGGGTGCTCCTATTCGTGAAACTAGTGGTGAAAGTTATAGATTGGGGTTAGAAATTGATTCAGAAATAAAAATTTTAAAGCATTTAAAGGCTTACCCGAATGTAGCTTTAAGTACGAATAAGAACATAGATTTCGTAACTAGCAGAGATGGGGAATTAGTGAATTTAGGAAACACAAGTATTTCCTTCTCACCTGAGATCGTTGCGGGGAATAGGTTAGAGTTTTTAGCTTTTAATAAACTTCAACTTAATCTTCTCAGTAAGTTTGTGGGATCACAATATATGGGGAATATAGATAGTGAAGCATCTAAATTGGATAGTTACTTTGTAAATGACCTGAATGTTGTTTATGCTCTGGATAATATCCCTGCAGTAGATTCGGTAGTGTTTTCGGCATTGGTAAATAACATTTTTAATACGAAGTATGTTTCTAACGGATATTTTTTTACTTACGATGACGACTTCAGTAATCCGGGTAGTATCACCACAATTGAGGGTGCAGGATATTATCCGCAGGCTACGATCAATTTTTTATTAGGTGCGACAGTTCGTTTTTAAATTAATTGGAAATAGTGACAATGTCTCCGCTACGCTGAGTGAAATATTGCTGCATAGGGAATAGATTTTGATTTGTTTGATGCTGTCCGGTAACTATATCGTATTCATTACTATCTGTAGTACAAGGACAACTCGCAATAATACCGGAAATGGTCATTTTTGAACAACTGCTGGGAGTGTGATTGGGATCACTCAATTCGAAGGCCGTATAAAGTTCGTTATTTACATTGTACACGACGATGCCTTTAATTCCCTGCTGTGTGATAATGATACTGTTTCCGGGAAATTTCAACGGATTGTATTCAGGCAAGTTGAGGTTGAGGCTCAAATTTACCAACGGACTAATCAGGTTCGGGTTATTGTCTCTTGGACTATCATCTTTGTTGCAGGACATAATGGCAAAGACGACAAAAATAAGTACTATTTTAGTTTTCATGTAAGTGCAAAATTTTCTTTTCAAAAGTACGATAAAATACTTGTGAACTTATTTTTTAGTATATTTGTATAACAAAATCCCGTCGTGTATGGGATTTTTCTATTCCTGCCCCTCAACACATTGTTTGGGAAAAAAAGGCGGGAATCTTAGTATATATACTTTTCGATATGAGTATATATCAGTTTAGATTAAAACGATGAAGTTATGAGTAAAGTATCTTATTACACTGCCGAAGGTTTAAAAAAATTAAGGGATGAGCTTAATCATTTAAAGGATGTAGAACGTCCTAATGCTTCCAAGGCTATTGCCGAAGCTCGAGATAAAGGTGATTTAAGTGAAAATGCCGAATATGATGCCGCTAAAGAGGCTCAGGGGATGTTAGAAATGCGAATCTCAAAATTGGAAGAAACCTATGCCAATGCACGTTTAATAGATGAGTCTGTATTAGATACCTCTAAAGTCTTAGTGCACTCTAATGTAAAGATTAAGAACCAGACCAACGGAATGGAAATGAGCTATAAGTTGGTAGCGCAAAGTGAAGCAGATCTTAAAACAGGTAAAATATCTGTTGATTCTCCCATTGGAAAAGGATTATTAGGAAAGCAAGTGGGTGATATTGCCGAAATTCAAGTGCCAAATGGGGTAATGAAATTTGAAATTATAGAAATCTCAAGAGACTAAACATTATGGCTTCCATCTTTACAAAGATCATTACAGGAGAACTTCCAAGTTATAAGGTAGCTGAGGATGATAATTTTATTGCATTTTTAGATATCAATCCAAATGCAAAGGGTCATACTTTATGTGTACCTAAGAAGGAAGTGGATAAGATCTTTGATCTGGATGAGGATACCTATCTGGAATTATTGCAATTTTCGAGAAGGGTTGCAAAAGCACTAAAAAGAACAATTTCTTGTAAACGCATAGGGATGTCTGTTATTGGTTTAGAAGTTCCTCATGTTCACGTGCATCTAATTCCGTTGAACGAGATGAAAGAAATGACCTTTAACCATAAGATATCTATGAATTCGGAAGAGTTTATCGCCCTTGCAGAGGAAATTCAGAAGAATTTTATCTAAGAAGCTCCCAAAATATAAACTAATCCTGCCAAGATAATGACTACAATTAGGATAGACAGGTACAGGATCGGTTTTGGTTTAAACATCGAATTTATAGGAGTCACCTGTTTTTTATGGTAATCGTATATTCGTTCAATGTCTGAGTTCCAGTCTACCGGGTAGATCACATTTTTACAAGTATGACAATAAATGGTTTCAGAAATGGCCTTGTCGGCTTTATTATAGAACCGCGTTTCCTTTTCATTTTGAGTAAAAGATATCTCTAACCCATCTGTAGTGTAACATACGGGACAGTTATTATTCAATTTTGCTATATGTAAAACGTGTTCCGTCATGATTCCTGAAGTTTAGACAATTTCAATGCGATCTCCATTGTTGTGCCATTGTCGGGACTACTTTTTAAAACGCGTATCCTACCATTATGGTATTCTTCTATAATTCGTTTTACCAGAGAAAGACCAAGTCCCCAGCCCCTTTTTTTGGTGGTAAAGCCCGGGGTAAATACTTTTTTATGGTTTCTTTTGGAAATTCCTTTACCGGTATCGCTTATTTGTATCAATGCATGCTTATTGGTATGCTCTAAGGAAATACGAATAGTTCCTTTGCCCTTCATTGCGTCGATACCATTCTTAACTAAATTTTCGATGGTCCAACTATAGAGTTGCGAATTTAGCGCAACATATAGAGGTTTTTCAGGGAGATCAATTTCAAAATCGATCAATTTAGAGCTACGCTTTTTTAAATATTCAAATGAAGTTTGGGTTTCCTCGACGATATTTTTTCTTTTTAATGTAGGTACAGATCCAATTTTAGAGAATCTATTAGTGATCATTTCCAACCTGTCTATGTCTTTCTCCATTTCGGTAAGATACTCGGCATTGACGTTCTCACTTTTTAATATTTCGGTCCAACCTACAAGTGATGAAAGGGGAGTACCAATTTGATGGGCTGTTTCCTTTGCCATTCCTGCCCAAAGTCTGTTTTGTTCGGCAGATTTTGCCGTTTTGTTGAAAAAATATATAGCTGTTATGAATAAAAACAGAATTAGAATGAGAACAGCGGGATAATATTTCAGTTTGTTGATAATGGGCGAATTTCCATAATAAATGGTTTGTAAGACCTCATCTTTATACGATACATCAATTGGTTTGTATTCTGAAGAGAATTTTAAGATGAGCTTCTCAATTTTCTCCGGTGTGTTCCATTGGTTTTCGGGAATATTTCTGGCATCATACCTGTCTTCGTTATAGCTATACACCATCATTGGGGTAGTCGTGTTGCTTTGAAGTACCTGGAGCACGATCTCATTACCCTCATTGAGGTCTTCCTTTTGAAATTCGGTTTGTGCCGTCGCCCAGAGTTGCATTTTACTGCGCTCATTTTCTTTTAACTGATTAAAGAACACATAGGTGTTCCATAAAATCAAGCTAACAATTATTATAGAAACAATTATAAATAACCAGCGCGTTAAAGCAGTTTTATTGAGCATAGATTTTTATTAAGACAAGCAGTTTAGAGGCATCCTGACAATTAGATAATTATAAACAGAAGGCCATAACCAATCCGATAAATATAATGGAAATATGTTAATATTATTGTGCAATCAAATTTTTAGAACGTTTGTAGTTTGGGTACATTTGCAAGTAATGATTTCAATTAATCCACAGGACATTAGTACGGGTAAATTACATGGGTATCTCCTTGGGGCTGTAGCGCCTCGTCCCATAGCTTTTGCAAGCACGATAGACGGCAAAGGGAATGTAAATTTATCGCCATTTAGTTTTTTTAATGTTTTTAGTGCTAATCCGCCCATCCTTATTTTTTCTCCGGCGAGAAGAGTTCGGGATAATACGACAAAACACACGCTTGAAAATGCGTTGGAAACCAAAGAAGTTGTGATCAACATTGTTAATTATGCAATGGTTCAACAAATGTCTTTGTCTTCTACCGAGTATGCGAAAGGAGTCAATGAATTTACGAAAGCCGGTTTTACCGAAATTGCTTCAGAAGTGGTAAAACCACCACGTGTGGCAGAAGCGCCGGTTCAGTTTGAATGCAAAATAAATGAGGTTGTTTCTCTGGGAGATGAAGGTGGCGCCGGGAATCTTATAATTTGTGAAGTTGTAAAATTACATGTAGACGAATCTATTTTAGATACTGAGGGTAAAATAGATCCTGTAAAGATCGATACCGTTGCCCGTATGGGAGGAAATTGGTACAATAGATCAAAGGAAGGAATGTTTGAGGTGCCTAAACCACTGTCCACCTTAGGAATTGGAGTTGATATGCTACCTGCAGTACTTCGGAATAGTAAAGTTCTAACAGGTAATGATCTGGGGATGCTCGCAAATGTTGAGAAATTTCCTAAAGAGTTTAATGGATATGTAAACCCTTCCGAAGAAATTCATAAAAAAGCACAACAAATGCTCTGTGATGGAAAGATAGGCGAAGCCTGGAGCACGTTAATAAAGAAATAATTAATTATAGATAATAGGAACATGGAAATTCAAGGAAAAATAAAAATGATCGATGAAACTAAGACCTATGGAAACAATGGTTTTAGAAAGAGAGAGATGGTAATTACTACCGAAGAGCAATATCCACAACATATTTTAGTAGAATTTGTACAGGATAAAACCGACCTGTTAAATACGTATCAAGTTGGACAAAATGTAAAAGTTAGTATCAATCTACGCGGTAGAGAATGGGTTAATCCACAGGGTGAAACGAAGTATTTTAATTCTATAACCGGTTGGAGAATTGAAAATATTGATCAATCTGTATCTAATAATATGCCTCCAATGCCTCCTGAAGATGCTTTTGAACCTGTAAATGATCTAAATGAAGAAGATCACGACGACCTCCCTTTTTAGTTAGTGAGATAGCAAATCTTTGATTTGCGTAATCGAACTAATCCCGACCTTTAGCGTCGGGGTCTCAGGAAGTCTTTGCTAGATAGCAAATCTTTGATTTGCGTAATCGAACTAAGATAAAAGTGTTGTTGAGGTAATTCGAACACTCAATAAATTAAAGCTTAATTTCACATTTTTGATATGTGTCATTAAGCTTTTCTTATTTTTACCCTATGAACATCACTTCAACCATCGAAACCATCTTTAAGCGATATTTACCTTCACCTTTTGCGATCGCTATAATTTTAACGGTTGTCACGATGCTTTTGGCACTTTTTTTAACCGATGCGCCAAAGAACGAAAACCATTTTCTGGCAATTTTATCATTTTGGGAAAGCGGAATTTGGAACAATGCGTTATTGGTATTTGCGTATCAAATGATGCTAATATTAGTACTGGGACACATTTTAGTGCTAAGCAAACCAATGAACTCCCTAATTGTAAAGCTCACAAACTTGGTGAGTAATACTTCAAATGCAGTAATGTTAGTAAGTAGCACTACAATGATCGTGTCTTTTTTTAATTGGGGCTTAGGACTTATTTTTGGAGCAATTATCGCCAGAAAAGTAGCGGAAGCTTCGCAAATACGTAATTTCGATATTAACTATCCTCTTGTAGGCGCTTCAGGATATGTTGGCTTTATGGTGTGGCATGGTGGAATTAGTGGTTCGGCGCCCTTAAAGGTTGCCGAAAACGGACATTTGGCAAGTTTAATGACCGGTATTGGGGATGTAAATTTGTCAAGTACTCTTCCAAATTTAATTCCCTTTAGCGATACAATATTTAGCGGTTTTAATCTGTTGCTCTTCGGAATTTTATTACTGATAATTCCCCTGTTTTTATACTTTTTAGGAAGAAATGCTAAAGCGTCCCCAACAAATTTACCTATTTATCACAGTGAAACTTTTGAAGCAAACAAGTTGAAAGGTGCCGAACGCCTTGACAACTCTAAGCTGGTTGGAATAGGATTCGGAGTTTTAATTCTCATCGCCTTCTTTTATCAATATTTCCAGAATTTAGAAAGTCTGGCTATCACTCCAAATTTGCTCAATTTCTTTATGCTAGGTTTAGCGCTCATTTTGCACGGTAGCTTTTCCAGTTTTCTGAATGCGGTAGAGGAAGCTATTAAAGGAGCCAGTGGAATTCTAATTCAGTTTCCGTTGTACTTCGGAATTATGGGGATTATGCGCGAAAGTGGTCTTGTAGTGCAGGTTTCAGATTTTTTCGTCTCTATTGCCACTACACAAACACTCCCGATTTTCACTTTTTTTAGTGCCGGGTTGGTTAATATCTTTGTACCAAGTGGAGGTGGTCAATGGGCAATTCAAGGTCCGATAGTAATAGAATCTGCCCTAAAATTGGGTGTTCCGTTACCGAAAGCAATTATGGCTTTGGCATACGGAGATCAGGTTACCAATATGTTGCAACCCTTTTGGGCTCTGCCCTTGTTGGGAATCACCAAATTAAAAGCGAAAGAGATCTTACCCTATACGATTCTGGTGATGTTAATTGGAGTAGTAGTTTATCTAACCGGTCTGTATTTTTTATGACCACTTCGGAAATTCGATACTAGCGATAAAACTTGATAATTAAATATGCATTTCTTGTCCCAGAAATTATGGTTTCCAAATCCTTCTGAAGCTTCAGAAGAAGGGATAATTGCGATAGGAGGTGATTTGTCTGCCGAAAGACTTTTACTTGCTTATAATTCGGGGATCTTTCCGTGGTTCGATCATGACCAACCTATTTTATGGTGGTGTCCGGATCCGAGAATGGTTTTGTTTCCGAAGAAATTAAAGATATCTAAAAGTTTGAGGAGAATAATCAGGCAACAACGCTTTCAGGTAACTTTTAATAAGTGCTTTTCCGAAGTAATAGAAAATTGTGCTACGATAAGTAGAGAAGGACAAAGAGGTACATGGATCACAGACGAGATGCAAATAGCCTATACAGAATTACACAAAAAGGGTTTTGCAATGTCTGTTGAAGTGTGGGAAAACGAAAGATTAGTTGGAGGACTCTATGGCATCGATTTGCATGAAAAAAAAGTTTTTTGCGGTGAAAGTATGTTCGCTAAAGTGAGTAACGCTTCTAAAGTGGGTTTTGTCTACTTGGTTGAAAGATTAAAAGCACAAAATTACAGCTTAATTGATTGTCAGGTATATACAAATCACCTCGAAAGCCTGGGAGCTGAAGAAATTTCAAGGAATGAGTTCTTGTCGTACTTAAAATGTTAAGTTTTTAAGGGGTTGATTATAAACATTGTAAAAATAAGTATCTTCGTGGTTTAACTTATATTGCATAAAATGTCACAAAAATATTCAAAGTATCTTCTTCTTTTGTTGCTCGTTATTCAGGCTTCATTTATGATGGCTCAAGAAGTGGTCGATCTTCCAAAAGGATTAACCGAAGCAGAAAAAGATTTAATTTCAGATTTTCAATTCACGAGTAATCGCATCACGCCGCCACCATCTACAGCAGTTCGAGCCGCTGCAGAGTGGGAAGAAGTTGAATATTTGGTGGTAACCTGGAACCCTAATTTTCAAGGAATTTTACGCCAGATTGTCGCAGCAGGGGTAAACGAATGTAAAGTTGTGATCACGACCGAAAATGAAACTTCGGTCTCAAATTATTTAACTTCGGGAGGTATAGATCTTACCAATGTCATTTTTATGGATGCTCCATGGAATAGTATTTGGATTCGCGATTACGCCGGAAACACCATTTATTCGAATGATGTTGGTGAAAGAGCGATCACTGATTGGATATACAATCGTCCAAGACCCGATGATGATGCCATTCCTTCTGCACATGCTTCGTTATTAGGGCTACCCATTTACATTACAAATACCGGAACAAACGATTTGGTGAATACCGGTGGGAATTATATGAGCGACGGTTTGGGAAATGCATTCGCCTCCAGTTTGATCTTAAATGAAAATGAGCCCGGAAACCCTTACGGTGTGTCTCCAAAAACCGAGGCACAGATCGATGCGATCATGCAGGAGTATATGGGAATTGAAAATTACATAAAAATGGATGTGCTTCCATACGATGTGATTCACCATATTGATATGCATATGAAACTTCTGGATGAAGAAACTTTACTGGTTAGCAAATACCCTCAAGGTGTTGCAGATGGCCCACAAATAGAAGCTAACATTGACTATGTGTTGAGCAATTTCCAGTCTCCATTTGGTACACCCTACGATGTAAAGTGGATAGATGCGCCACCAAGTACTTCGGGAGGTTATCCGGACACCGGAGGACATTATAGAACGTTTAGTAATTCGGTTATAGTAAATAAAACCATAATGGTTCCTACTTATAGACCGGAAGTAGATGCACCGGCACTAGCGTATTATCAGGAATTGATGCCAGGATATAATATTGTTGGTATTGATGTTGACAATCCGGGAGAAAATTTAATTTCTCAGCTGGGAGCTTTGCATTGTATAACCCATACTATTGGAGTTGATGAACCTCTATGGATAGTACATCAACCGGTTGATGAAGCTACACCGGGTGCTACTGTGGAAATTACCGCGATGATAAAACATATCTCAGACATTAGCAACGCAAAAGTATTTTGGAGAGAAGAAGGCAGTACTAATTTTAGCGAAACTTCTATGACCTTTGTTAGTGATGATAACTGGACAGCGAATATCACCATGCCTACTGCCAATACTAATATTGAATATTACATTTGGGCAGAAGCAAATTCGGGTAAATCTATTGCAAGACCAATCGTTGCGCCTCAAGGATATTGGACAATAGACGTAGGGTTGTTATCTATTAACGAGTATGCAGAAAACAATATTTCGGCACCATATCCAAATCCTGCGACCGATAAAGTATCATTTAGACTAACAAACATCAATGGTACAATAGATATTTCTATTCATAATATCTTAGGACAGCAACTGTACAATGAGAGTCTTACAAATGGGAACGGCGTGATTACACTCGATTTAAATGAGAGCTGGTCGGGAACATTATTAGCTACATTCAGTGGAGAGTTTGGTACGGTTCATAAGAAAATTATTAGATAAGACCCGTTATTATTGAGGGAATCATAAAAATTTAACAAAAAAGACGGCTGAAAATTGCCGTCTTTTTTGTTTCTTACGGCAACAAACCCTAACAATAGGAACTATTTGTAGGAAAAATCTTGTAATTTGTAAGATTTTTCCTATTTTTATCTCCTAAATTTTAATATCCCTTAAAATGAAAAAGCTTTCCCTCGTCTTTTTTGTGCTTTTAGCATGTATCTCGATCGACTCATATTCTCAAAACTCAATAAAGAAAAAAATTGACGTTAACCACAGTGTGGATATAGTTAAAGTATACGAACAGGTGGTGGTTGAAGGTTACGGAACTCCATTTATATATGAAAGGCTAGCCAATGCCTATTACTTTAAGAATGACTACAGAAAGGCGAAAGAATGGTATGAGAAATTATTTGAAGAGGTAAAGCCAACAGATGCTACTCTTAAATATCGCTATAAGCAATCATTGAAAGCGCTGGATCTTGAGGTGAGTCCGAATGAGTATTTATCTGTTAGTGGTTCAGCAGAAAACTAATCTAAATTATATCTAAAACAAGTTGTGAGATGGTCATTGACCATACCTACAGCCTGCATATACGCGTACATTACTGTACTTCCCACAAATTTAAAACCTCTTTTCTTTAGATCTTTACTAATACTATCACTTAAAGGGCTTGTTGCCTGAGCATCATTCATAGAGTGCAACGAATTCTTTATAGGTTTCCCGTTAGTAAATTTCCAGAAATAATTACTGAAGCTCCCAAATTCTTCTCGAATTTTTATATACTCCTTCGCATTCGAAACCGCAGATCTCACTTTTAATTTATTTCTAATAATACCCGAATCCTGTAACAACGTTTCAATTTTCTTCTCGTCGTATTTGGCAATTTTCTGGAAGTCAAAATTATTAAACGCCTTCCTAAAGTTGTCTCTTTTTTTAAGAATAGTGATCCAACTCAAACCGGCCTGAAAGGTTTCTAAAATTAAGAATTCGAAAAGAATGTCGTCATCATAAACCGGAACTCCCCATTCTGTATCGTGATATTTTATATATAATGGGTCATTTGCACACCACGGACATCTTATTTTTTCCATCATTTTTCTTTAGAACTTAAAGATAAAAAATATAAGATCTTCCTATTAATTCTGTCCCGGAAAATTATAGGTAATAGTGCCTAATTGTTTGTCTCTTGATGCATCTGTAGTAAACCTTGCCAGAACTGCATATTCCAAGGCACTATCTATTAAACATTGATTTCTGGTGGTAGATTGACGCTGATTATAAGAAGCTTTTTTAACTGAGCCAAATTCGTTTACTTCTATAGAAATTACAACTTTACCTCCTCCTTCGCAGGTGTATACCGGATTTGGAAAATATATTGCACTTCTATTCACTAGTCGGTAACTATTCGTACTATTTCTATTGGAAGATCTAATAGTCGCCACTTTATCTGTTTTCTTGGTGCCTTCCGATTTGTCTTTATCTTTTTTAATTTTGGCTTTTTCAGCAGCAGTCACACCGTCCCCAGTATTCGAAATTTGAGAGTCTTCAATTGCGGCGTCTATAGCCTCTAATTTACCTTCGGTGGTTTCGGAGAGTTCTTCTCGTTCCTGTTCAATCTCTTGAATAAATTTTTCGGCTTCATTAAAGGCTCTGTGAGTTTCCGGACTAATTCTTGGATTTGTAATAGTTGCAAGATCTTCGGGCTCTTCCTCTTCAAGAATACTCTCATCGATGGTATAATCTACATCAATTATTTCCTCTGCTTTTTCTTTATACTTAGATAAATTAATGCTCATCATTAACAAGAAAAGTATGCCAAAAAGTAGAGAGGTAATTAAAAGAGCTCTATACGAATAGTTGAAATTCATGTATACAATAACCGAAATTTATTGCGAAAATACACACAACTATAGAAAATTTACAGTTGATTAAGAACGTTTTAACGGTGTTATCATTCTAATTTACTCGCTTAATCGATCTTCGAAAGTGGTGATTGAAATTGCATTTTCAACATTAAATTCTCCAATTTTAGTTCTTCTTAAAGCCGAAAGGTGAGCGCCGTTGTCTAAGGCTTTACCAAAATCATGAGCTAAAGAGCGAATGTAAGTTCCTTTACTACAGGCCACTCTGAAGTTGATCTCGGGAAGGTCAATTTTAGTGATTTCGAATGTTGAGACAGTTATTTTTCTCTTCGGAATATCAACTCTTTCACCGGCCCTGGCAAATTCGTATAAGCGTTTTCCTTCTTTTTTTAATGCTGAAAATACGGGAGGTTGCTGAAGTATCTCCCCGGTGAAAAGCTTGGCTGTAGCGATTATTTTTTCCGAAGTAATCCCTTCAATACTGAAAGTTTTGTCAATTTCAGTTTCAAGATCATAACTTGGTGTAGTGGCTCCAAGTGTAATTGTTCCTGTGTATTCTTTCTCTTGAGCCTGGAAGGTTTCAATTTGCTTTGTGAATTTACCGGTACATAAAATCAATAATCCGCTGGCTAATGGATCTAAAGTTCCGGCATGCCCTACCTTTATTTTTTTTAGCTGAAATCGCCTCTTGATCAACCATCTTACTTTATTTACCACTTGAAAGGAAGTCCACTCCAATGGTTTATCAATTAGCAATACTTTCCCTTCTTTAAAATCCTCTGCTGTCATTGGCTAGATGTAAAGTCCTACTCCAATTGCGACCAGTCCGATGACCAGGCAGTAAATTGCAAAGTAGGAAAGTTTACTGTTTTTAACGAGTTTTATCATCCAGGTACAGGCAATAAGTCCGCAAATAAATGCTGCTGCAAAACCTAATCCGAGGGTCGTAAAATTAGCAGTTTCGGAAGCCAGATCTCCACTTAAAATATCTTTGGCGATCTTGCCGAAAATTAAAGGTACAACCATAAGAAAGGAAAAGCGAGCCGCCTTACTTTTGTCATTCCCTAATAAAACGGAGGTAGAAATAGTGGCACCGCTTCGTGAGATTCCCGGAAGCATCGCTATTGCTTGGGAGATACCAATTATAAATGCATTGTTGTAGCTAACGGGCTTGCCGGTGTTTTTGGCTCTATCTGCGAGCCAGAGTAGCAGAGCCGTTATAATTAGCATAAAACCTACAAAGGCGATATTTCCTCCAAAGAAGGCTTCAAGTTGTTCTTCAAAAAGAATTCCAACAATCGCGGCGGGAAGCATTGAAATAATGATCTTTACGATGAATTTTGTTTCCTCATTCCATTTAAACTTGAATAAACCGTTTAAGATCTCCCGGATGTCTTTTCTAAAAACTACAATAGTGCTTAACGCAGTAGCAAAGTGTAAAACAACAGTAAAGAGCAAGCTTTCCTCCGGAATGGATGTGTCGCCTAAAATAGCCTTGCCCAATTCCAGGTGACCACTGGAAGAAACGGGTAAGAATTCGGTAAACCCTTGAATGATACCAAGGATAATCGCATCAAGACTGTCCATTAATTATTTTTCCTTGTTGGGATTCAACAAAATTGCGTACACTTCAATTCCAAAACCAATGAGAATCAATGCGGGAGCTAATCTAATTCGTCTCCAGCTGTAGATTTCAGGATTAAAAACATTGGGGTCATCGCTTCCACCTCCAGTCATTAAAATAAAGCCAAGGGCTATAAAAGCGATTCCTATAAGCATGAATTTGTAGTTTTTACGCTCAAATACAAAGTTCTTCGTAATAGCCTCTTTGCGTTTTTTCTCTCCCATGATCTTTAATCTTTTAATATAGCAGATTCCAACTTGTTCGAAAACTCAGTAAATACAATATCGCCGCTAATTTCTAATTGTGCAATATGATTTGAAGTTCCTGTTATAATCCTTGGAAGGTGCAAGGTAACAGTTTTATTTAAAACATTTTCCTCCATTTGTTCAAGAGTTAAGCCTTGTTCAAGCCCTCTATTAATGTAATAGAAATCTCCATTCTCTTCAGTAAAAACGATATCTTTTACACCACCTTCAGAAATTTTAGAAACCGTTATTTCTTTTATATCACAATCTTCAGGCCTTGGATCAACGATCATACAGCCATTCAGAAGAAAGGCGAATAAACAGAGTAATGCAATTGGTTTAATAGTATAGTTCATCGGTACGTAGATTTAAAAAACGTTGTGTTGCGAAAAACGTACTAATCCAGGTAATAAACAGCCCCATGCAAAAGATAAATGCAAAAAGTAAAATGAGTAAGACTTTATCTTTTAGTAACTGCAATTCGGGGAAGGTTTTGTTTAGGTAATAAAGTACGATTGCCATGCCTATCATGGCAAGAATAGCACCCAAAACCCCTAGTTTAACGCTTTTCCATATAAAAGGACGTCGTATAAAACGTTTGGTTGCGCCAACCATCTGCATTGTTTTGATCGTAAAGCGCTTTGCATATACCGAAAGCCTTATAGAACTGTTTATGAGCAGTACAGCGATAAAAGTGAATAATCCACTTATAATTAACACCCAAAAGCTTATTTTTTTTACGTTATCATTGAGAAGCGCAATTAATGGCTTGTCGTATATTACTTCTTCTACAAAGTCTTTGGTAATTATTTCGTTGGTAATTTCTTCTAGTTTAGAAGGTGAAACATAATCTGCTAACAAATAAACATCAATACTGTTTTGCAGAGGATTATAGCCTAAGAATTCCATAAAATTCTCACCAATAGTTGCACTGTGTTCTTCTGCAGCTTGCTCTTTAGATATAAATGTAGCCGACTTAGTATACTCAGCGAGAGCCAGACTCTGTTTTAACTGTGTGATCTCAACCTCTTTGGCCGTGTCTTTCAAATATACGGTAAGCGCAATTTTTTCTTTAAAGTGATCTGCGACTTTCTTCGTGTTTAAAACTAAAAGCCCTAACAGACCTAATAAGAACAATACCAACGAGATACTAATCACCACAGAGAAATAGGAAGAGATCAATCTGCGTTTTTGATACTTTTCAAAAGATGAAGCCATAAAATTTCTGTTGTGCTTTGCTTAACGTCGTTGCTTTAACAAAAATACAATGATTTTTATTTCTGCAAGTATGTAACGTTTAAAGTTTGAACATTGTTATAATAAGATTAAATTTGATAGAACTCATAATGGAAACCTTATCAAAAATTTGCTAAAGGATTTAAAGATTTCGCGTCCTGGATTGTGGTTTCCCACTATTTGGATCTATTTAGTTCCGTTTACCATCGAATCTGGTTTTTGGAACAACCCAGTGTTTTGGCTTGGGCTTACCTTTGTAACCTTTCCGCTAAATTATTTGGTGTATGGATTAAACGATTATAACGATGTTTCGGCAGACATTTTAAACAAGAGAAAGGGCAACTTTTTATTTGGAGCTAATTATTCTAAAGCTGAATTGGCGACAATTCCGAAGAGAATTACCTTTGTTTTATTTCCCTTTCTCATCCTTTTTACAATGCTGGCGGGCTGGAAAATGTTTTTCCTCCTGCTATTTATGATCCTGATAAACATTAGCTACAATTTTAGACCTTTTAGATTTAAAGAGAGACCTCCGTTCGAAATCTTTATTCAGGTTGGATATGTTTTTACAGCTTTCTTTAGCATTGTGTTGAATGACCTGGAAATGCTTCCTTGGCAAACGATCGTCTATTTGTCGCTGTTTGCTTTTCAGGCACATATTGCAGGTGAAATAATGGATATTGAACCCGATCTGGCTGCGCAGAAAAGAACTACTGCAACACTTATTGGAAGAAGAAAGACAAAGTATTTGATGTTGTTTCTACTTATTTCTGAAGTCTTCATCCTGTATTTTTGGTTCGATGATCTTGTGCTTGCAGGGTTTCTAGCTGTTTTTTCGGTTTGGTTGCTTATAGATGTATTTTTCATTTTTAAAGGAAATCCGTACAGCTTAGAGCAAATGAAGTTCTTCGGAATTGCAATGAACATATCCGCGATTTTATCAATGATCTGGGTTTTGTATTCGGGAAAGTTATTACATCCAAATTTTTAAATAGATAGAATAGTTCTTCTTTCAAGAAATGTTAAATTTGTCGCTAAATTCTGAAGCACTCGCCAAAGAGTTCCTGTTTTACCTGAAAAAATTTCCATGAGCAATTACCATTTTAACGAAATTGAAGCCAAATGGCAAGAGTATTGGTCCAAAAATAATACGTTCAAAGCCGAAAATTCCAGTGAAAAGCCCAAGTACTATGTGTTGGATATGTTTCCATACCCTTCAGGTGCCGGTCTTCACGTTGGACATCCGTTAGGTTATATTGCGAGCGACGTTTATGCACGCTATAAACGCCACAAAGGTTTTAACGTTCTTCATCCCATGGGTTATGACAGCTTCGGTTTGCCGGCAGAACAATATGCGATACAAACGGGTCAGCATCCTGCGCAAACCACCAAAGTGAATATTGAGGGTGGAATCGATAATCTGGGGAATGAAATTGAAGGATATAGAAAACAGCTGGATAAAATAGGTTTCTCATTCGATTGGAATAGAGAGCTTCGTACTTCCGATCCTGCCTATTATAAGTGGACACAATGGATCTTTATCCAACTGTTCGAGTCCTGGTATTGCAAAACACACGAAAAGGCACTGCCTATTTCTGAATTGGTAAAGGTTTTTTCTGAAGAGGGGAATGAAGGGATTAATGCGTCTTGTGAAATAGACACATCTATTTTTACCGCAGAACAATGGAATTCTTTTTCCGAAGAAAAGAAAGAAAAAGTTTTACTAAAGTACCGACTTACTTATTTAGCCGAAACTGAAGTAAATTGGTGTCCGCAATTAAAAACCGTACTCGCAAACGACGAAATTGTCAATGGTGTTTCAGAACGCGGGGGCTTTCCTGTAGTACGCAAAAAAATGACACAATGGAGCATGCGAATTACATCTTACGCTCAACGTTTGCTGGATGGTTTAGAAACGATAGACTGGCCGCAACCTTTAATTGACTCACAAACTAACTGGATTGGTCGCTCTAAAGGAGCAAGTGTTCACTTTAAGGTAAAGAATGGGGATGAGGTAATTGAAGTATTTACAACCCGTCCCGATACTATTTTCGGAGTGAGTTTTATGACGCTGGCCCCGGAACACGATCTTGTTGACCGACTTACAACTATCGAGCAACGAATTGATGTTGGAAAGTATATCGAGGCTACTGCAAAAAGAAGTGAAAGAGAGCGTATGGCCGATGTAAAAACCATTAGTGGTGTGTTTACAGGTTCGTATGCTGTACATCCCTTTACCGGCGAAGATATTCCTATTTGGATTGGCGATTATGTTTTGGCTGGCTACGGAACCGGTGCTGTAATGAGTGTTCCTTGCGGGGATCAACGTGATTATGATTTTGCAAAGCACTTCGGAATAGCGATACCCAATGTTTTTGAAGGGGTGGATATTTCGGAAGAAGCTTTTGCTGATAAAGAAAAAACGATCATTGCAAATAGCGATTTCCTGAATGGTCTTAACTATAAAGAAGCAACGCAAAAGGCAATTGAAGCCTTAGAAAGTAAAAACGCCGGGAAAGGAAAGATAAACTATCGCCTTAGAGACGCTGTATTTTCTCGTCAGCGCTATTGGGGTGAGCCGTTTCCCGTATATTACAAAAAAGGAATGCCGCAAATGATCGCTCTGGAACATTTACCCTTACGTCTTCCGGAAGTTGAAAAATATTTACCTACCGAAACCGGAGAACCACCTTTAGGTCGTGCCGAGGTTTGGGCATGGGATACTGTAAAAAACGAAGTGGTTAGCAATAAATTAATTGATCAGGAGACTGTATTCCCGTTAGAGTTGAACACTATGCCCGGCTGGGCAGGAAGTAGCTGCTATATGTTCAGGTATATGGATCCTAATAATAATAAAGCTTTAGCTTCGGAAGAAGCCATGGATTATTGGGAAAATGTAGATCTGTATTTAGGAGGAAGCGAACATGCTACCGGACACCTCTTATACAGTAGGTTTTGGGTAAAATTTTTGTACGATCGCGGATTTTTAAAAGTAGACGAACCCTTTAAAAAGTTGATCAATCAGGGAATGATACTGGGAGAGAGTGCGTTTGTTTTTCTTTCGGATGAAGATAATTTGATCGTTTCCAAAAAAGTTTCAGGCAATTACACAGGAAGACTTATTCATGTAGATGTTTCTTTGGTAAATGCGTCTAATGAACTGGATATAGAAGGGTTTAAGAAGTGGCGGGAAGATTTTAAGGACGCAACTTTTATTACCGAGGAGGACGGAACTTTTAAGGTTACACGAGAAGTTGAAAAAATGTCGAAATCGAAATACAACGTCGTCAATCCGGACGATATTTGTAAGCAATACGGAGCCGATACCTTGCGTATGTACGAGATGTTCTTAGGTCCGTTGGAGCAGGCAAAACCATGGAGTACCGCCGGAATTACTGGGGTGCATAGTTTTCTGAAAAAGTTGTGGAAGTTGTACCATACAGGGGTAGATGAGACTTTTAATGTGAGTGATGAGGCTGCTTCAAAGGAAAATCTTAAGACGCTTCATAAGACCATAAAAAAGGTTGAGGAAGATATAGAGAATTTCAGTTTTAATACTTCTGTTTCAACATTTATGATCGCTGTCAATGAACTTTCGGCACAAAAATGTACCGCCCGAGAGATCTTAGAACCCTTGATCATTTTAATTTCTCCTTACGCACCTCACATTGCCGAAGAAATTTATAACAAGTTAGGGCATTCGGGAAGTATTGCAACGGCGGCCTTTCCGAAGTTTGAAGAAAAACATCTTATAGAAAGTAGTAAAGAATATCCAATATCGTTTAATGGAAAAATGCGTTTTACGCTCGAATTACCATTAGATATGAGTAAAGATGACATAGAAACTGCCGTTATGTCAAATGAGAAAACCCAGCATTATTTGGAGGGTAGAACACCTAAAAAGATAATAATTGTACCCGGGAAGATCGTAAATATAGTCGGATAAAAATTTGCACAGTATTTGCTATATTTTGTTTCAGTAAATAATAAATAAAATCACCCACTTTGGTGGGCTATACTATGATAGGATATTATATAATTGCAGGTGCTATTTTTCTTGTTAGCATGTATGTTAGCAATAAGCTGAAAAGCAAGTTTAAGCATTACTCAAAGGTTCAACTACAAAATGGCATGAGCGGCAAGGAGATCGCAGAAAAAATGTTGGCCGATAACGGAATTTCTGATGTTCAGGTTATTTCGGTTGCCGGACAACTTACAGATCATTACAATCCTGCCAATAAAACGGTAAATTTAAGCGAGCCGGTCTACCACCAGCGAAATGCAGCTGCTGCAGCTGTTGCGGCGCACGAATGCGGACATGCAGTTCAGCATGCAACGGCTTACAGCTGGTTAAAGATGCGTTCGGCTATCGTGCCAGCCGTAGGGGTGTCTAGTAAATTATCAAATTTTGTGATCATGGCAGGGTTGGTTTTATCAGCCACAGGGTCACTTATTGGAAATACGCTGTTCTTAATAGGAATTCTGCTTTTTGCAGTTACTACGGTATTTGCCTTTATCACACTTCCTGTTGAGTTTGATGCTAGTAATCGTGCGCTGGCCTGGTTGGAGCAAAATAATATGGTGACTCAGCAAGAGCATGCCGGGGCTAAAGATGCTTTAAAATGGGCGGCACGAACCTATGTAGTCGCAGCCTTAGGCTCATTGGCCACTCTACTCTACTTTATTACGGTATTTCTGGGGAGAAGATAAGGGCGTATTAGTTTTTAACGGTTGTTTTCCAAGTAGATAATGCCTTCGGAATGATCTCGGATTGTGGATATTCGCCGTAATATCTATAAAAACTTCCGTCGGGTTTTATGATTAGGTAGTTTCCACCCCGAAAGTGAATTGGAAAGAATAGACGGCGTATAATATCGTAGGCATCTTCAAATACGGGAGGCTTTCTATGACTGTAAAAATATCCTTTTTCAGTAATGAAGAACTGAGTTAGTTCTTTTATCTTCCTGGTTTTTGATATATAAGGCCTGTCGCGAGTGTGATGTTTTATACTTTTTCCTTCACCCCCATGGAAAAAATTGATGATTACCGTCGTGGAGGTATCTACTTTATTGTTTGTGGTTTTCTCAAGCAATTGGAAAAATTGTTTTCTTTCTTCTGAATTCAATTGCCCATAACTTTGTCGAGCAATAAGAAGATTGAAAACTGCCGTGTCATTTTCTACGGTTCTAGGAAGATTGAATTGATAGTTTATACCATTTTTGAATTCTACCGAAGTAATTCTATCTGAGACTTCATTGAAATAATATGTCTTTTTCTCCTGAGCATGAATAAGGCAGGACAAGAGAAAAACTAAACTGGTTAAACAGTTTTTTCGATTCATTAGCTTAACCTATTACATTATCCGGATTGTACCCTAGATAGGTGGTTTCGTTCTCTTTAAAAGTGATTCCGTATTTTTCCAACTCTTTTAAAATGGGCTCATAAACTTCTTTCGTAATTGGGAGTTGAACTCCCGGTGTCACGATCTCTTCATTTAGAATTTTTATGGCAGCGATAGCGACAGGCAAGCCTACGGTTTTGGCCATAGAAGTATAGGTTTGGTCGTCACCTATGGAAACCATATTACTATCTATTTGATATTTTTTTCCGTTTAGTTCGTACCCAAATTTGTGATACATCACGATCATATCTTTATCATCTTGATCTAAGGTCCATTTGTCCATTAGTATCTTCTGAAGGGCTTGAGCCGGGGTTGCGTCTTTTATTCCTATGGTTTTTTCGCTATTAAAAATATCAAGATCCAGCAATTTTTCCCACATCAGATCGTCTTGATCTATGCGTAGGTTATGTCGTAATTTCAGCTCCACCGAATCTGTAGGAGAATATGGTAGAAATGAATTTACAAAATCCCGGTATGAAAGATTTTCCGTATCTGGCATGCTGTAACTATCATCTGTCATTCCTAACTGAACGAACATGTTCCACGCTTTGCTGAAACCAACTCGCCTAATGGTTCCTCGATACAATGTTAAGATGTCGTTGAGTCCATACACCGATTGATATTTTAACGAATTTCTATTCGCATAGACTTCAAATTTCCCGTAGCCTTCCACATCAATAAACTCAGTTCTTCTAAAGAGTCTGTGGTACGGTATATATTTGTATTTACCTTCCTGAATAAATTCGGCAGCACCTCCCTGACCGGCAAGTACAACGTTTCTTGGGTTCCAGGTAAATTTGTAGTTCCAAAGGTTATTGTCACTTTCGGGTGCAATTAACCCGCCGGTAAAAGATTCGAAAAGGAGCATTTTACCACCCTTTTCTCTAATTCGATCTATCACTTGCATTGCACTCATATGATCTATGCCCGGGTCCAGACCTATTTCGTTCATAAATACCAACCCCTTCGATTTTACTTTGGGATGTAGAACTTGCATCTGGTCACTAACATAAGAAGCTGTAACTAAATGTTTACCAAACTCTAAACAATCTTTAGCAACCTCTATATGAAATCTTGCAGGAAGCATAGAAATTACCAGATCACTATTTGAAACGGCTTCTCTTCGCTGGGGATCATTAAATACGTCTAGTAAGATACCTCTGGCATTAGGATGGTCACTAGTGAATTTTTGGGCAGATTGAATTGAAATATCTCCAATAGTTATAAAAAGTTCTTCTGCTTCAGATTTATCTAATAAATAGCGAATTAAGCTGGTTGCAGATCGTCCGGCTCCAATAATCAATATATTTCTCATGCTAGGTTTTTTGTTAACTTTGTAGTGTTTTTTCAAACAAAGCGAAAGTACTAAATTGTGTAATACTCTATGAATTATTTTGACAAAAAAATTGTAATAACAAGTTGTTTGCTAGCCGCTCTAACTATTGCAATTGGTGCTTATGGCGCGCATGGATTAAAGGAATTAGTAGATGCTGGTGCACTAAACACCTTCGAAACCGGGGTCCGTTATCAGATGTATCATGTTCTTGCTTTGTTCGTGCTCGGTTTTGCAGAAAAAATTCCTGAAGCAACCCGAAGTTGGGTGTTTTGGTTCTTTATTTTTGGAATTATTTTATTCTCAGGTTCAATCTATTTATTATCGATGAAAGAACTCTTATCGTTTAATGTCTCGTTTGCCGGACCTATCACTCCAATTGGAGGGCTATTATTTATATTTGGGTGGTTGCGTTTAGCCTACGGATTATTAACAATCAAGTAGTGATAATTATATATTTTTAAACACTCTATCTCTAGGAGATTTATTATTTTTGTACCCACAACAATTAAATTTAAGTATGGTCACTAAAAACCAAACTACGAAAACGATTTCGCTGGATAATTACGGAATCAAGAATGCAAAAGTTAATTATCAACTCTCCTCAGAGCAACTTCACAACGAAACATTAGAAAAAGGACAAGGTAAGGTAGCAAATAGTGGTGCCTTGGCTGTTAACACCGGTGAATTTACCGGTAGATCTCCTAAGGATCGTTTTATTGTAAAGGATGATATCACACGTGATAAGGTGTGGTGGGGAAATATTAATATTCCCTTCCCTCCAACGATGTTTGATGCTTTGTATGATAAAGTAGCAGATTATCTTTCTGAAAAAGAGGTTTACGTCCGCGATAGTTATGCTTGTGCAGATGAAAACTATAAATTGAATATTCGTGTTATAACCGAATATCCTTGGTCTAATATGTTTGCTCATAACATGTTTTTACGGCCAACCGAAGCTGAATTGGAAAATTTTGATCCGGAATGGCTTATTGTCAACGCGCCCGGTTTTATGGCCGATCCAAAAGTTGATGGTACACGTCAGCATAATTTTGCGATCCTTAATTTTACCAAGAAAATTGCATTAATTGGAGGAACCGGTTACACGGGAGAGATCAAAAAAGGAATTTTTTCGGCACTTAATTTTATTCTTCCGGTAGACAAGAATACTATGCCAATGCACTGTTCGGCAAATGTTGGAGAAAATGGTGAAACCGCTATTTTCTTCGGATTGTCTGGAACAGGTAAAACAACTCTTTCAGCAGACCCGGAAAGAAAACTTATTGGAGATGACGAACATGGTTGGACTGCCGAAAACACTATTTTCAATTTTGAAGGTGGTTGTTATGCTAAGGTTATAAACCTCTCCGAAGAGAACGAGCCAGATATCTATCATGCGATCAAGCCGGGTGCGATTCTTGAAAATGTTATTATGGATTCTAACGGGGAAGTTGATTATACTGATACTTCCATTACTCAAAACACCAGAGTAAGTTACCCTATTTACCATATTGATAATATACAGGAGCCATCAATTGGTAAAAACCCTAAGAATATTTTCTTCTTAACGGCAGATGCTTTTGGTGTGTTACCTCCAATTTCAAAACTTACACCGGGACAAGCCGCATATCACTTTATTAGTGGTTATACTGCGAAAGTTGCAGGAACTGAGGAAGGAATTAACGAACCAACACCGAGCTTTTCAGCTTGTTTTGGAGCGCCATTCATGCCATTACATCCTACAAAATATGCCGAAATGTTAAGTGCAAAGATGAAGGAAGCTGGCGTGAATGTTTGGTTGATAAACACGGGCTGGACCGGTGGGCCTTACGGCGTTGGAAGTAGAATGAAGTTGAAATATACGCGTGCAATGATCACTGCTGCGTTAGATGGGAAACTAAATGATGTGGCTTTTGAGAAACATCCGGTTTTTGGTTTACAAGTACCACAAAATTGTCCGAATGTGCCTAATGAAGTTCTGAATCCGAGAGAAACATGGAACAACAAAAAGGCTTACGATATTCAAGCAAAAGAACTGGCAGTTTCTTTTAAAGAGAACTTTGCTAAGTTTGAAGAATATGCGAACGACGAAATTCTAGCCGGAGCACCTATTGGTTAAAAAACCGGAATTTTGTAAACATAAAAAAGGCTCGCCATTGGCGAGCCTTTTTTATGTTTAAGAAAAGTAAATACTACTTTTTGTGATTTACTTCTTTGATATATTTTTCTAATGCCATAGTCATTGAAGGTGTTTCGGGAGTAGGTGCCTGAATATCTACGCGCAATCCTTTCTCATTGGCAGCCTTTACCGTTGTGTTTCCAAATACGGCAATTCGAGTATCATTTTGTTCGAAATCAGGGAAATTCTCAAAGAGAGATTCTATTCCGCTTGGACTAAAGAACACAAGAATATCGTAATACACATCGCGTAAATTACTTAAGTCACTTACCACTGTTTTATAAAAAACACATTGTTTCCAATCAACCTTTAACTCATTTAATACACTCGGAATTTCAGGCTTAAGTTTATCTGACGAAGGAAGTAAGAACTTCTCATTCTTATATTTTTTAATAAGTGGAGAGAGTTCTGTAAAAGTTCTCTTACCAACATAGATCTTTCTCTTTCTATATACAACATATTTCTGAAGGTAGTATGCCACCGCTTCACTTTGGCAGAAATACTTCATAGAATCGGGAACTTTAAAACGCAATTCTTCAGCAATTCTAAAGAAGTGGTCCACAGAATTTCTACTATTTAATATAATTGCAGTATACTGAGTAAGATCAACTTTTTGGGAACGTACATCCTTACCTGAAACCCCTTCTACGTGGATAAAAGGAACAAAATCTATCTTCACCTTTTGCTTTTCGATCAAATCAAAATAGGGAGAATTTTCAATTTTAGGCTCTGGCTGGGATACCAAAATAGTTTTCACTTTCATAGGCAAATTTATTATCACTATATCAATGCTTTATATAGTATGATATAGGGTGAAATTTCAAGTGCGCAAAGATACAAAATAAAATAGAAGAAATTACTTAAAATTAAATTTCCGCTGGTTTTATAACTGTAGAACAATGCGATAGCGTTTAAAACGATCATAAAAATAAGCACTCCTATTAAAATATTTAAATTTGGATCTACCACATAATAAAATATCAGGTTGCCAATAAAAAATAGAATACCCAATAAATTCCTGTAACTTAATTTTTGATAGAGATAATTATTTACAAGCCCTCCAATAGAAAAGATCTCGCCAATAATTTTTTCAATTGAAAATTTAACCAGAATGAAAACGATATATCCTGTACAAATTTGAACGTATAGCCAGGAATTTTGCTGGGCTAATTTCGGACTTACAAGTGAGACGAATAAATAGAGAAACAAGGATACCGAAATAACCTGAGTTACGAACAGTAATACATTGAAAGGATGCTTTATGTCTTCGTTCTTGCCATGAACCAGAAAATATTTATTCGTAAAAAAAAGCAACACGAACTCCTGAAATCGTTTTGGATATAAATATTTAGCTAAAGTAAAAAGTAATATACAACCCATTAAACACAAGGTCACCCAATCTAAAGAGTCTGTATATCGTACAACTGGTTCCACAAAATAATTTATGCAAAGGTACTGTAAAATAAAACGCTTGAATGTACCTGAATTAGATTTTCCTTCACATTTAATTAGTCAAAAAACGGTACATTTGCTCAAAAAAGAGGAGTATGTCTAATGCCCTGGTGGTGGTACCCACTTATAACGAAATTGGCAATATTGAACGCTTGCTGCAAAACATATTTTCCCTGCAACGCAACTTCGATGTTCTAATCGTTGATGATAATTCGCCAGATGGAACTTCCAATGCGGTAAGAGGGTTAATGGAACGCTTTGATCAACGCCTTTTTTTGTTAGAACGAAAAGGCAAATTGGGATTGGGCACGGCGTATATCGCAGGATTTAAATGGGCGCTGGAACGTGATTATGAGTATATCTTTGAAATGGATGCCGATTTCTCTCATAATCCGAACGATTTGATCCGACTTTATAACGCCTGTGACCGCAATGGAAATGATATGGCAATAGGATCGCGTTATGTAACAGGAGTTAACGTCGTAAACTGGCCAATGAGTAGGGTATTGATGTCCTGGTTAGCGTCAAAATATGTTCGTTTTATAACCGGAATGAATATTTATGATACAACTGCAGGTTTTATTTGCTATAAAAGACGAGTGTTGGAGAAAATAAATCTCGACAAGATTCAGTTTGTAGGTTATGCATTTCAGATTGAAATGAAATTTAAAACCTATCTCAGTAAGTTTAAGATCAAAGAAGTGCCGGTAGTTTTTACAGACAGAACAAAGGGAGAATCTAAAATGAGTAACGGAATTATTTCCGAAGCAATTTTCGGAGTTTTCTCAATGAAATTAAAAAGTTTATTTAATCGTTTCGATATTTAATGCAAACTATTCTAATAAAAAACGCGAACATAGTTAATGAAGGAAAAACCTTTAAAGGTGATGTTCGTATAGAAAATGATATTATCGCCGAAGTTTCAGAAAGTATAAGTGTGAAATCTTCGGAAACTAAAGTCATCGATGCCGATGGGTGCTATCTTATTCCTGGAATGATCGATGATCAGGTACACTTTAGAGAACCCGGATTAACTCATAAAGCAACCATTGAAACCGAATCTAAGGCGGCCGTCGCCGGAGGGATTACCAGTTTTATAGAAATGCCTAACACGGTGCCTCAAGCTACCACCATTGAATTGCTTGAGGATAAGTTTGAAATTGCCAAAAACACTTCGTGGGCTAATTATTCTTTTATGTTTGGCGGTACCAACGATAATTTAGAAGAAATTTTGAAGGTCGATGAAACCAAGGTAGCCGGATTGAAGTTATTTTTGGGCTCATCAACAGGGAACATGCTGGTAGATAATCCGGAGGTTCTTGAAAATATCTTCAGTAAAACTAAACTGCTAATTTCTGCGCACTGCGAAGACGAAGCTACCATTAAAAATAATATGGAAAAATATCTTTCCGAATACGGAGAGAATATTCCAATTGAGATGCACCCTCTCATTAGAAGTGAGGAAGCTTGTTATATTTCTTCTTCAAAGGCAATAGAGCTGGCAAAGAAAACGGGTGCCAGACTTCATGTATTTCATCTTTCTACTGAAAAGGAAACGCACTTATTCAGCAATAAGAAACCTCTTTCAGAAAAAAAGATCACTGCCGAAGTTTGTATTCACCACCTATGGTTTACCGATGCTGATTACACAACTAAGGGAACTAAAATAAAATGGAATCCTGCGGTGAAAACGCAAAAAGACAAGGATGGTTTATGGAAAGCTCTTAATGACGATAGGATAGATGTAATAGCCACCGATCATGCACCGCATACGCTCGAGGAGAAGAATAATATTTATACCAAAGCACCTTCGGGAGGCCCATTGGTACAACACGCGTTGGAAGCCTTATTCGAAATGCATCATAAAGGTTATATTACAGTTGAAAAACTGGTTGAAAAAACCGCACACAACCCGGCGATCTTATTTCAAATTAAGGATAGAGGTTATATCAAAAAAGGATATAAAGCAGATCTTGTTCTTGTTAATCCGTTATCCCCTTGGACGGTTAATAAAGAAAATATTGCTTATAAATGTGGTTGGTCTCCTTTTGAAGGTACGACGTTTAAATCGCGAGTAACACATACATTTGTAAATGGTACCTTAGTATATGAAAATGGTAAGTTTCCAAATAGAGGAAAGTCGGAACGCCTAACTTTTAACCGTTAATGAGAAATATTTTAGCACTTTTAATAGTTGTTATCATTGTTGGTTGTCAGGATGTAAAACGCCCGGAAGAACCTAAAGATCTAATTCCTCAGGATCAAATGGTCGATATTCTTACCGAAACTTATTTAATTAACGCCGCCAGAAGCTACGATATTAAGGAAATAAGAAAGAAGCGCCTCAAATTAGATTCCTTTATTTTTAAGAAATTTAAAATAGATAGTTCACAATTCGCCAGAAGCAACGACTATTACACTTCCAACTTAAATTTGTACAACAGCTTGTTCGAAAGAGTAGAGCAAAAATTGAATGGTATTAAAGCCCGTACGGATAGTGTGTATAAGATCATTGAAAAAGAGCGCGCAGAGAAACGCAGACAGGATAGTATTAGAGGCTTTAACCTGGATAGTATTGATGCACTCGAGGCAGATACATTGAGCGTTTTTAACAAGGCTCCTCAACTCATTGAACCGCAAGAAATAGAGGTCGATCAGGATTCCTTAGAGTAATTTAAAGATACTCTTTCCAGTGTTTCCTTATAAGGTGTAAAGCTTATATTTAGATCGGTTTTAACTCGTGTAGTGTCATAAAACGATTGGTTGTAAAGTGAATCTACAGTAGCTCTTAACAATTTTCTCTTTGTTCCGAAAATCTTGTTCAGGAACCAATCAATTTTAGTAAATAAAACCAATATCCATTTAGAAATGTAATTCCTTGGTGGGTTCTTTTGAAGTAACATTGCCAATTCTGAAAGTAACTCTTTGTGACTAATATTTTTACTTACTAAAATGTAGTTTTTATTGACTATTTCACTCTTCATTAATTTGATCATTATCGAAACGACATCTTTTACATCAACTATTCCCGATCCTCCAGAAGTGTAAAACGGAATTTGTTTGTTTGCCATTTTTACGATCACTCCACTGCCCGAATTCCAATATCCGGAACCAAAGATAATTCCCGGATTCACGATTACCGCATCAACACCCTCCTGCGTTCCCCGCCAGACTTCCATTTCTGCCCCGTATTTAGTGATACTATAAACGTTGTGATCTTCTTCAGGATTCCATTGAGTCGCTTCGTTAACCAGACTGCCATTTTCGGATTTTCCAAGCGTAGCGATCGAACTTACATAACAGAGTTTCTTTATCTTATTCTGAATACACAGATTTACCACATTTGCGGTTCCTTCGATGTTTGCCTTTTTCAGTTTTCGATAGTGCTTGGGATCGAAACTAATATATGCGGCTGCGTGATAAACATACACTATATCCTTAAAAGCCAGAGTTAGTGCAGGAATATCGGTAATGTCTGCCTCTATCCATTCTATCTTTTTAAAAATTTCTTCGGAAGCTTCAGTGTAATACGAAAATACTTTTTTTACAGCTTGAAGATCACTGGTATTTCGATGAATAGCACGAACCGAATTGTTCTCTTTCAGAAGAAAATATAATAAATGTGAACCTACCAAACCGGTTCCGCCTGTAACTAAAATCATATTTCAAAAATACTCTTTTTTATATTACGCTTTCATTTTCTAAACCAACTGCATACCTTTACGCAAAATTTAAGAATGAGTTTGAAAAATTTTGTTGAAGAACTGCAATGGCGCGGTATGGTTCATGATGTAATGCCGGATACCGAACAGCATCTATTAGAAGAAATGCGCTCTGCTTATGTGGGTTTCGACCCAACCGCAGATTCACTTCACATAGGTAACTTAGTACCTATAATGCTTTTGTCTTTCTATCAGCGTTGCGGACATAAACCCTTTGCTTTAGTAGGAGGTGCTACAGGAATGATTGGTGATCCTTCGGGGAAATCCAGCGAACGAAATCTGTTGGATGAAGCAACCCTGCGTCACAATCAGGAATGTGTAAAAAAACAGTTATCTCAGTTTTTAGATTTTTCTTCGGGAGCAGAGAATCAAGCTTTAATGGTTAACAATTACGATTGGATGAAGGAGTTTTCCTTTCTAGATTTTATTCGTGATGTTGGAAAACACATTACGGTAAATTATATGATGGCGAAAGATTCGGTGAAAAGCCGCCTCACAGGGGAGGGAGCCGATGGGATGTCTTTTACTGAATTTACCTATCAATTAGTTCAGGGTTATGATTTTTTACACTTGTACAGAGAGCATAATTGTACCTTACAAATGGGAGGTAGCGATCAATGGGGGAATATAACCACCGGAACCGAATTAATTCGTAGAATTGGTGGAGGTAAAGGATATGCACTTACTTGTCCGTTGATCACTAAAAGCGATGGAAGTAAGTTTGGAAAAAGTGAAGGAGGAAATGTTTGGTTAGATGCAAAACGAACTTCTCCATACAAATTCTATCAATATTGGTTAAACACCAGCGACGATGATGCAGAAAAATATATAAAGATCTTTACCTTTTTAGATCAGCCAACTATTGAAGCTTTGGTTGCAGAGCACAAAACTGCTCCACATATGCGATTGCTTCAGAAACGCTTGGCGCAAGAAGTGACTACAACCGTTCATAGCGAAGAGGCTTTTGAAAAAGTGGTAAAGGCTTCCGAAATTCTCTTCGGAAAATCAACTTCCGACGACCTAAGGTCGCTGGATGAACAGACATTTTTAGATGTTTTTGAAGGTGTTCCGCAGGCAGAAATATCGAAATCTGAAATAAATGACGGTCTGGATATCATAGGAGCTTTGGCAGAAAAAACAGGATTCTTAAAATCTAACGGGGAGGCCCGTAGGGCATTAAAGGAGAATTCAATTTCGGTAAACCGTGAAAAGGTAACCGACGATTTTAAAGTAACAAATAACGATCTTATCAATGGGCAGTTCGTCTTGTTGCAACGAGGTAAAAAAAATTACTTTATTATCAAGGTAGTTTAAAAGTAAAACCCCAAATCAAGTCGATTTGGGGTTTTACAAACTAACCAACCAAATTATGAGAGGGCTCTTAACTTCCCTTCTTCACAATGCTATTCCAATTTGATTCTGCTTTTAGCATCAAATCTTTTGGATCTTCTTCGTTCCATTTGTCGAGGGTATTAACTCCCCAACTATTGTAAAACAGGTATAACTTACCATCCACAACCTGAAATGTTTTAGGATTAACTCCTACTTTTTCATTTTTTACTGCCACAGCATATGCACAAAATCCGCCATATTGTGGAATATATTGAATAGCATCACTTTTAAAAATGTCGAGATTTTTCTTAGAACTGAATTTATATTTCACCCCTTGAAAGGTGGTGCTATATTTTTCATCTCCCTTTTTTGCTACATTCGAAAAATAAGAAACCACGTCGTAGCCTTCGGCCGCATAACCATTTTTGGTGTTCACATGTTCCTGCGCAAACCCTAGCGAGGTGATGAATATAAAAGTGACTAGTAAAATCTTCTCCATAGTGACGGGTAAGTCGGTTTAAACTTTAAACACTTACAACCTTACAAGTAATTTGTAACTTCCGGATATGGGATTATCGAACTAATTAAAAGAGCAATACTTTCCTTAACAATAAGCGTAATACTAATAAGAATTGCTACAACAAGAATAGAAACAGATAAATTGTTTTTCTTGATCTCGTTAAATTCGTTCACACCTTTAGTAAGAATAGAAAACAGAAAGAAAACAGACGCATTTATTATGACTGCAGCCAAAAATCCTATTAAGAGATAAAGACTGGAATAGATTATTATAGTGCTAATATCCACAGATTCCGATTGATTAGAACTAATGCGAATTACATTCGTTATAGATGGTAAGATCTCACTTAAAATTAATCCTAAAGAAATAACGATCCCTGAGGTGAAAATGCTAAAGGAAAGATTAGGTCCGTCCAGTTCTTCTTTTCTGAAAAAAAGCCATTTTAGCATTTTGTGTGAAACAAAGATGATCACAACGGTTATCACGATCGAAAAAACGATCTCGAGAAGTGCTAGTGTAAAAAGTTGTTCGTTCATAATAATATTATTTGCTGGTTAGTACAACGTTCCAATAGGTTACATCGTTGAATGTGGCAGGTAGATCGCCCGCTTTAAAGTACTTGGCAGTGGTTTCCCAAAGGATGTATTTTTTTCCATTATAAATTTTATTCAGGCCGCTGGCGGGCAGATGGATTCCTATGATGGAATGTCTGTAAAAATCACTGTTAAGGATGGCTACATCGTAATTAAAGTATTTCAAAATAGAATAGATCAACACTGTACGGGTATCGCAATCACCTTTTAAATTTTGTATAAAACTCACAGGATTTTGAACGCCATAAGCCACATTTCCAATACAGCACTCGGGGCATTTCTCTAAAATGGTTTTTATTTCATCTTCATAATAACTTGCGGGCAGACACTTTTCCTGAAATACAAATGAATAGGGAATATCCTGAATACAACTCACCACCAGTTCGGCAAATTCCATCTGATCGAGTTGTTTCTCCTCATTTATTTTCTTGAAAGTTTCAATGACCAGATCGAGACTCGGGGTGTCTTTTTTATCCATATACCGGTAGAGATTTCCCCAAAAATTACCACCGGCGGGTGGAATATAATTATTAATATGGTTCCTAAGTGATGTAAAGTCTCTTTCGCGAACTGCCAGATCGCCGGTATAACTATTTCCGTAATTATCTTTCCAGAATCGGCTGCTCTTAAATACAGGAATCGTATCATTTCTTTCAAGGATATAATCGTTTGTTACAATTTCTTCGGAAGTGAAAGTGCTGTGTTCAAACTCGAATGTTTTTAACAAATTAATCAGAAAATTTCCTGCAGTTTTTATTCCGATTACCAATACGAAAATAACCAAAACATTTCTCAACAGAGATCTTAACGAAGGACGCCCCAACATCTTCGAAGTAAGGATTATTGCGATTACCAGCGCAATTGCAATCGCGAATAAATCTGAAACCCCCGTAAGTATTTTAATAAATCCGAAACTTACCACGGTTATTACTATTGTGATAAAGACCCAAAGGCACCCATCGCTTGTGGTTTGCTGTTTTTGCGTCATTAAAGTACCATTAAATTACAGCCACGAATGTCGCTGGTGTCAAATCTACCTAAAATTTCAAAACTATTATCACTGTATTTTTTACCCAGGTCCTGGGTTGCGATAAAGGAACATGAATACAAATTTGCAAGATCGATTACATTGATCCCACCTGTTTTCGCAGTGACCAAAGTAAGAGCGTCTTCAGGATCGCGGATAAGCACTTTCATCCATGGCGGAGTGGTAAATATCCCTTTGCTATGAGAATATGCTTGAGAAAGTAATTCGGTCATGCCATATTCACTGTGTATTTCGGAAACCCCAAAGCCTTTTTTTAGTATTTCGTGAAGTTCTTCCTTTACCAGCTCTTTTCGTTTCCCTTTCATCCCTCCTGTTTCCATCACGATGGTATTTTCTAATTGAAATGGTTGCTTCTCGATTAGGTCGAGCAAGGCATAAGAAACTCCTACTAAAACAGTTTTTATCTTTTGCGATTCAAGAAATCTTAGTTTTTCTATTAATGCATCGGTGTCGTGTAAATAGAAACCGCTGTGGGGGTTATTGCTTTTTTTGATGAGCCAATCTACCATATAGATGAGAGAAGAACCTTCACGCTCCAGATATGAGGGTAATAATGCAAGTATTACCACTTCTGAAGGATCACCATAGTTTTCTTTAAAAGCCTGTGAAAAACTTCTCTCATACAAAGGGAGATTAGCTACAAAGTGCTTACTGGTAATGCTTCCGGTGGTTCCGCTACTTGTGAATATGGTTTCTTCGAAAAGGCCTTTTAGTATTACTTTATGACTTTTAAAGAACTGAATGGGAAGAAACGGGATGTTGGCAGAGTTATTTATTTTTGAAGGATCGATCTTCAGAAGATCACAGAACTCACGATAAACCTTGACATTTTCATGCTGAAACCTGAAGATTTTGAGCGCCAAAGCTTCAAAATCTTCTTCCGAAGTAATAGAAAAAATGTCTTTTTCAAGCATAAGGTTTTTCAGATTAGATCCTGCTCAAAAGTAGGGAATAAAAAAAAGGCTTCTGCAAAATCAGGAGATTTTTAAAGCATATGCTCTATTCGTTAGCCACGTTAAATGTTACCTAAACGTTAACAATTAGTATGGAAAATATGTTGAAAAGGGATTTAGTAGTATCTTTAACCTTTGACAATAGAAATAGGAAATGAAGAAAAAAGATACTAGAATTCTGTTAGTAGATGACGAACCGGATATTTTGGAAATCGTAGGATATAATCTCTCTTCGGAAGGATACGACGTGATCACGGCAGAAAACGGACTAGAAGCAATTTCTAAGGCTAAAAAACACAAGCCACATCTTATAATCCTGGATGTAATGATGCCGGAAATGGATGGGATCGAGGCATGCGAAAAGATTAGAAGTATACCGGATTTGTCTGAAACAGTGATCACTTTCTTAACTGCACGTGGCGAAGATTATTCGCAGGTAGCAGGATTTGACGCCGGAGCCGATGACTATATCACTAAACCCATTAAACCTAAGGTTTTGGTGAGTAAAGTTAAAGCGCTGTTGCGACGTTTTAAAGAGTCAGATTCTGAAGACACATCTATAACACTCGGAAATCTGGTTATTAATCGGGAGGAGTATAAAATTGTTGTTGGAAAAGAAGAAATCGTACTTCCGCGCAAGGAGTTTGAACTTCTGGCGCTTTTAGCATCAAAACCGGGAAAGGTTTTTAAAAGAGAAGACATTTTAGATCGCGTATGGGGTAATGAAGTGGTTGTTGGAGGACGAACCATAGATGTGCACATTAGAAAACTTCGCGAAAAGATTGGCGACGAAAAATTTAAAACCGTTAAGGGAGTTGGTTATAAGTTTGTCGAATAATGGCACAAGGATTTAGGAAAACATATACATTTGCTGCATATACCTCTACCTATATCACTTTGTTTTTAACACTCGCTATGGGTGTTTTTTTTTATTTTTTTGAAGACATAAATTTTTGGTTTCTCCCCGGTTTTGCGATCGTATGCTATCTGTTTTCATTCTTTATTATCCAATCGCGAGTAGAACGATTTATTTACAGGCGTATAAAAAATATTTACGATGAGGTAAGTTTGTTAGATGCTGCTTCTTTTAGCAAACAGCAAATTACCACAGATATGGCTACTCTCACCAAGGAAGTGGGGCGTTTTGCGGAGAACAAAAAACTCGAAATTGAAACTCTGAAAATACGTGAGAATTATAGAAAAGAATTTATTGGGAATATTTCCCACGAATTAAAAACTCCGCTTTTTACTGTTCAAAGTTATATTCTAACACTGCTGGATGGTGCAATGAATGATAAAAATGTGCGAAAAAAATACCTGCAACGAGCTAGTAAGGGAATAGAGAGACTCACTTATATCATCAAAGACCTCGATATGATCACAAAGCTTGAAGTAGGTGGTTTAGATCTTAATAAGGAATCTTTTGATATTGTTGGCTTGGTACAGAATGTTTTCGACCTTATTGAAATGAAGGCAGCAAAGAAGAATATAAGTCTCATTTTCGACATCCACTATCTGGATCCAATCATGGTGTATGCAGATAAGGAACGTATTCAACAGGTTTTAACCAATTTGGTCGTTAACTCGGTTAAATACGGAAAACAGGACGGAACCACCGAAATTAGTATTGAACACCTTATCAAAAATAAAGTGATCGTTAGAGTAAGAGATAATGGTGAGGGAATTGAGAAGTCACATCTTCCAAGGATCTTTGAACGTTTTTATCGTGTAGATAAAAGTGGATCCCGAAAGGAAGGAGGCAGCGGTTTGGGCCTATCTATCGTAAAGCATATTATTGAAGCTCACAATGAAAAGATCTATGTTGAGAGTCAGATTTCTATTGGCTCCGAATTTTCATTTACGCTCGAAAAGCTCCAATAACCCTGTAAAATCTGTTTTATTATTAAAGCTATTTAATCCTTTGTAGAAAGGGACTTCGTTAATTCTATTTGCTGAAAAATATTCCTGCCGACTATATGGCACCATTCCAAATTCTTTTAGTCGTTTTGCAAGATACTGTTGCTCGTATTGGCCGGGAGTTGGTACAAAAAATGCTTTTTTCTCCATTACCGAAAGGTCCATAATGGTGGTATAACCGGAACGTGAAATTATAATCTCACTTTCGTTGATCGCCGTTTCAAGTTCTGAGGTTTGCATAAAGTTAACCGCAGTAATATTTCCTATTCTGTCAGTTTTTTGCTCGTTTTCTACTAATCCTTTCACTAGTAGGACTCTCTTAGAATTACCCAAGAACGACTCCATTGCTTTTTCTTCAAATATGGTTCTCTGTGGCTCCGGACCCGAAATTAGCACCATAAGGTCATACTTCACCGGTAATTCTCTTTTTTTCATTCTACTCAGGATCCCGATGTATTTAATCTTAAGATTAGTATCTAAAAGATGTCCTAACCTTCCACTTAAGTTGGTGGATGAATTTACATCAGGCACCCAACATTCATCGAATTTTTTTATGATCTTTTGATGCATTCTACTGCTTAGGAAAGAAGTGTTTCCGGTTAATACATTTAGCTGGTGAGTTATAAATACAGAAGGGACTTCTTTATTTCTCACACCAAATCTATTATCGCTAATGATACCATCGATCTGCATTTCGGAAATTAATTCCTTCACCATTTTATGTTCTAAAGCTATGGTTTTTTTGATCTTCGGAAGCTTCAGAAAAAGTGACCATTTAAAATAAGTTCCATTTTTAGGGTAAGTGATATTGTACGATGGCAGTTCTACCCATCTTAACTCCGGAAACTCCTTCCGAAGTAATAATAATGCAGCCCCGTCTGAAGCGAGTATTACATCATATCCTTTAACTAAAAGTTCGTTGATAATAGGGATGCAACGGGTGGCATGTCCAAGCCCCCAATGTAAAGGAGCGATTAAAATGGTTTTCTTTTTTCTTGTCACTTCCGCTAATTCTTATAAAATGATTAAAAACAAAGGTAACCATTCTAGTTAGGGCTAATATTTGTTTAATTTTACCAAAAAATTAAATTTGTGGGTAGTAAAAACAAATTAAAGCGTTTTAAGGAGAATGAAACGTTTTCGAACGTAATTCAGCCAACCAGAGAAGAGATCTTTAACAACACACATAAGTTAAAAGGTAATTGGCGAAAGGATTTCTTTAAGAACGACAACCCTATAGTGCTGGAGCTCGGTTGTGGAAAGGGAGAGTATTCTATTAATCTTGCCAGAATCAACCCGGATACCAATTTCTTAGGAATCGATATAAAAGGTGCCCGCTTTTGGAGAGGTGCGAAAACCGCTTTAGAAGAAAACATATCAAATGTTGGTTTTCTTCGGATGCAAATAGAACTTATAGATCACCTTTTTGCCGAAAATGAAGTTGACGAAATCTGGATCACCTTCCCCGATCCACAGATCAAGTACAAACGTACCAAGCACAGATTGACAAATGTCGAATTTTTAGAAAAATACAAACGCATATTGAAATCGGACGGGATAATGCATTTAAAAACTGATAGCGAATTTATGCATGGTTATACCCTCGGCCTTCTACACGGGTTAGACGAGAACATTGAATATGCCCATCACGATGTTTACGGAAATGACCAATCTCCAAAGGAAGTAACTCAGATTCAGACTTTTTATGAGAGTCAGTATTTAGAAAAGGATAAAAAGATAACTTATATCAGGTTTAAATTCCGTTAGAGAGAATTTCGTTATATTCACGTTGCAAACACTTTTTATGGCTGCAGTTTTTAATTTTATTATCTTCTTTATTGCAGCGTTTATAGGTGTAGTTCCGCCCGGATTATTAAATATGTCTGCCGCTAAAATAAGTATGAAAGAAGGCAGAAAGTCTGCGATTCTCTTTTCAATTGGGGTCTGTGTTACCGTCGTAATCCAAACTTATGTGGCATTACTATTCGCCAGATATTTAGATATGAACCCCGAAATTGTAGATATGCTGCAAAAAGTAGCGCTCGGAATATTTATCTGCATCACAATCTACTTTTTTTTCATTGCAAAAGATACTAGGCGGGAAATCCCTGAGCAGGTCAACAAATCTAAAACAAATAGATTCTTTTCAGGTATGTTCTTAGGGGTGTTAAACCTACTTCCATTACCATATTGGGTGTATGTTAGTATCACCTTCTCCGGATTTGGATGGTTTAAGTTTACCCATACCGGATTAATAGTGGCGACAATAGCTTCGGGATTGGGAACTTTTGTAATTCTTGCCTTGTATGTGCAGTTTTTTAAAAGCAAAGAAAATAAGAGAGCGTTTAAAATTAATATGAACTACGTAATTGGATTGATCACCGCGATAATTTCTGTAATAACTTTACTTAAGATCTTAAAGGAAATATAACCATGGCAGACACAGGGTTTTTCGAAAAAGTTTATGAGGTTGCTAAATGTATTCCCTTCGGAAGGGTTACCAGCTATGGAGCGATCGCAAAATACATTGGTGCTGCGGGCAGTGCGCGTATGGTGGGTTGGGCTATGAATGGCTCTAAAAAGGATTCTGATGTGCCGGCCCATAGAGTGGTAAATAGAAAAGGATTACTCACTGGAAAGCATCATTTTGAAGGGACAAATTTGATGCAACAACTATTGGAAAGTGAAGGTATTGAAGTGGTTGAAAATCAGATTCAAAATTTTGAAACACTCTTTTGGGATCCATCAAAAGAATTGTGACAAACAGCTAATTCTTCGCCTTATTGGGTCATAAATCATTTCAATGGCACCCCTTCCATGTTTGAAGTTTTCCCACTATCTTTGCATTTAGATTTAGTCTAAGTAAGGCTAGCGATAAATGGAATATGAGTGTATGAAATTGAATAAACAAGATATTTATAAAGCATTAGAATCGATCACCATAGCCGGAGAAGGTAAAAATATGGTAGAGAGCGGTGCTGTTCAGAATGTGGTGACCTTTGCCGATGAGGTTATTGTAGATCTAAAACTTTCAACGCCTGCTTTGCACATTAAAAAGCGTGCCGAAGCAGATGTTACTAAAGCCATTCAGGAGCATGTTTTTCAAAATGCGAAAGTGGTTGTAAATATAAAAGTTGAAGCCCCGGCAAAACCAGCCAATCCTAATTTAATAAAAGGGAAGCCTATTCCCGGAATTCAGAATATTGTAGCAGTTGCCTCCGGAAAGGGAGGTGTTGGAAAGTCTACAGTTACAGCAAATTTGGCGGTTACTTTATCGAAGATGGGCTTTAAGGTTGGAATCTTAGACGCCGATATTTACGGTCCGTCGATCCCAATTATGTTCGATGTATCTATGGAAAAACCACTTTCGGTAAATGTTGATGGGAAAAGTAAGATGAAACCTATTGAAAACTATGGAGTAAAAGTTCTTTCAATTGGGTTTTTTACACAGCCCAATCAGGCTGTAATATGGAGAGGACCTATGGCGGCAAAAGCGTTGAATCAGTTAATTTTTGATGCTGCCTGGGGAGAATTAGATTTCTTACTTCTCGACCTTCCTCCCGGAACAGGAGATATTCACTTAAGCATTATGCAGTCGCTACCAATAACAGGAGCGGTGGTAGTGAGTACACCACAAACGGTAGCCCTGGCCGATGCTCGGAAAGGAGTTGCAATGTTTCAACAGGAGAACATAGATGTTCCGGTATTGGGAATTATTGAAAACATGTCTTATTTCACTCCGGAAGAATTACCAAATAATAAGTATTATATCTTCGGAAAAGAGGGTGCTAAAAATCTATCAGAAGACCTTGAGGTGCCTTTTCTGGGAGAATTACCGCTGGTGCAGAGTATTAGAGAAGCGGGAGATGCAGGAAGACCTGCAGCACTTCAAACGGCCACTCCTTTAGAGGAAGCTTTCGATTCTCTCACCAAGCGAGTTGTGGAAGAAACAGTGAGACGAAATAAAGCGTTACCACCCACTGAAGCAATTAAAATAACCACTATGGCGGGCTGTAGTGCAATTAAAAAATAATATGGAAGCACAAGAATTAACAGCTAAAATTGAGCAAGCCTTAGATGAAATCAGACCGTTTCTACAAAGTGATGGGGGTGATATTTCATTGCTGTCTGTAGATAAGGACGGAAAAATTGTAAAGGTCCGACTTGAAGGCGCTTGTGTAGGTTGCTCTGTAAATCAGATGACCTTAAAAAGTGGTGTGGAAATGACTATTAAGAAACATGCACCTCAAATTGAACAGGTAATAAATGTTCAAAACTGATTCGCGTCATATTTCCGAAGACAATTAAAAGTTAATTTTACCCCTTAAGTTTTTAGAACGTAGTATAGATTAAAAGAAAGTAGAACCTAAAAAATTTCTGCCTTTGCAGGAAATTATATGATTGAAACAGATATCTTAATTATTGGCGCCGGACCCACAGGCCTTTTTACAGTATTTGAAGCCGGACTTTTAAAACTTAAATGTCATCTTATCGATGCTCTTCCTCAACCCGGTGGCCAATGTTCAGAAATTTATCCGAAGAAACCTATTTACGATATTCCTGCTTTTCCGGAGATCCTTGCCGGAGATCTGGTTAATAATTTAATGAAGCAAATTGAGCCTTTTCAGCCTGGATTTACCCTGGGAGAACGCGCCGAAACAATAGAAAAACTGGAGGATGACACCTTTATTGTAACTACTAACAAAGGGACTAAACACCATGCGCCTGTGGTTGCAATTGCCGGAGGCTTGGGGAGTTTTGAGCCCAGAAAGCCACCTATATCAAATATTTCAGAATATGAAGATAAAGGAGTTGAGTATATTATTCGTGATCCGGAATTTTACAGGAACAAGCAGGTGGTAATTTCGGGTGGGGGAGACTCTGCTTTAGATTGGAGTATATTCCTAACAGATGTGGCTTCAAGCGTAACCCTAATACACAGACGAAATGAATTTCGTGGTGCATTAGATAGTGTGGAGAAAGTTCAGGAATTAAAAAACCTCGGAAAAATTGAAATGATCACTCCTGCCGAAGTTGTTGGCGTTGTTGGAAATGAAAAAGTTGAAGGGGTTACGATAAAACGCGGAGCAGAAGTGTTTAACAGAGAGTGTGACCATTTTATTCCTTTGTTCGGACTAGCCCCAAAACTGGGTCCAATAGCAGATTGGGGGTTGGAAATAGAAAAGAACGCTATAAAAGTTGATAATACCTTAGACTATCAAACAAATATTCCGGGAATCTATGCAATTGGAGATGTAAATACTTACCCCGGAAAGTTAAAATTAATCCTTTGTGGATTTCATGAGGCTACGCTTATGTGTCAGAGTGCGTATCAACGAATTTTCCCAAATAAACGTTATGTGATGAAATATACCACCGTAGGTGGAGTTGAAGGATTTGATGGAAGTAAGAAGGAAGCTCCAAAGGCGGTAATTAAATCAATAGATTAAATTGTACATGAAGGTTTGCTCGAGGCAGACCTAGAACACGCCCAATAAATAAGTATGCAGGAAGACATTAAGATAACTATTATAGATCGTGAAGGGGTGGCTCATGAAGTTGAGGCTCCAACCGATATGAACATGAATTTGATGGAAATTGTTCGATCCTACGAACTTGCTTCCGAAGGTACTATCGGAATTTGTGGGGGAATGGCGATGTGCGCTTCCTGTCAGTGTTACGTATTAAGTGACCATACACTGCCCGAAATGAGCTACGATGAAGATGCCATGCTCGCCGAAGCTTTTAATGTAAAAGAAAACAGTAGATTGGGGTGTCAGATACATATGATTCCCGAGTTAGACGGTTTAAAGGTAGAGCTGGCGCCAGAGGCTTGATCTAGGTAGTGATGTAGCTGGCAATTTTCTGCGGTCCTTCAAGTAAAATCCGAATCACCTTTAGCGTACCATCTTCGGTAGTAGCTATCTGCCATTTTATTAATGAGATCTCCCCATTTTCAATTTCTAACCCGGTGATACTTCGCGGGTGCACACAACTGCCATCGTTAAAATAAGCAATTTCGCCCGGCTCAGGGAAACGAGGTCTATGTGTATGACCTGTGATCGTAAAAATATTTTTGTTATCAATGATCCATTTTTTGGTACGTCGTTCTACTTTTATTAATTCACGGTAATTCTTAGCGGGGCTCGTTGGGTCACTAATACCAAATACTTGTAGTTGTCTCCAAAGAGCACGTACCATGAACCTATTGAATTTCCATCCGCGATAGTTCATCCAATCTGCCTGATGCCCGTGAAGCATGAATATTTCCTGTTGGGTGTCTTCGTGAACAAGAACCAGACCTTCGGGGAGTCTTATCCCGGGAAAAAGAGGTTCGTCTTTTCCGGTGATCTTGTTAAAATAACTGTAAAGATTTTTTTCGACATAGCTTTTATTCAGAAAGACCATATCGTGATTTCCTACCAATTTAAAGAGCCTTCCTTCAGAGAAAAAAAGACGCATAAGGTCGTATACATTTTGATGCGCCTCGAAAATGGATTTAAATTCAATATTCTCCCAAAGTTCATCCCCATCTCCCAGCTCACAATAAGTAAAATTTGAAGTGTAGTAATGCTTTAATGCGTGAAAATAGATATTCCTATTGTTGGCAAAATCGTCTGCAAAACTGTTATCCCCTCTGTGACAGTCGCTAAAGATTATAAATTTAGAATCGTCGTTAAACGAAATGCGTGGAGCCAATTTATAGGCGTTACTGATTCTGGTTTTTGAAGACATTTATAATAAAAACTTGATCCGGTTTCTTTTTTAAAGATACAATTTCCGTGATATATCTTCGATAGCCTAAAACAAAAAGGCTTCAGAATTTCTGAAGCCTTTAATCATGATTTATTGTGATACCAGTTTCTTACCATGAAACGGACAGTAGGTCCACTTCCCGGAAAGAAGTTTGTCGTCTTCCGGACACTTTTTTTCCATTAGCAAACTACCTAAGGGAAGATCAACCTCTCTGCTAAACTCATTCATCTCCACTTTTAAAATTCCTGCCTCATTAGCATCAATGGGCAGTACATTCGAAGTTCTGTTATTTTTTACTACAATAAAGTGTAAATTTTCACCCATCGGACCTAACATTTTAGCCATCATGGGTTTCATCATTGAAAGAAAATTTGTGAGATCCGGCGATATTGATTCAGTTTCTTCGATTACCAGCTGCTCGTCTTTATAGAAAAATCTGATCTCATCTAGAATTTCGTTTAGTGGTGTATAGGTGATACCTCCAAAATATCCAATTTTCCCATTTATTACGGCAAAGAGTTCATTATCGCCTAAAAGGTCTTCGATCGCTTGAATATCGGCTTCCGAAGCATTTGGGTCCTGTGCGAAGGAGACCTTCCAAAAGGATCTGGGTAACCACCATATCATTTCGATCGCATCCGGGGTATCACTGCTAAACTGAGTTTCGGTAATTAGAGCATCAAGACTTATGTCTTTGAGCTCTTTAGTTTGCGCATACCCTTTAAGGCATACCAAACAGACTACGAGTAGTATGAAGTTTCTCATTTATTTAAAAGCATTAAATCCTGTAATATCCAGGCCGGTAATCAACAAATGAATATCATGCGTTCCCTCGTAAGTGATCACGCTTTCCAGGTTCATCATGTGGCGCATTATGCTATATTCTCCTGTGATCCCCATACCTCCTAACATTTGGCGTGCTTCACGAGCAATTTTAATCGCCATATCTACATTGTTTCGCTTAGCCATAGAGATTTGAGCAGAAGTTGCACGATCTTCATTTTTTAGCTGCCCTAGTCTAAAGGCGAGGAGTTGAGCTTTAGTGATCTCGGTGATCATTTCGGCTAGTTTCTTCTGCTGTAATTGAAATGCTCCAATAGGTTTTCCAAACTGAATACGTTCTTTTGAATAGCGCAAAGCAGTGTCATAGCAATCCATTGCAGCTCCAATTGCACCCCATGCAATACCGTAACGGGCAGAATCTAAACAACCAAGTGGTGCACCTAAACCGGATTTGTTTGGCATCAGATTTTCTTTCGGCACTTTTACGTCCTGAAAAATGAGTTCTCCCGTTGCACTTGCTCTAAGAGACCATTTATTATGAGTTTCGGGGGTGCTAAAACCTTCCATCCCTCGTTCTACTATCAATCCGTGAATTCTTCCTTCCTCATTTTTTGCCCAGACAACAGCAACATCACAGAAAGGTGAATTGGAGATCCATAATTTAGCTCCATTGAGCAGATAATGGTCGCCTTGATCTTTAAAATTCGTCACCATTCCTGCGGGGTTACTTCCGTGATCAGGTTCTGTGAGTCCGAAGGAACCCATCCATTCGCCGGTAGCCAGTTTAGGCAGGTATTTTTTACGTTGTTCTTCGGTTCCGTACTTCCAGATAGGGTACATTACCAACGAAGATTGCACAGAGGCGGTACTCCTTACCCCACTATCTCCACGTTCTATTTCCTGCATGATGAGTCCGTATGAGATCTGGTCTAGACCTGCACCACCATATTCTTCCGGAATATAGGGTCCAAAGGCACCAATTTCTGCAAGTCCGGGAATAATAGATTTAGGAAACTCTGCCTTTTGTGCTGCGTCTTCTATTATAGGGGAAACATCACGTTTTACCCAAGCACGAGCTGCATCACGTATTAATTTGTGTTCTTCGGAGAATAGGTCGTCTAAATTGTAATAATCTGGGGCTTCAAATAAATCGGGTTTCATCAAATTGTTTTTTAGAATGCCCAAATTTAGGTATTGCAACTGAATATCACATTTATTTGAAAGAAAATATTTAACAAGAAAAAGAAATTATTTGTTGAGAAAAGTTGATAATAATCGATGAAAATGATGAACGCCCATTTCTCTTGTTGGAGAAAACCTCCCAGCCTTATAAAAGGATGAATTTACCCCATTTTGAACATTTTCAACTACAAATTCGTCTTCGCGTTCTACCTTTTCGAGTGAGCTTCCGGCTCCTTTATCTAACTTTGTTTCGTCATAGACATATGAGATAAACGACACTTTAGTTTTATTGATACTAATAGGTTTCACAACATTTATTGAAAGTCCCCATGGGTAGAAATTGAACATCATATTTGGAAACACCCAATAATAGTAAGCACCAACATTTTTTCCATAATCGATGTGATCTTCGGGTAGGTCGAAAGTTTCGGTAGCTTCGTTAGTATACCCTATTTGTAAAGAACAATGGTCGTAAACTTCGGTGGTATAGCTTCCATAGTCTAATACCTCATTTAATCCATCATGTACAAAAGGTACGTGAAAACCTTCCAAATAATTATCACAGTATAAGGCCCAGTGCGCGTGCACCAAATAATCTTTTGAGAGAGCTTTATTTAACGAAAATTCTTCCAAAGGCAGAAAACCGATGCGTTCATTCATTTTGGAAATAACTTTTTTAAAATCAAAAACTGGATTTAACCCAACGAATAGAAATGGCCCCCATTTTTCTAAAGGAAATTTATGCAAATTATCGCAGGGTCTTGGAAAATTTTCGGCTTCTTCAAACTCCGGCATGCTAACAAAAGTACCGTCGAGCTTAAAACGTCTTCCGTGGTACATGCAAACTAAATTTTTCGATTTGCCGCCATTTAAAGCAACCAAATTACCGCGATGAGTGCAAACATTCGTAAGACAACTAATTGTATCCTCAGCGTCTCGGGTAAGCAATAAAGGTTCTGTTAAGTAGCTATCCAATAATACGAAAGGAAAAACAGATTGTGGCAATGTCACCAAATCCTCATTTCCTATAAATTGCCATGATCTTAAGAAAATTAGCTCTTTTATTTCATCGAATACAGACTGGTCTCTATAGAATGAGGACGGTAGTGTTTCGGCTTGCCTTATATCAGCGTGAATAAAATAGTTATCCCTCATTAAAAAAGTGTAAATTTAGTATCCCCTAAATTTACGTAATAAAATTTTAAAACTTTAAAAGTTAGTAATATATGGGGAAAGAGCCACAAAAAATTGGAATCATAATTTGCACTTCACTTGTAATTGGAAATATGATTGGTGTTGGCATATTTGTCTTGCCATCCGCTTTAGCATCTTATGGTAGTATTAGCTTGTTGGGCTGGGTTTTTACATCTCTAGGAGCATTAATTCTGGCCAAAATATTTAGTAATCTAAGTAAGTTAATTGTCAATAAAAGTGGTGGTCCATATACGTTTGCGCGAGAAGGATTTGGTGATTTTATTGGATTTTTAGTTGCTTGGGGATATTGGATCTCTTGTTGGGTAGGTAATGGCGCAATTGCAATAGCTATTGTAGGAGCTTTAAGCTTTTTCTTTCCAGTACTGTTAAGTAGTCCAATATTATCGGTAAGTGTGGGCTTGTCCTTAATCTGGTTTTTTACCTGGGTAAATACGCGAGGTGTAAAAACCTCCGGTCAAGTGCAAGTAGTAACAACCGCTTTAAAGATTTTGCCATTACTATTTGTAATCATTGGGGGAGTTTTCTTTTTTAAATTTTCAAATTTTCCGGATTTCAATCTAACTGAGAATGGCGATTTTGCAACATTTCCAGTTGTTGCTACATTAACTCTATATGCATTTTTAGGAATAGAGAGTGCTACCATTCCTGCGGAGAATGTTAAGAATCCCGAAAGTACAATCCCAAGAGCAACTATGATGGGAACAATTATTACTACTTGTTTGTATATACTTAGTACTATTGTCTTATTCGGAATTCTGCCAATTGAAACGCTGCAAAATTCAGCAGCACCTTTTGCAGAAGCTGCTAAATTATTTGGAGGTGAAAATGCTGGATATTTTGTTGCTGTTGGTGTCATTATATCGGGCCTCGGTGTTCTCAATGGTTGGATTTTAATTACAGGGCAGTTGCCTATGGCAACAGCGAAAGATAATTTATTTCCGAAGATTTTTAAAAGAGAGAACAAGGCAGGTACTCCAATTTTTGGACTTATATTAGGGAGCCTTCTATCGTCTGCGGTACTTCTAATGAACTTTACTGAAGGGCTAGTGGATCAATTTACATTTATTGTGGAGATAACAGTTTTTACAGTACTTATGCCTTATGTATTTACGGCTGCCGCTTACGCTATGATTATGATTGATAAAAAATTACATCCACATAGTTGGTTCAAGACCTTTGGCCTCTCAGGTTTGGGTTTTGCTTTTGCAATTTGGGCGGTTTTTGGATCTGGCAGAGACACCGTTTTTTACGGTTTTTTATTGGTGCTCATCGCTATACCTTTTTATTTATTAATGAGATGGAATCAAAGTAAATAGAAAATGAAAACAACGCATCATTCAGAATTTCTGCAACTAAAATCAGTTTTTATTAAACCTGCTCAAAATGCGTTTATCTCAGATGAGTTTCTTAGCTCACAATGGGAAACTTTGCACTATTTAGAAAAACCTAAGTTTGATGTTGCACGTACCGAATACAGGTCTTTTGAGGCTTTGTTAGATAAAGATCATATTGAGATTTACAAATTTCCATTGCGAAAGGAGCTCTCGATAGACTCCATTTATTGTAGGGACGCTTCGATTGTAACCGACTTCGGAATGATTATTTGCAATATGGGAAAAAATGGACGTGTGGGCGAACCACTAGCTCAAAAGCGAGCCTTTGAAGCTTTGGCAATTCCAATTTTGGGTGAAATCAAATCTCCTGGTACTGTGGAAGGAGGAGATGTTACATGGTTAGATGAAAAAACATTGGCTGTTGGACATACATATAGAACGAATGAATCGGGAATTTCACAGCTAAAATCGTTTTTAGAACCGAAGGGAATCGATGTTATTGTTGCCGAAATGCCGCATTACAAGGGAAAGTCTGATGTATTTCATCTTATGTCGGTTTTGAGTCCGGTGGATAAAGATTTGGCTGTAGTTTATTCGCCATTAATGCCTATTAAATTTAGAAATGAGCTCATTAAAAGAGGCTTTAATTTTGTAGAAGTCCCAGACGATGAGTTCGAGTCTTTGGGTTGCAATGTACTGGCTATCGCCCCGAGAAAATGTGTTATGGTGGAAGGAAATCCCATCACAAAAAAATGTTTAATTGAGGCGGGATGTGAGGTTTTTAGCTATAACGGGATTGAAATTAGTATAAAGGGAGGTGGTGGTCCAACCTGTTTAACACGTCCGTTAGAACGAACTTTTCTGTTATAGTTTCAAATAAAAATCCTTCACCAGTTTTTTGTAATCTTCGGTGTATTCATGTCTTGAAATTTCTATAGTGAGATTTTCAATAACAGTTTCTGCACTTCGGAAAGAAAATAGGATCATGCTTCTTTTTTCTTCAGAATTTATAGTTCCTCGTACTCTGCAAATTTTATTAGCGAATAGAGCTGCTTCCGAAGCTAACGCAATAAATGCTTCTTCTTCTTTTCTAGGAAGAATAATTGAGAAAAAGCCGGTTTCGTCGAGGAGGGCATGAACACAACCAATTAAGTGCTCAAAGGGGAGCGCATCATTAAACCGAGCATGATCTCTTGCTTTGCTTGCAGTTTTGTAATCTTCAGAATAAAACGGCGGATTGGAAACAATGAGATCATATTTCTCCTCAGACTCTTCTTCATCTTCCTCTGTATCTAAAAAATAGGAAGCAAATTCTTGTGCGGCGGCGTGATAGCAAAACAGTCTGTCTGCCCAGGGCGAATTCTCGAAGTTTTCTGAACACTGTTCATAGGCATCCTCATCAATTTCTACGGCATCAATAGTTTCGGCATAGGTTCTTTGTGCCATTTGTAATGCGACGATGCCGGTTCCGGCTCCAATATCCAGAATCCTGTTTACATTTTCAGGAAGGGGAGTCCAGGCACCAAGTAGCACTCCGTCTGTACCAATTTTCATGGCACAACGATCTTGTTTTACGGTAAACTGTTTAAATTTAAAAGTAGCAGACATGCTTCAGTTTTTAAAGATAGATATCTATCAATCCTTCGGGTACATCTAAAATGATCGTTTGTGAAGTTCTATCTACTTTTTTGATAAAAGCATCGTTGATAGGGATAAGTATTTGTTTTCCATCACGATCAATTTCGAAAAGAGCCTGTGCGGTAGCATCGTTAACTCCGGTAATTTTACCGACATTTCCAAAGGAAACATCATTAACAGTGTACCCAATAATTTCGTGATAATAGAATTTATTGCCACTTAGTTGGGGAAGAAACTCTAACGGCAAATAAAGATGTAAGCCAATAAGCTGGTCTGCGGCGGCTTCTGTATCAACATCTTCAAACCGAATACGAAGCAGGGTTGACTTATGAAGCGAACTACGCTCAATAAAAAATGGAATCAGGTTTTTGTGTTGTTCCACAAAAACCGATTCCATATCAGTAAAAAGTTCGGGCTCGTCTGTGTCTAACTTAACTAAGACTTCCCCTTTAAAGCTATATTTTTTTACGACTTTGCCTAAGTAGAAGCAATTCTCCTTTTGCATATCGTTATAAAAATTTACTCTTCTTCTTTTTTGTCTTCAGCAGCAGGAGCTTCTTCAGCTTTCGCTTCGGCAGCAGCTTCCTCTATTGGAGTAGCGTCAGAAGCAGGAGCTTCTTCCGTACCTTCGGTAGCAGCTTCTTCGGCAACTTCTTCTACTGCAGGAGCAGCAGCTTCGGCAGCATCGGCAGCACGCTTGTCGTTTACGGCTTTTTCGGCAGCTAAGGCTTCAGCTTTGGCTTTTTGCTTTGCGTCTGAAAGTTTTGCTTTTTTAGTCTCAACAGCTTTTGCTTTTTCTTCTAACCAAGCATTAAATTTCTCCTCGGCTTGTTCTTCGGTTAATGCACCTTTACGAACACCTCCGGCTAAATGATTTTTCATCATCGCTCCTTTGTAAGAAAGAATAGCTCTTGCTGTGTCTGTTGGTTGCGCTCCGTTTTGAAGCCATTTTACTGCACCATCAACATCAAGTTCAATTTGTGCAGGGTTAACGGTTGGATTGTAAATCCCTAATTTGTCAAGGTATTTACCGTCTCTTTTTGAGCGTGCATCTGCAGCTACGATCCAGTAAAAAGGTTTTCCTTTTTTACCGTGTCTTTGTAATCTAATTTTTACAGGCATATAATTAATTTTTGAGGTACTCGACCTCGGTTATAATTTGTGAAACCCAACATCAGATAATTATCTCTACAATGTTGTTTGTTAAACTTTCTAAAATCACTTTAGAATAGATCAACAGCTTCCTGAATTTAAGTTTGCAAAGATACTATAATTTTTAGTTGAAATTCAACGGATTAAACTTTTATTTTTACATTTGCCGAAAACCCTATATACTTTTAGGAATTATGAAAAAACTACTGCCCCTCGTTCTAATACTACTTGTATTTCTTTCTTGTGACAATACAGAAACCTATTCACCGGCACTACAAGGGGTTATAGATAATCAGCTTTATAGATCGATCGATGCACGCGCGACAGAAAATGAGGATGGGAGTTTTCTAATTCAAGGGGTTACTGAAAATGAGACTTTAACCATGAAAGTTGCCGATCTGCAAGCGGGAACGTACGATTTTGGTGGAAATTCCAATAATTACGGTGCCTTCGAAGATTTTGACGGGAATACCTATTTCACGAATCCCGACGGAGATGGCCATATTGTAATTAGTAATTATAATCCCGAGGCAAAGATTGTTTCTGGTGCTTTTGAGTTCACTGCTATAAGAACCGGTGTTGATACTTTAAGGGTTGGAGATGGTGTTTTTTTCGAAATTCCTGTTGCCCAATATGTAGAGCCGGCCTTTAACCCTTCAACGAATGCCGGAACATTTGTTTCTTTCATTGATGGAAATCCGTTTAATCCATTTAATATTAGTGCTGTTGAGAATACCAATTCGATAGTTATTTCGGGAAGCTCTACCAGTATTACGATCTTGCTTTCGGTTCCAAAAACGATTGAACCGGGAAATTTTGAACTACCTGCCATGGGATTTATCGCGAATTATATCGAGAACGGAGACACACAGGAAGCTATTTCGGGTAATCTCAGTATTATCTCGCACAATCAGGTAAATAATGTCATTAAAGGTACATTCTCATTTCTTACCTCTACCAAAAGCATTGCTTTTGGTCAATTTAACGTAGTATACGAATAGAAATTAACACTGTTTTGTTAATTTATATAACCTCAATTCTCATTGAGGTTAAACTTTGTTAATAAGTACTAAGCTTGCGTTAATTATTTTGTTAACCCTAATGTTTATGGTATATTAGAGTATATCGAATAAAGAAAAGCAGAAATTCATATTCGATATTACAAATAGCTTTCTGCACCACTTAAAAAGAAAATGAAGATGAAGTATACTGAAAAAATGTCGAAAAAATTAAATGAATTACTTGAAAAGAATTACGACGCTGAAAAAGGTTATAAAAAGGCCTCAGAAATTGTGGAAAATGTAAAGTTGAAGCAATTTTTTGAAACGCAAGCTCAGAACAGATATGATTTCGGACATGAATTAAAGTCGGAAATAAGAAGTTACGGAGAGTCACCCGATAAAGGAACGAGCGTCACAGGGGATATGCACAGAACCTGGATGAGTATAAAATCTACCTTTACTTCTAACGATGAAGAAGCAATACTGGAAGAAGTGAAAAAAGGAGAAGAAGCAGCGATCGAAGAGTACAACGAAATTATCAATGATACTACGCTGCCACCAACAACTCAAAAGATCTTGACAAAGCAACGTTCAAGTATTGAAAACGCCTTACAAAGTGCAAAGAATTTTGAAGTGGTCGTTTCATAAATATGAAATTGCTATGAAAGTGAGTCCCGCCTTTTGGCGGGATTTTTTTATGTGTTAATGTGAACAACTCTTTAAAACTTTATTCAGGAAAAGCATTGTGTTTTTCTATTTTTACTTTCTGCCATAAGCGACACATTTTACGTGGAGAACAGAAGGCATTTAGCATCTATTTTTTAAAAATTGTGCTATATTTTTATTTAAGGAAACTACCTCATGTATTTAATATTCGACACCGAAACCACCGGGTTACCCCGAAACTGGAACGCACCTTTAACCGACAGTGACAACTGGCCCCGATGTATTCAAATCGCTTGGCAATTGCATGACGCCATGGGAAATGTCGTGGAACATCAGGACTTTTTGGTGCAACCGGAAGGTTTCAATATTCCTTTCGATGCGGAAAAGATCCATGGAATTTCAACAGAGCTCGCCGAACAAGAGGGAATCCCTTTGCGGGAGATGATCCAAAAGTTTACCGATGCACTCTCCAGAACGAAATTCATCGTTGGGCAAAATGTTGGATTCGATCTTAACATTATGGGAGCAGAGTATCACAGATTAGGGCTGGAAAATCCGTTGCCGGAATTACCCGTGCTCGATACGTGTACCGAAACCACCGCACAGCTTTGTCAGTTGCCCGGAGGTAGAGGAGGTAAATTTAAGTTGCCTACGCTTACCGAATTACATGAATTTCTGTTTCAGGAACCTTTTGCAGAAGCACATAACGCGACAGCCGATGTTGAGGCAACTACCCGATGCTTTTTGGAATTAATTCGCCGACAAATCTTTACTTCGGAAGAATTAGACGTGCAGCCGGATTATTTTGAGAAATTTTCGAAAGACAATCCGAAGGAGATCGAACTTATCGGATTAAAACATATCAATCTTAAAAAAGCTTCAGAAAAGATTCGGAAAGAGCTTGAAGCAGCGTCAGATACACAGGATATTTCTTCCGAAGAACTTAAAAAAAATATTGAAACTCTCGAAGATGTTCCCTTTGCGCATCTTCATAATCATTCGCAGTTCTCAATACTTCAGTCAACATCGAGCACACAGGATCTAGTTGATGCTGCGGTGGCCAATAATATGCCGGCCGTTGCGATCACAGATAGTGGGAATATGATGGGAGCATTCCACTTTACCAGAGCTGTGAATAGCTATAACAGTTCTCTTTCAGAAGAAGAAAGTCATAAAAATCTAAAAGGGATCGTGGGTTGCGAATTCTTTGTTTGTGACGATCATACCAACAAATCGCATAAGGATAACGGGTATCAAATCGTATTCCTGGCAAAGAACAAAAACGGTTATCACAATCTTGCGAAGATGGCTTCTATCGCTTATACCGATGGGTTTTATTACGTGCCCAGAATTGACCGGGAAGTGATAAAAAAGTATAAAAAGGATGTAATCGTACTTTCCGGAAGTATGTACGGAGAGATTTCTAGTAAAATTCTAAATATTGGCGAACATCAGGCCGAAGAAGCGTTGCTATGGTGGAAGGAAGAATTTGGGGAAGATTTTTATTTGGAGATCATGCGCCATGATCAGGAGGACGAGGATAGAGTTAATTCGGTTTTAGTAGATTTTTCGAAGAAGCATGAAGTAAAGTTAGTGGCATGTAACAACACTTACTATATAGATAAAGAAAATGCGAACGCCCATGATATTTTGCTTTGTGTAAAAGACGGGGAAAAACAGGCGACTCCTATTGGTCGGGGACGTGGCTATCGTTACGGACTGCCAAATGAGGAGTATTATTTTAAATCTCAGGAAGAGATGAAAGCTCTTTTTGAGGATCTTCCGGAGGCGATTAGTACGGTTTCTGAAATTATAGAAAAGATAGAGCCCTTTTCGTTAGCTCGTGATGTTTTACTTCCAAAATTTGATATTCCCGAAGAATTTCAGGATCCCGAAGATGAAAAAGATGGCGGGAAACGGGGAGAAAATGCTTATTTAAAACATCTTACATATCTGGGTGCAAAAAAGCGCTATGGAGATATCACTTCTGAAGTAAAAGAGCGAATCGATTTCGAATTGGATGTGATCGCGAAAACGGGATATCCCGGATACTTTCTAATTACTGAAGATTTTATTCGCGAAGCGCGAAATATGGATGTTTCTGTAGGTCCGGGACGTGGTTCGGCAGCTGGTTCTGTGGTAGCCTATTGTCTTTGGATTACAAATATTGATCCTATTAAGTACGACTTGCTTTTTGAGCGTTTTTTAAATCCGGATCGTGTGAGTATGCCCGATATCGATATTGATTTTGATGATGAGGGTAGAAGTAGGGTTATGGATTATGTAATTGAGAAATACGGAAGCAATCAAGTGGCACAGATCATTACCTACGGAACCATGGCTGCGAAGTCTTCCATTCGTGATACAGCGCGGGTTTTAGACCTGCCTTTAAATGATGCCGATAGAATTTCGAAGTTAATTCCGAATATGACCAAACTGAATAAAATTTTCGGTTTAAGTGATCAGGAATTACGGCGCAAATTTAGAAGTGATGAATTGCCAAAGGTAAATGAGCTCTTAAATCTTTCAGAAGGAAGTGATCTGGAGGCTCAGACTATCAATCAGGCAAAGATTCTGGAAGGATCGGTTCGAAATACCGGGATTCATGCGTGTGGGGTAATCATTACGCCCAGCGATATTACCGATTTTGTTCCTGTGGCAACCGCAAAGGACAGTGACTTATACGTTACACAGTTTGATAACTCTGTGGTGGAAAGTGCAGGACTGTTAAAGATGGACTTCCTGGGGTTAAAGACGTTGACCCTTATAAAAGACACGGTAAAACTTGTAAAGCACAAACATAATATAGATCTCGATCCCGATAATTTTCCGTTAGACGACGAGAAAACATACGAGTTATTTCAACGAGGTGAAACTGTGGGAATCTTTCAGTACGAATCTGCCGGAATGCAGAAGTATATGAAAGAGTTAAAACCTACGGTATTTGCCGATCTTATTGCGATGAACGCTTTGTATCGTCCGGGACCATTAGAGTATATTCCGAGTTTTATTAGACGTAAGAACGGCGAAGAGCAAATTGAATACGACCTTCCTGCGATGGAGGAATATCTTCAGGAAACCTACGGAATTACGGTTTATCAGGAGCAGGTGATGTTACTCTCTCAGAAGTTAGCAGATTTTACCAAGGGTGAGGCAGATGTACTTCGGAAGGCAATGGGGAAAAAGCAAAAAGCCGTGCTTGATAAGATGAAACCTCAGTTTATAGAGCAGGCGGTAGCGAAGGGGCATGATGCCGAAAAGTTAGAGAAGATCTGGAAAGATTGGGAAGCCTTTGCGAGTTATGCTTTTAATAAATCGCATTCAACTTGTTATGCATGGATCGCTTATCAGACCGCCTATTTAAAAGCTCATTACCCTGCCGAATATATGGCAGCGGTGCTTTCCAATAATATGAACGACATAAAACAGGTGACCTTTTTTATGGAGGAGTGTAAGCGAATGGGGATGGAAGTTCTTGGTCCCGATGTGAACGAATCTTTCTACAAATTCACAGTAAACGATGAAGGCAAGGTACGCTTTGGGATGGGAGCGATAAAAGGTGTAGGGGGGAATGCGGTTGCTACCATTGTTGAAAACCGAAAAGACGGAAAGTACAAGTCTATTTTCGATCTGGCGAAGCGAATTGATTTGCGTTCGGCTAATAAAAAAGCCTTTGAAAACCTTGCGCTGGCGGGAGGATTTGATAGTTTCGACACCCATAGAGCGCAATATTTACACGACGATGGCGACGGAGTCATGTTTGTTGAAAAGGTGTTGAGGTATGCTTCAAAATATCAGGAAACCCAGAATTCGTCTCAAGTAAGTTTATTTGGAGACGCTAGTGAGGTACAAATTCCCGAACCGGAGGTTCCGCCTTGTGAAGAGTGGGGAACGATGAAGAAATTGAAGTTGGAAAAGGAAGTAGTAGGAGTGTATATTTCGGGACATCCGTTAGACGATTTTAAAACTGAGATGAAGAGTTTTACCAATTGTAAGGTTTCAGATTTTAATGAGCTGGAGAAATTTGTAAACCGAGAACTTTGTTTTGGTGGGATCGTAAGCGATGTTCAACACAGAGAGTCTAAACAAGGCAAGGGATGGGCGATCTTTACGGTTGAGGATTACGACGACAGTTATGAATTTAAGATCTTTGGGGAGGAATATTTGAAATTCCGTCACTTTTTGGTGCCTAATTCTTTTATCTACGGAAGGGTTTTCGTGAAAGAAGGATGGACAAACAGAGATACGGGTAAGAAGGGCGATCCGCGATTGCAGTACAACAGTATGCAATTGTTGCATGATGTAATGGAGAGTCAGGCGAAAAAATTAACCATTCAGATGCCTATTGAAGAATTGCAGGAGGAGCGAATTAGGTTGCTGAAGGATCTGTTTAGAACGCATAAAGGGGAGAAGCACTTACATTTTGTGATCTACGAATTGGAGAACAAGGTAAAATTGAATATGCCCAGCAGAAAGCAAAAAGTAAAGATCTCGCAGGAATTGTTAGATGAGTTAGAAAGAGAACAGGTGAGTTATAGGTTGAATTAGGGGGGTAGTAAAAGTTACAGGAGTGGATAAATTAACTAAAGAACAACGGCGCAGAAATATGATCGCTGTTAAGAATAAAGGTTCTAAGATTGAAGTTAAATTGGCGAAGGCTCTTTGGGCAAAGGGTTACAGATATAGGAAGAATGATAAGACCGTATATGGAACACCTGATTTTACGTTTAAAGGATTAAAAATTGCATTGTTTTGTGATAGTGAATTTTGGCATGGAAAAAATTGGAAAGAGAGAAAACATGACCATAAAACCAATGTTAAATTTTGGCATCAAAAAATTGAAAGGAATATTGAGAGGGATGAAGAAGTTAACCAAGAATTGTTAAAAAGAGGGTGGACAATTTTAAGATTTTGGGGAGAGGAAATTGAAAAAGACTTAATATCTTGTGTAGCGAAAATTGAAGAAAGAATTATAGATGCGAGAATCGAAAAAAATAAAACAAAAAATTGGGAAAATAGATTTTGAATTGGGTAAGATTGAAAATTTTGATTCAATGGCAGCTTCTTATTCTCATTATCTTCAAAATAGTATAAATGGGGTTTCTCAATATTATAAAAAAGGTGCTGTGTCTTATGTTAGGCAATTTCTATTAAAACAAAATCCTGAAGACGAAATTACAAATGAGGTGGCAGAGGAAGCGCTTCAGTATTTGCTATTTGACAATAAAAAATTAATTCCGTTTCCTCCCAACGCAAAGCCTAAGTTTAAATTTATTGACTTGTTCGCAGGAATAGGCGGATTTAGATTAGCCCTTCAAAATTTAGGGGGTAAGTGTGTTTTTACAAGTGAATGGGATAAATATTCTAAGAAAACTTACAAGGCAAATTTTGGGGAAATACCGTTTGGCGATATAACAATGCCAGAAACTAAGAATTATATCCCGGATGAGTTTGATGTTTTATGTGCCGGTTTTCCTTGTCAAGCTTTCTCAATAGCTGGTCGTCGCGGTGGATTTGAAGATACAAGAGGAACGTTATTTTTTGATGTTGCCGAAATTATAAAACAAAAAAAGCCAAAAGCAATTTTTCTTGAAAATGTTAAGGGATTAAGAAACCATGATGGTGGAAAGACCTTATCTACTATTTTAAATGTGTTACGTGAAGATTTAAACTATTTTGTACCCAATCCTCAGATAATAAATGCAAAGGAATTCGGTGTTCCTCAGAACCGAGAAAGAATTTTTATAGTTGGTTTTAGAAAAGATACGGGAATTAGTGAATTCGAATATCCTAAACCTACAGATTCATCTGCTGTGCTTGAAAATATAATTGAAGAGAAGGAAGTGTCCGTAAAATATTATTTGTCAACTGTTTATTTGCAGACACTTAAAAACCATCGGGCTCGGCATGAAAGCAAGGGTAATGGTTTCGGCTATGAAATTATTCCTAAAGATGGAACGGCAAACGCTGTCGTATGTGGTGGCATGGGGCGTGAAAGAAATTTAATTCTAGATGATAGACTTACAAATTTTATACCTGTCACAAATATTTCCGGTGAAGTTAATCGAGAAGGAATTCGTAAAATGACTCCAAGAGAGTGGGCGAGACTTCAAGGATTCCCTGATGAATTTAAAATTGTAGTTTCAGATGCTCAAGCCTATAAACAATTCGGAAATTCAGTTGCTGTTCCTGCTATTCAAGCTACCGCAAATGAAATTATTAAACGAATCTTGTGATTTATGTTAACAGGAAATAGAGGCGAGTGGAGCGAAGTATATACGCTTCTTAAAATCATCGCCGACAAGAAACTTTTTGCAGGTGATAGTGATTTAAATATTATCGAAAGCCTCATTTTTCCAATCATCAAAATCCTACGTGATGAATCGAATGGGAGCTATGTGTTTAGCTATGAAAGCGATTTGGTAATCGTAAAAGGCGAAGATGAAGAATTTAGAATTTCAATAAATAAGTTTCAAGAAAAGGCAGTTTTTCTGCTTTCAAAAATAAAAGAGAGTACTTCGGCTACTTTTTCTATTCCAGAAATTGAAATTTTTATTAATTCATTTAATTGTTTTTCCCTGAAAGCAAAATCATCAGTGAAAAGTGATATTAAAATTGTTATACACGATCAGAGAACGGGAACTACACCCGAATTAGGTTTTAGTATTAAATCTCAATTGGGAGGTGCTTCTACTCTTTTGAACGCAGGAAAAACCACTAATTTCATATTCAAAATTCAAGACGTAATATTAACAGAACATCAAGTAGAGAGTATTAATGTTATAAATTCGAGAAGTAAAATTAAAGAAAGAATTGATAAATTAAAAGAGTATTCCGGTGCGTTGAATTTTATTCATGCCGAAAGTAGGATTTTTGAAAATAATTTGACGTTAATTGATAGTGCATTACCTCGTATAGTTGCAGGTCTTGTATACATCTTTTTTACATCGGGTCATTCTAAAATGGTAGATTTAGTTGAGGAAATATCAAGAATTAATCCACTTGGATATAATCTTGATTCACGACATCCTTATTATACATATAAAATCAAACGCTTTTTAACTGATATTGCTCTTGGAATGATGCCATCAAAAGTTTGGACAGGTAAGCTAGATGCAACAGGAGGTTATTTAGTTGTTAAAGATGATGGCGAAATTCTATGCTACCACATATATAATCGAAATGAATTTGAAGATTATTTGCTGAACAATACTAAGCTTGAAACTGCAAGTAGCACTAGACATGATTTTGGAAGAGTATACATAGAAGATAACCAACAGTTTTTCAAACTTAATTTGCAGATAAGGTTTATAAAATAATCCTCACCTCATACTTCAAACATTTAATAATCGCAATTATATCTAAGAAAATTATTACAGCAATGCAGTCAACAAGCAAAAATCGCGTCTAACCATAATATTCAAATAATGGTTATCATAAACGCTTCACATTTGAGGTGGGACAATAACAAAAACAAATACTTGCATTGCCTAAACTAATGTTAAGCCTGTAAGGATTGGAATAATTTTTGACTACTTTTGTATAGTAATTAAAATTAAAATTATGGCTTTAGAAATAACAGACGCAACGTTTGAAGAAACAGTATTAAAAAGTGACAAACCGGTAATGGTTGACTTTTGGGCGGCATGGTGCGGTCCTTGTAGAATGGTAGGACCTATCATCGATCAAATTAGTGAAGAATACGATGGTAAGGCTGTTGTTGGGAAAGTAGATGTAGATGCAAATCAGGAGTTTGCGGCGAAATACGGAGTGAGAAACATCCCTACAGTTTTAGTATTCAACAATGGAGAACTAGTAGGGCGACAAGTTGGTGTTGCTCCTAAAAATGTATATGCAGAGGCAATTGACAGTCTCCTTTAAGAATTGACAATATTTTGTATTGGAAAAGGTTCTCATTTGGGAGCCTTTTCTTATTTTAGTGCTTTCTCAGGTCCGGCAGCGTTGTGATGGTTCTCAATTGTGTTTCAGAAAATATCTATGTAGCCTTTAAAATGACCAAAAGAAAAAAAGAATTTTAATCTCAAAAGTATCCCTTGTTACGGGCAATTATAATATGGAAAAAAGAAATAAAGTACAGGATAAAATTGATAATCAACAACTGGAAGAACGCACAATTTTCTTGTGGGGAATGGTAGATGATAAAACAGCTAAACACGTTGTTGATCGCTTAATGTATTTAGATTCAATAAGTAAGGACGAGATCAAGTTGTATATCAATAGTCCGGGGGGTTATGTTACTTCAGGGTTTTCAATGTACGATACTATACGGTCTATTAAGAGTCCGGTGTCTACTATATGCACAGGTTTGGCGGCTTCTATGGGAAGTATATTGCTTTCGGCAGGTGAAAAGGGTAGACGATTTATTCAGCCACATGCACGGGTGATGATTCATCAACCTAGCGGTGGTGCACGCGGACAAGCAAGCGACATTGAGATCACGGCTCAGGAGATCTTAAAAACCAAAGAGTTAAGTGCAAAGATATTAGCTAAAAATTGCGGTCAGAAGTTCGACAAAGTGATGAAAGATTTTAATCGGGACCATTGGATGGGCGCCGAAGAGAGTGTGGAATATGGTATTGTTGATGGGATCATGAAATAAGGATGGAAGTTGGGAGCGTGAATAATTAATAGAAATTATGTCAATACGACATCCACGTTGAAGCTATTTCAGAAATAGTATTCACTCAAGTGAAACTCCGTTTTGCGAAGCAAAAGTGGAGCATGAAACGACAAGAGTGATATACGGTTTTTAGTTTCACTAAAAAATTTCCTTAATAGCTTCTTGAATTTTTTGATTCGTTTTTGGTTCAAGCCAAAAATGAATAAATAACCAATAAACCTACCACTCAAGAATTGTAAACAAAATGAACATTGAAAAAGAAATAAATGAAATTACAGGATTTAAAAACCTGGAGTTACTCGCTGCGCAAGTGGTTGAAGGGTTTATTTCCGGGCTGCATAAGAGTCCGTTTCACGGTTTCTCTGCAGAATTTGCCGAGCATAAAATCTACAATAATGGGGAGAGCACTAAACATATTGATTGGAAGTTATACGCTAAAACCGACAAGTTATATACTAAGCGTTACGAGGAAGAAACCAATTTACGGTGTCATTTAATAGTTGATAATAGTAGTTCGATGCATTATCCGGCGTTAAAAGAGTTTAATATTACTTCTTTAAATAAAATAGGTTTTTCGGCCTTGGCCTGTGCGGCGATTATGAATTTACTGAAAAGACAGCGAGACGCTGTTGGAATGAGTATTTATAGTGATAGTTATGAGTTTTATGCTTCGGAAAAAGGGAGCGAGCGACATCACCAGATGTTGTTAGGAAAATTAAATGAGGCGCTTACAGGAAAAGTGGATGGCGTTCAAACTAAAACTTATGAATATCTGCATTTGATAGCTGAAAAACTTAAAAGACGATCTTTAGTTTTTCTGTTTACAGATATGTTTCAGAGTGATACTGAAGCCATAAAATTATTTGAAGCCTTACAGCATTTAAAATATAACAAGCACGAGGTGGTATTGTTTCATACCTACGATAAAGAAAAGGAGTTGCAGTTCGATTTTTCGAACAGACCAAAGCGTTTTGTGGATGTTGAAACGGGCGAACATGTAAATCTATATGCCGACAACATAAAAGAGCAGTATGAGGAAGCTGTGGGGGAGTATTTTAAAGATCTGGAGTTAAAGTGTGCTCAGTATCGAATAAAATACGTTCCCACCAACATCAACGAGAGTTTTAATAAGATCTTAACCACATATTTGGTCGAGCGATCTAAATTTGGAGGTTAGAAATTGTAAGTTTCAATTCTATTGTACTCTCGGCGTGTCGTCCTGATCTCCGTATTGATTTTGGTGTTTCCTTTTTTGCGGTCCTTTGATCGTTTCAGGATCTAAGCTATCAACTTTATCGTTCTTTTTATCCTTGTTCTTATCTTTCATAGCATAATTTATTAGGCATTGTCTCTTGGTTGATGCTGTTCTCTTCGTTGTTCCACCTGTGGATTTATTTCTTTACCATCAGATTTGTTAGCCTTGTGGTTTATAGCACTTTCTTCAATGTTAATGTTTTCTTCTTCTTTGTTGTTTTTGTTTGAATCTTTCATAGCTGTATCATTTTACTCTAATATACTGAACCTGATGAGTTTTAGTCGAAAATTTAGCAGTCTTTAACATCAAGAGTTAAGGGAATATTATTTTTATTAAAAATATTTCAATAAAGAGTTTGCGAAAATAAAAGGGAGTAGTATATTTGCCCCCGCCTACGCGATACAAAAATCGCTTCGACGGACAAGTCCGCTAAAAAGGTCAAAAATAAAAGACATACTTTTAGTCTATAACAGTAAGTACGGTCTGGTAGTTCAGTTGGTTAGAATACCTGCCTGTCACGCAGGGGGTCGCGAGTTCGAGTCTCGTCCAGACCGCAATTAAAATGTTGTGTTGAGTCACTTAAATGTGGCTTGTGGTTTAGAAATAGACCGATGAAAGGCTTATTCAAATGGATGGGCTTTTTTTGTTTTAACAGTATTTGTACGGTAATTGTACGATGAAATTATTTTACTAACTTCACAGACGAGTAAAATGTTTAAATTTTCGGTTTATAAGTAATGGATAAAAATAATCAGTATCAATTTGAGTGAGAACTATGGTTGATTATTTTTAGTATTACAGTTGATCCCAATAAGATATTTAATTTATAAATGAAAACTATCTCAAAGAAAGAATTAAAAGGGCGAAAAAGTTTTTTGAGTCGTAAGTCAGAAGTTCCTCATATAATCAAATATATGGGTTCCAAAAGAGAACTCTTAAATTTCCTTGTTGATTCAATGAATGAGATATATGAGGGAGAGGTAGTATGTGATCTTTTTGCTGGAACTTCTGTTTTAAGTGGTTCAATAGGTCATAATACGGTTATGTTCTCAAATGATATTCAAGAATATTCTTCAATTTTTGCCAGAACGTACTTAGGTAATTATGATTGGTCAAATTTCCCTAATCTGATTAATGATATAATTGATGCTGCACAAGCACAAGTTGATTATGTTAGAGACCTCTACCCACACCTCACATTTGAATATTCAAATGATATTAGCCTGAATGAATTTAATACCATAGAGCAGGAGCAACAAGATTTAATTTATCAAGATTTTGCCGAAGATGAAAATCATTTATTTATAAAGAATTATTCAGGTACATATTGGTCTTTTGATCAATGTTTATGGATTGATGCGCTAAGAACAGCAGCAGAAGAGTATTCAGATGAAGCTGTCTACTATCCAATATTATCAAGCCTGATGTTTGCTATGGCTTATAATGCACAAAGTACTGGTCATTATGCCCAATATCGAGATGCAAATAACATTGCATCAATGAACGATATAATAATTTACCGACGAAAAAAAATACTCCCCTTCTTTAAAAAGAAAATGAAAGAACTTATTTCTTTTACAGGAGAAAATAATTTAGATCATCAAGTGACTACTCTTGATTATAGAGAGTGTTTAGAGATAATTCCAGATAGGAGCCTTGTCTATGCTGATCCACCATATACATTTGTTCATTATTCACGATTTTATCACGCCTTAGAAACACTTGTGAAATATGATTATCCAAGTGTTTTATATAAAGGCAGATATAGAAATGATAGACATCAGTCACCCTTCTGTAAAAGAACAGAAGTTGTTGGTGCTTTTTCCGAAATGTTTAAGATAATTGCGAGTAAAAAATCAAAGTTAGTTCTTAGTTATAGCAATACTGGAATGATTGATTTAAATGCAATTATGGATTTAGCGATAAGTATATTTGGAAAAAATTACAAAGTATATACCAAAGCGTTGGACTATCAACATAGTACTATGGGGCGTTTGGATGATAAATCGAGAGAAGTAAAGGAATTTTTAATCATAGCAAAACCTATTTAATTTGGCTTTAGAAATAGATTTTACCAAAGTCAGAACATCTTGGACAAAATACGATATTGTGCAAGTAATGGAGGTGGTCTATGATTTAGAAACTCTCAAAAAATATAAAAATAAAGAAGCTAAAATCAATGAGAGAATTCTACGTTCTTTCTTGGGTGTTGATTCTTTGGAAGAGCCAATTCCTGATTATTGGATCAAATTACTTGAATATCCAAACGAAAAAAACCTTTTCGCACTTTTTGCTATAATATTTACTCACGGTGACATAGTCAACCGATTTGCAGAAAAATATTGTACTGGTGATATGAAAGGGATTTTTAAACTTGAAAAAGGCAAAGAATATACAAATATAAGAAGTGCTCTAATAGAATCTGGCGCAGCCCAACCATTTTTAAGAAGAGCAGAAGAGGTTCCTTTTGATTTTTCTCCAATTTTCCAAAATACAGATGTTGGTCAACTTTTTAAGTCACTTATTGAAGAGAGAATATCGAGGTTAACAAGGGAAAAATTGTCTAAAAGTCAGTTTTATGAAGTTTGCTTTCAGAATAATTTTCATAAAGCGATCAGTTTATCAAAAACCCAATTCCAGTTGTGGTTAGAGGGAAAGAAACAGATTCAGAATAGCTATGTATTTGGGTTGAAAATCAAAAATTTCTTTTCTATTAAGGAAGCTGATCTAAGTCATATTGAAGGGGCAAAAGAAGTTTATTTATTAGGTGAAAATGGAGATGGAAAATCTCTTATTTTAATGGCAATGTATCTGGCATTTAACCGATTCTTTGTTAGTGATAAAACAGAAAAGGAACAAACGGGAAAGGTAATTGATCTTTTGAATAGCAGGAGAACAAGTTTAATGGAATTGATAGGAATTGACGACAGAGGAAAAGAATATGGAAATAAGAATGTGGGTCACTTAAACAATCTTTTTGCTTATGGAACTCATAGAGGTCGATATTCAACGGATGATGCAGAAGAATATGGTTTTATGTCATTGTTTAGTAGTGAAGAGACTTTAACAAATCCAATAACTTGGTTAAGAAATCAAATGCTCTTGGAGTTTGAAAAAGAATTGGACTCTAAAAATGCCAATGCAGAAATTAAGGATTTGCCGACATCATTTTCTATCCATTTTCTCGAATCAATGTTCTTTGAATTACTGGAAAAAAATGTAAAAATATCGCTTAGTCATAGAGGTATTGAAATAACAGAAAAAGGTTCAACATTAAGTTTTGATCAATTAAGTGAAGGGTATAAAAGTGTGATAATTTTTGTAACTGATTTACTCTTTCGCCTACAATCAAACCAACCAAATACAAGGAGAATTGAAGACTTTTATGGGGTTGTCTTATTAGATGAAATTGATTTGCACTTACATCCTAAATGGCAGAGAGTTATTGTATCTAAATTAAGATCGCTTTTCCCAAACATACAATTTATTTTCACAACTCATAGTCCGACAATAATTCAAGGAGCATCAAACGATGCAATTATTTATCGAGTATATAGAAATTCGGAAGACGGCTATACAAGAGTTAGTGATCCCTATTATAGAAAAGAACTTAATCACCTTATGATCAATACGCTTTTAACTTCCCCATTGTTTGGTTTAGTAGATTCAAGATTAGATACTGAAAACGATAATTCTGATACAAATGAAACCTTTTTACAATATCGTATAAATGAAAGGATTTCAAAAAAGCTAAAAGATCAAAAGAGTAAAGGCAAAGAATTTATTTCTGCAAAAGAAATCGATTCTATGATTGACTCTTTAATTGATGAAGAACTCGGGGATAATGATAAAAATTGAAAAAGATTATTCAAATATTCCTGAATCTTTGCAGCTTCCAGATGTAAAGTATTTTCCAAATGGCACAATACCTGTGACGTCTCAAACTACGCATACAAGACGTATAGAAGTTATAGAAGGAGAGGAATATTTTGATGAGGGTAAGTATAATAATAGGTACAAATTAGAAGATGTTAGGCTACCCTTAATTGAAATATACAACCGAAAATGTGCATTTTGTGAACAGAAGGTTGAACAATATCACGTTGAGCATTATCGTCCAAAAAAAATATATTATTGGCTTGCCTTCTCGTGGGATAATTTATTGATGGCTTGTCCTACCTGCAATCAACACAAGGGGGAGAATTTTGAGTTATTAGGTGATAAGCACATCTTTGAAGATTCAGAAGAGAATAGAAGTTCTATCCATAGTTTAGGTTCCATTTACGACGAAGGCGAATTACCTAAAATGATAAATCCAGAGGTTACAGACCCGAGTGATGTTATTAATTTTGAGAAAAATGGATTGGTTTTTTCTAAAGACGTACGATTAAAATACACGATCGAAAAATGCAAAGTGGACAGGAAATATCTTAATGATGAGAGAAGAAAAATTCTTGATGATTTTGTCAGCGACGTAAAGGCTGCTCTCTTAGAAAATGACTCACAAGAAGATCAGTTGAATGAAATAAGAATAATTTCAAGAAAATTTATTAGGGATTCTAAGAATGTTTATAATCAGTATTTAGCCTTTAGAAAATTTGCAATCAAATCAGATTGGCTTGGGCAGTTGATTAATGAAACAATTAGTGCTTAATTTTATTCAAAGTCAAAAAATTCTTTCATTGAGATTTCAAAGTATTCACAAATCTTATGTAAGGTCGTATAAGAAATATCACGTTTGCCCTGCTCAATACGTCCAAAGTGAATTTTAGTATCGATTTTAGCCTGCGCTTGTGTAAGACATTTTTCTAACCTCAACTCTCTAATTCTCGAAGCTAATCTTAATAATATTTCTTTTTTGACTTTATCTGTCATAACAGATACGAAGGTCAATGTAAGTATTAACCAATCCGATCACCGTTCGGTGATTATTTTCTATATTTGATTCAAATTTTCAAGATGAGAATGATTTTGTTATTGTACGCTTTCTGCTTTCTATTAAGTTGCAATAGTTCAACAGGCGGTCACGAAGAGAGGTATCTGCTCGAATATGAGAATGGTAAAAAATTTTGCGAAGGGGTATATCTGGTATATGACGACGGTGATAAAACGAAAGTGGGTCAATGGAAGTATTATTTTCCAAATGGTGACCTTAAAAGTTTGGTTGAATATGACGAAGAGAATTTTTTGGGGTATAAATACTATAATGAAGGTGGAGTACTTACCGAGTCATTTTCCAAAAAAGAGAGATTAGAGTTATTTTCTGAATTTTACGATAATGGTAATTTAAAAAATGAAATTGTAATCACTATCGATGAAGACGGAATTGAAACAGAAATTCAAAAAGAGTACTATTCTAATGGACAACTAATGACACTTAAAGAGTTTGAAGACGGAATTCAAATAAAAAAGGAAAAAGTTTGGAACAAATTTGGCACGTTGGTACTTGAACTCGATTATCAAGATGGAGAAATTGTAAATAAATAAATTTTAGATAGAATTGTTTACCAAGGCTTAGTAGTGTGCATTTCGAGTGAATTTATCAAAGGGGAAGCCCGATTTTTAACCCCACCCCCTACACTTTTCAAAATAAAATCAATATTTTTTTAGGTTTTTATGCTTGTACGTACTTAGACCGTCGGAGCATTTCAGGTGTGCATCGCAACAGCACGTTTGCACCCCCGTTTGAGGGTTTAGTGTTAGTTTTAAATATATATTATAGTGTAAAGCGTTTTGAAGAATATAACTAACTGTTTATTAGATACTTAAAATACATCTTCCTGCAACTTTTAATTTCCAATAGTTATAATTTTTGGCTGTGAGTTATATTCAAAAGTTTTTCACTAATTGATAAATCCCCGTAAACACTTATTATTGCTGACTTTCACTTCTTCTGACAATCACTATTTTTTCGGAAATAAATATTAATTAGGGTATTTACATATAAACTAAAAAATAATTCTAAATAAGAGTAATTTAGGCTACTAAATAACTTTCTTAGGTTAGGTCTGTAAATTTTAATAAGTGTGTTCTAACATACTTAAAAAATTGTTTCTGGGCATCTTGTAGGTATGCACATAATATATGGTGCGTGTTTAGGTTTCGTTTTTTGTGCGTGCTTAGGTTTTTTGATCTCAAATTTACTTGGAACACAAGGAATAATAAGTAATTCATCCCATTTTAAATTTGCAAGATTTAAAAGGTTTGAAAGCATATTTGATCCATATAATTTTGATGCCCGATTTAGTAACTTAACCTTATCATTATATTTTGTTTCATAACCTTTACCTGATTTAATCTCTTCAATTAATATCTTCCAGTTAAGTGCTATTCGGTATTTGTCGAGAAAGTTTTTGTATTTGCCTTTAGTGGGTATCTTTATTGTATAATCATAAAGTACGAGATGTTGAAAATACTCTAAATGCACTTTTTTCAAAATTTTATAAGTCTCAAATTTTAAAAGGTCAGCGACTGTTTCAATATTATATTTTTTAAGCACTCTCGTTCTTCTAAGTTTAACCTCCCATCTTATTGTATTCTCTGGGCATTCATTTGGAAACTGGTCAGACTTGCTGTAAACTTTTAATGAGTAATCACAATTATTATTCCCCGAAATTTTTGAAGGAATATTTCCCACGTTATTTGTAAATAATTTCCTTTGCTCGTAAAATATGTTAAAAACAACATAATCTGGTTTGTAGATTATAGGAAAGTTTATTCCAAATTCAAAAGGTAGAAGCCTAAGATATTTCAAGTTTATATCGAATGTTATTTGAAAATTGGTTAGGATTTCAACAATTTCAAAATAACTGAAATCATCAGCATTATGACACCCGTTATTTTTAAAATAATGCAGTGAGCCACTTACTCTAAGTTCAAAAGGCTGTTTATTAGATGCAAATAAAAATTTAAAAGTTAAATTTCTATACTTGAAGATTCGTCTCTCTCTAATTTCACCCGTTTTCTGATCATAACTTTCAGTTGAACTAATAATTGTCAACGCCTCATTTGAAAGGAACTTATTAATAGTAATTTGATCTCTTACGATGAACGGAACGTTGTCTATCACAATCGTAGAGATTAGTTAAGTATAATCAATGCTTCTTCAACCTCATCTCTCTTAAAATATACTCTTGCACCAATACCATATTTAATTAGCTTTCCTTCATTACACCACTTCCAGACTGTCGTTTTGTGAATATTAAAATATTCAGCCACCTCATCTATGGATAGAAGATCAGCAGTTGGTTTATGGTTACTGAATTTATCGGATAAGTTTTGGAGTATAGACTCGGTAATTTCTTTTACCAGATCATTTTTGTAATCATCTGGGTTGATCCCTATAAGTTGAATTTGTTTCATCGTGAAGTAAATTTTACCTCGCAAAGATTTCAACTATGTTGTCTCATAGACGAGACAGAACTGTCGTTTTTTTGTGACAGTCCGATTTATTTTAAAACTTGATCCTTCAAAACTTTATAGAGTATATTTTTATCCTTAACCCCCATTTTACTTAACTGCTTAGTTTGACTTATAATTACACCATATTCATTAGAGAGCCATTCTCGATATGCAAAATCAGTAATATCTGGGTAAATTAAATTATCAGTTTTCATTTTCCTAAATATATAACTGTATTCTGTGTGTTCATTATCTTCAATGTTTTCTTTGTAAGCAACAAAAAGGTTAAATGCCGATGCATTTTTAAATAATCTTGGAAATGGATTGCTATCAGGGGTTTTAGTTAATTCGGGTAAGAATAAGCCCTCTTTTCTGTTTTTTAAAAATTCTACCTCCTTCTTAAAGTATTCAGTCTGCTCTATATAATCATAATCGCTGTAAAACTTGATCAAGCTACTATAATACTTTTTTTGATTTTCCAATGAATATGTGCTTTCTACAAAATCAGACTGCTTTGATAATTTGATTCTTTCTATTCTCTGAATTATTTCAAATAAATTATGTTTTATATACTGTTGAGTGATTTCAAATTTTAATGTGGGTAATGCATTTAAATGCAAAATTGGAAAATGATAAGTTATGTGGGATTCAAATTCAAAGGCAGTACCGTACAAATAGGCTTTGACTAATGTTTTTTTATGTTCTGGAATATTAGAACTATGGTATAAGTTAAGTAATTGGGGTTCTGTTTTCAATAGTTTGAAAGTTCTGAAATATCGAATAACCAAATTTAAAAGTTCATCATCTTCAATTTTCCTAACAAACTCTCCAAAAATTCTTCTACGATTAATTCCAGTATTTATGTCGAAATTAAACCCTTCAATTTTTACAGGTAAAGAATCAGTATTAATTACTGTTTTCAACATAGACCTTAAAAGAAAGGGGGAGTATTCTGGAATATAATTTAGATAATCAAATTTTGTCATTATTATTGGCTATCCGTTCCTGTTCTAACGATTCTTAAAGGAGAATTTAAAGATTCATTGTGATCACTAAAATGACTTTGAAACGCTTCAATGTGGGCATCATCGCTTTTTCTTATATATTGAAGATATGTACTTTCCCTACTATGATTGGTTATTTTCATAACTGCACCTCTCGCAACTTTTTCATAAAACATTAGATTGGCAAATGTTCTACGTCCTATATGGGTAGCCATATATTCATACTTTGGTCTTATAGCCTTTACCTTTCTTCTCACTTTTTCTTCATTAATAGTTGTGGTCACTTCCAATTTACCCAATGTTGGAGTGTTAATTTTAGCTTTTTCTCCAATGATTTTGAAATCAGCATTCAAACTTTGTGTTGTTACTGGTTTAGGCAGTCCACTTTCATAAATGTTCTTTACTTGTTTAAATACGGGTATTATAGTGGGTTTATTACCTTTCTTCTGATTTATTTCTATAACAAAATATCCATCTCTAACTTTAAAGCTGTTTTCTGTCAGGTTTTGTGTAAATTTTTTTCCTCGCTGCCCAGTCCAACACATAAGAATCAACCATTTTCTGGCATTTATTAATCTATCATCTTTTAATTCTAATTTTTCAATTCGATCTAATTCAGCTTTATCTAAGGCAATAATATCCATATCAGAATCATAAGCTGAAACCTGTTTTATTGAAATGAAATCTAAATCAGTTGAGGTTTCTATATTAAATGACCTTGCATATTTGCATACAGTCCTTAAATCAGATAGTTTTTTCAATGAATAGTTAGGTTGATACTCTTTGTCGTTAAGAAGCCAGATTTTAAATGAACGAAACTTATTTTTATCAAGTTCTTTTACTTTAATTCTTTTTTTTCCTTGCCATTCTTCAAATAGAGTGTTGAGGTTATTGTATTGATCAATTCTTGATTTGCTTAGACCTATACCGCCTTGTCTATTTTCCATAGTTGATGCGTCATTGGCATATTTTTTTATCCAATAGCTTACATAATCTTCAAAAGGGCTATTCTTGTTGGGGTTATAGTATAAATCTACTTGTTCAACTAACCATTCCTTGTCAATTTCGTTAATGGGAGTTTTGTTGAATAAATCGAGAATATGATTTTCAATCTTTTGCAATTCATTATTTAATTGATTTTGCTTCTTCTTGATTTCTGCATCTTTTGTGCCTTTGAAATGCTTATTCAAAAAATAATCTTTCTCTACAAAAATTTTAGATTTGGCAGCCAGTTGAGAACTATTATATAATAATCTAATCGTTAAAGGTGCTTTTGCTCTTTTAGACCTATACAGAAAGTTAATTGTAGCCATATTTAAATCATTTACAGTACATATTGATGAAGTTTGTACGAAAATTGTACGGTTAGGAACTATCTATTCCAATCTGTGTAAAGGTATGTAAATTTTTGATACGACCTAAATGCCTATAAAATATAAGTGTAAGCCAATATTTTTAAAAAATGATAAATACTCTATGTTTGATGCTATCGTACAAATAGAGTCTCGTCCAGACCGCAAAATGCCTTCGGAGGAAGGCATCTCATCAAAAACTTATTACTTTTGATGGGATTCCGCAGCAAGTGCGGAATGACAATGTTGTGTTGTGACACTTAATTGTGTTACGTGGTTTAGTTCCGTACTAAATACGGAATTACAAACCGATGAGAAGCTTTTCCTGAAGCCTGCACTGAGCGGAGCCGAAGTGGAGAGGCTTTTTTTGATTATGGGTGTTTTTACTAAGCTCAAATCCCGCCCTTGCGGCGGAGTTTAATTGATCAGGGATTTTTATTGTTGTAGCCAATCTTCTACTAAGGTGTTGGGATATTATGCTTAATATTTGATCTAATTTTTCAGAAATAAAAGAGACGAGTCCGTTAAAACTATACTACAGGTGGATAAATTTTTTATTAAGGTCTTATTTTAAAAAATTAATATGTTTGTAATGCTTGTAAAAGTTCTAAAATCCTAAAACTACATCTATGGCCAAGAAAAAAAGTTTCTTTAAAAGAATAGGAAGCTATTTTATAGAAATTATAATTATAATAATTGGTATTTCGCTCTCATTTGCGCTCAATGATTGGGAGCAGAAGAAATCGGCTCGGACAGATTACCAAAATTACCTGAAGCGATTACAAGAAGACATTCGTGTAGATTCAATTCAAATGCGAAGTGATATACAATCTTATCAAAGTAAGATTAATGGGATAGAGGTAATTTTTAAGTTTCATAAAGGTTTTAGTCAGGATAGTATTGCCTTACTTGGTCAAGCTCAGAATGCTCTATCTAATAACGTGCGATTTTTACCAAATGACAATACGTTTCAGGTTCTTAGTAGTACTGGCGATTTTAAAGCTTTTAGTAATGATTCTTTAATTTTACAACTATTTCAGCTGTACAGATACGATTATGCCTTTGTTGAAATGATGGGTGAGGAAGCCAATAATCAACGAACAGAATTCATTAAGCCATACCTTATAGAAAATATCTACTACGAAGATGAGATTACCTTCCCAATTGTGAGAACAGATATTGCTAAAATAGTTAGTGATAGAACTTTCAGAAATATATGTTTGGACTATAATCAATCGTGTTATGGAGTTATAACCTCTTATCAAAGGGCCTTAGCAAGACTTACAAAAGTGAGTAGACTCATAAGGCAGGAATTAGAGGAATATTAAACTTTTTATTAAATGAATGTTATTTGATTTGTTTCCTACATAAGTTTGAATCATATATTAGGTGGTTATAGTTTAAGTACGCTGAAAAAGCTTGTTCTATTGAGTGCTTTTGTTACTCGATTTAACAAGATGGGCAGCTTTGAGTAATCAATTATTTATTTTGTAGGGCTATCCTAAAGCTTTTGTTTGATTAATTTTAACTATCTTTGAACATTCAATTAACTTCCCTTTTTTAGCTTAGTTTCTAATGTGCAATATTAGCACTCTGTCTTTTGAGTACTGATATCCGGTAGATGAATGTGATGAGTAAAAAATTACCTCTTGATAAAGACGTACTAAACAAATCTGTTGTTGATGATTTAAACGCAGATAAAATTGCTATGCTTAAAAGCCTAACTACAGATAAAAATTTAGAGTATTTATTTTATAAAAGTTCAATCCCCAAAGCATTATCTAGCATTGATTCAAAAAAGTTTATTGCAGTAAACAGGGCTTGGGAAGAGATCACCGGTTTTAAAAGTGATGAAGTGATAGGAAAGGACGTTTATGAATTAAATCTTGTTACACCCGAAGTCGGCAAGAGAATAAATAAAGTATTAGTTGCTGAAAATTCTTTAGAATCTTTCGAATCCGAATTTATAAATAAGAAAGGGGATAAGGCTATAGCAAGTTTTTCGTTTGAAATAATCTCAATTGAGAATGTAGATTACGTTTTAAGTGAAATACAGAATGTTAGTACACTTAAAAGTTCGGTGGATTTACTGAGCATAGAAAAAGAATTTTCTCAAAGATTGGTTTCGTCTTTGAAAGAAGGGTTGTCTGTAGTTGATGTGAACGGTACTCACTTAATGGTAAATCCTGCACTTTGTAACATGACGGGCTTTTCTGAAGAGGAACTAGTTGGTACGGGTATTCCTCATAAATATTGGCCACCGGAAGAATTTGGTCCTATCAAGAAGGCATTTCAGAAGGTTTTATCAGGAACACTAGAGAAGGTAGATTTGGTTTTTGTTCGAAAAAACGGAAGGCGATTTCCTGTAGAGTTATGCGCTTCTGCGATTTACGATAATTATGGAAATCCGGTCGCCTATTTTTCAACTGTAAATGATATTACGCAAAAAATAAAGGCAAAAGCAGAATTAAAAGCTGCAAAATATTTTTCTGAACAGCTAATAAGCTCGCTAAAATATGGGTTGGTAATTATCAGTACCGAAGGTAAGATAATAGATGTTAATGAGGCATTTTGTTCTATAACCGAATTTGAACGAGAGGAGCTTATAGGAATGACTACGCCCTTTCCATTTTGGCATCCCAAGTCTGTAGATAAAATGCAATCGGTATTTGATAAGACATTAACAGGGATAAGTGGTAGTTATGAATTGTTATATATACGAAAGAGTGGTGAAACTTTTAATGCAGCTTTAACAACATCACGAATACTTGACGAAAACGGGAATATACTTGCCTTCTGCGCAACCCTGGAAGATATTACCGAAAGAATTAAGTCTCAAACAGAAATAAAACTCCAGAAAGAATTCTCTGAAAACCTTTTGGTTTCCATGCGGGAAGGCTTAATTGTTGTTTCTTCTGAAAGTGGAAAAGTGACAAAGGTCAATCCGGCATTTTGTGAAATGACAGGTTATTCTGAAGCCGAATTATTGTCCACACAAGCACCATTTCCATTCTGGGCTCCCGAGTGTTATGACACTTGTTATATTCATCTTGAGAAACTTTTACAAAAGGAATTTCAAAACACATATGAGACCACGTATAAACGTAAGAATGGTGATCGCTTTGGCGTGCAACTTATTTCTTCTCAAATTTTTGATCAGGATGGTAACGTTGTAGGGATATTAGCGACTATACAAGACATTACAGAAAGAAAACGTGCAGAGGAAGAGCTTCGAATGGAAAGGGATTTTTCGGAAGAATTGTTGTTGTCTTTAAGAGAAGGGATTATCGTGGTAAATATAGATGGTTCTGCGATTTCTGTCAACCCGGCATTTTGTAATATGACCGGATTTACACAGGAAGAACTTATTGGGGTTGGAGCTCCGGTTCCTTATTACCCTCCAGAAAGTTATAGTGTCTTAGAAGATTCTTTGAAATTGGCGATATCTGGTGAGGTGCGTGATTTTGAATTCAATATAATGCGTAAGAGTGGTGAACGCTTTTTGGTGTCTGTAGCATCTTCACACGTAAAGGATAAAAATGGTAAACTAGTTGCCGTATTGGCGACTGTTCAAGATATTTCGGAGGCGAGAAAAGCACAACGAAAACTAGAAGATATTGCGGCAAACTCCTTTCTTAGAAAAAAGGTGATCCTTGAATTAGCTAGTCTTGTTGGTGGTGATTTTGATAAGTCTATCAAAAAAATTACTTCTTCAACAGCAAAGACATTAGGTTTGCACAAGGTAAGTATTTGGAAATTGAATAGAGATGCTAATGAGTTAATGTGCTTAAATGAATTTAATCAAGACACTCAATCTTTCAAGGATGGGATGGTACGTTATAGAAAGGACGAACCAGACTTTTTTGAAATTTTTTCAGGTTCTGAAATAGAAACTCAGAACAATTCAGAAAAAAGGATTACAACAAGGAAGTTGATAATGGATAATACCGATCCAATACTACATACATCAATGATGGAAACTCTTGTACAGGCATCAAACGGTCACTATGGGGTTTTAACTTTCGAGAGTTTCAGCGAAAATAAGGAATGGACTGTAGATGAAGAAGAATTCGCTTCGTCTATTGCGAGTTTGGTCTATCTTATGGTTGCCACTTCGGAAAGAAAATTAGCAGAACAAAAACTGAAAGCACTTAACGATGAGTTATCTGCTGCCGTTGGTGAATTAAAACAATTAAAGATTAAACTCGAGGATGAGAACTTTTATTTGAGAAATGAATTAGATATGGTTTTTAACTTCGAGGAAATGGTGTACGGTAGTGCTTTGTTTAGTCAGGTTTTAACCGATGTTGAAAATGTCGCATCCACCGATGCAACGGTTCTATTATTAGGTGAAACAGGTACCGGGAAAGAATTGTTAGCTCGGGCCATACATAATATAAGTAATAGGAAAGACGAGCCGTTAATAAAGGTTAATTGTGCTGCTATTCCCACAGAATTAATTGAGAGTGAGCTTTTTGGACATAAAAGAGGTTCGTTTACAGGTGCAATTAGTGATAAGGTAGGAAAGGTTGAATTGGCACATGGAGGTACGCTTTTTTTAGATGAAATTGGTGAATTGCCTATTGCGATGCAGCCAAAGCTGTTGCGTTTTTTACAGGAAGGTGAAATTGAAAAAATTGGTGATTCGGTTACAAAAAAACTGGATGTAAGGGTTATTGCCGCAACGAATCGCAATTTAAAATCCGAAATTGAAAAAAATCAGTTTAGGCAAGACCTTTATTTCAGATTAAATGTTTTTCCAATAACAGTACCTCCACTTCGGAAACGACCGGAAGATATTCCACTTTTAGTAGAACACTTTGTAGAAAAATTCGGAAAGAAATATCGTAAAGATGTTAAGTATATTTCGGATGCTGCAATGCAAAAAATGCAAACCTATAAATGGCCCGGAAATATCCGTGAACTGGAAAACCTCATTGAGAGAGCAGTTATTCTTACCAAAGGAGAGTCTTTAAAGATCTCAGAGTTCGATATTCCCAATGAGACTAGCAAAAGACTTATAGCAGATACTGGCTTGTCTCTTGATGCTGCGCAACGCAATCATATACTAGCCACGTTAGAGCAATGCCGTTGGAAAATTGAAGGAGAAAATGGGGCGGCTAAAAGACTAAAAATTAAGTCGAGTACGCTTCGGGATCGAATGAAAAAATTGAACATTAAAAGACCTAATTAAAACCACGAAATACCGTGGATGTGTTTAACGCATGATTAAATATTTCGGTATACCGTGGGATTTTTTTTAAGTATGTTTTCTTTTAAAAATAATTACCAACTGCTAATCAGTGCTTTAAAATTTATTTTACTTAATTTCTGCAATTAGGCACGTCAATTGGTATTCATAGTGCAACGAAAGGTGATCTATGAATAACCCTATAATATTTCCAAAAGCAAAAATTTGGTTAGACGATGGAATTCTCTATTGGAAAATTTTAAATGACGATATAGAATTTGTTTTAGGTGACACATCTGTTCAGATTTACATTGAAGCTATGCGCAAATTAACCGGAGATCAAGCATTTCCTTTAATAATAGACGCCAGAGATGTTAAGGGAACTTATTCGATCGAAGCAGCCAAACTATTCGCTAATAGTCCAATTATAAAAGAAGTAAGGCTTTCTGAAGCCTTTGTGACCAATTCTATTAATTCGAGGTTATTAATTGCAAGCTATGTAAGGATATTTGATTCTCAAACACCTTTCCTTATCGTCGATAGTCTCGAGGAAGCCATTACATATTCTAATGAAATAAAACGTACCTATAATGCAAGTAACTAGACAGAGGAATAGACAAGAACATAATGATTTTGAACTTTTTGAGGTGTTAAAAGAGTCAACCATTATGACAGTAACAGACATGCTTGGAAGGTTAAATTTTGCAAATGATAATTACCTATTCCTAATTGGGAAATCAAGAGAAGAAACGTTTGGGGAACCGCATACAATGTTTGGATCCAGCGTACATAAAAATCCAATTTACAAAGAGTTGTGGAGTACTATTAAAAAAGGTAAAACATGGACGGGAATTTTACCCAACATTAATACGGAGAGTGAAACACGTTGGTTAAATACAACCATTACGCCAATTAAAAATCAGTCCGGATCGGTTGTTAAATATGTTTCTACTTATTCAGATATAACCCGGATTTACGAAGAGAATAATAAATTTTCAGTATTAAAAAGTGAACATAACTCCTTTATTGAGAGTATACCCGAATTGGTATTGTCTGTAAACAAATCGGGTCGTATTATCGCTGTAAATCGGGCTATTGGAGAAACTGATCCTGAAAATGTTATTGGTAGTTACGTATATGGTTTTGTAAATCCCTTATATCACAGTTTGTTGCGTGATAACATTGCCGCAGTATTTAATGGAGCGACACGAAAGCAACTGGAAACTAAGGAATTTGATGTAAATGGTGAAGAACTATTTTATTTATCCACGATAGGTCCTGCGTTCAATAAATCGGGTAAAATAACGGCTGCAACTATAGCGACTAGAGATATTACAAATCTGGGAGGGAACAGTAGTTTAAATAGTGATAATAATATATACCAATCAATTTTTAAATCGATTGATGTTAGAATTATTGTAGTAGCCAATGAAAAAGGAATTATTTCAGAATGGAACAAAGGGGCGGCATTAGCCTTTGGTTACGAAGAATCTGAAATAATTGGTTGTCATTTAACTCAATTAATGGCTCGACAATTCAGACAAAAAAGTATGAAAGAATTGTTAGGTGCGGTAAATAAATTAAAGGTCAGAAAGATTCAGGAAACCATCGAGATGCGTGGTTTAAAGAAGAACGGAGAAGAATTCCCTATTGAATTTAGTCTGATTAAATGGAAAACCGGAAAGCGATCGCAGTATTGTGCTATGATGCTGGATATTACTAAAAGAAATAATGTAGAGAAAAATTTGAAAACTAAGATCCGAGATCTCGAGTTGCTTTTGTATCGTTCTTCCCAAGAGTTAAAATCCCCCTTTTCATTCGCTGAAGAAGTTATTAATCGTATTAAGGATGAAGATGTTAATCGCAATTTTGAAAAATTATTATTTCTATTAGATAATTCGATCAAGAAGGGTAAAGAGACCGCCGAGAATATGGCAATTGGCTCTATCATTTCGAGTGACAAAAAGAATTATGGTCCTATCGATTTTGGAGGTCTTGTTGAAGATGTTATTGCAGATCTTGGAGGAACCAGAAATTATGAGGCGATGAACTTCAATTTAAAAGTACTGGTTCGCGAAGCGTTCTATTACAATAAGGAGCTTTTAACAGTTCTATTTCATAACCTAATTCAGAATTCCATAAAGTTTAGTAAACCTTCGTCTCAAGATTTTCAACCCAAAATTTCTATTGAGATTACTTCTGTCCAAAATAATATACAAATAATTATAAAGGATAATGGTAAAGGGATTCCGCAGGAGCATATGGATAAAATCTTCGACTTGAACTACGGTGTTGATGATGACAACATCTCCAGAGTTGGTATCGGACTCTATCTAGTAAAAAAGATAGTAGACACTATGAATGGAAAGTTGAATTACTCTAGTGAATCGCTTAAGGGCACTTGCTTTAAGATTCTATTGCCAAAATTGAACAAACAAACCTAATATGACGAAAAATATGAACATTGTTTTAATTGACGATAACAAGATCGAACTTCTTATACATCAGAGAGTTTTAGAGAAATTAGATGAATCTGCCAAGGTAAAGTCGTTTTCAAATCCTATACTGGCGATCAGGTATCTTGAGATGTTAAGTACATGGAATCTGTCTAGCGATATCCCCCAATATATATTTCTGGACATTGAAATGCCGGAAATGAATGGTTTCGAAGTCTTGCATACCATAGAAAAGATAAAAATTCTTCGGAAGAATAAAACAAAAGTGTTTTTTCTTTCTTCTATTGGAATTCCAAATTTTATTCGAATGGCTCATGATTATGAAATTCGAGCAAATTATATTCCCAAACCCCTAACCAAAGAAAAACTAATAGAACAATTAATTCAAACACAAACTAAATCTAAAATTTTACAAACCTTAATAAACATATCATGAAAAAACTTAACCTAACTTATTTTAAATCTCCCCTTTTATTTATTCTATTATTTAATCTCCAATTATTTGCACAGGTTGGAATAGGTACTACAGTACCGGATCCATCGTCAATTATGGACATCTCAAGTACAAGTCATGGGGTGTTATTTCCAAGAATGACCTCCGTTCAACGAACAGCAATCTCTTCTCCCGCCAACGGTTTAGTGGTTTACGATACAACCCTAAATGGTGTATATGTCTACGATGGTACTCAATGGATAGATGCATCACCTGATGTACAAATTAGAGATAACTACAAGATTATTAAATCCACTGCCGATTTAGCCGATGAACTTGTTGCAGGTCTTGGAGCTAAATATTTGTTAGACTCTAATACCTTGTATGAGGTGAATGGAGCTGTTGCCTTAGCATTTCCCATAGAATTAAATAACGCATACATTTTAGGGCGCGATACAAATGAGGACATATTATCTAGTGCAGGTGGAACTATTTTTACCGGAACGACCGGAGGAAGTATTAAGGGATTAACGTTAAGTGCGCCCGGAGGAACAGTTTTCAATTTGTCTGGTGCAAGTACAGAAAACTTAATATTTAGAGATTCGGTCATTGCTAGTTCCGGAATAGTAGGTTCGATTAGTGGCTTCGGATTAGTATTTACGAGTATTGTTCAATATCTTGGAAATCAGAATGGTATAACCTATAATAATATAGACTCTTTACTCTTGTCAAACCTCGGATGGTCTAATACCAACCTGGGTACTTATGAAACTTTCACCGGAACCTTTACTTTAATACAAAAAGTAAGTGGGTTTAGCAATGTTGACGGATCGGCCATAGGAATTGACGTAAGTAGCAATCCCACAGTAATGAATGGAGTTTTAATCAGTACAGCATTTTCCGGAACAAGCACAGAGTATGTTAAAAGATATGGGACAGGTTCTTTTGATGGGTATAATTTTACAAACGCCTGGACAGTTAATTGTCCCGGGATTCCTCAAGAATCTGATAACAATGCTACGGCAAATATCTATTATGACGGAGGTATCACCACCGGCTTCGTGCAGTCGGTTAGCAATAGTTCCGAATTTAATCTCGATGGTAACACAACCCCTAATAATACAACAGCAGTTAATTTGTTTAGAGCTACTTCTCCACAAAATAATAGGATTACTTATACAGGGAAAAAAACCCGAACTTTTCAGGTAAGTGCGGCCCTCTCAATTAGAGGGAATAGCGGAACCGGTGATTATTATGCGTTTTTTATCAAGAAGAACGGAAATACCACTTTAATAGAAACAAATTCTTTGATGAGAATAAATACGACCACAGATATTTCCAGCCATGCAATTTCAGGAACAGTAGAGTTGGAACCCAATGACTATATCGAAATATGGGGTCAACGCCTAATAGGATCAGGTACAACTTCTATAACTGTATTCTCATCTAACTTAAGCATTAAATAAAAAAATGAGTGTTAATTAAAAATCAAAGGCTACCAAAGCTTATTCTACAAAGCGAATAAGCTTTGGTGTAAAGTAAATATTGACAAAAAAAACAGCTATTTGAGATGTTTAAATTAATTAAACTTTAATATATAATGCGCTAAAATATACTACAAATTGTTGTATATTTTAGCGCATTATAGACCAACTTTAGTATAACTATCAATCCCCATCTTTAATGATAGATAAAAAATCCAATACTTTTCCTCAGGATCATATATTTACCGATTCTGTGGTACAAGAAAAGCTTCTTTCCTTTTTAAATGCCGGTATATGGAAATATAATTTCGTGAGTCAGGAAGTCATTTTCGATGAATCGTTTTATAGCATGATAGGATATGTGTCCAATCCTGTGTTTCCCATGAAGATTGATGATGTCTTGAAATTAGTAAATCCAAGAGATAAAGAACATTTTGATTTTTTGATTTCATCGGGTAGAGAGGAATTTACTAAAAAGGAATTTGAATTCAGAATATACCATAAAGACAAAAACTGGAAATGGTTTAAAAACTACTGTGAAACTATCACCTACACTCAAAACGGAAAGCCCGAATGGCTTATCGGTTTTATTCAGGATATATCTGAAAGGAAGAATAAGGAATTAATTTCATTGAAATATGAAGATTTACTGAACAGAACCAATGAAGTGGCATTAATTGGAACATGGGAAGTTGACCTTCTGAATATGACCGTTTCATGGAGTGATGTCACAAAAAAAATCCATGAAGTTTCTAAAAGTTATATGCCAACTGTTGAAACGGGAATAAACTTTTATAAGGAAGGTACTCATCGCGACAATATTACACAGTTGTTCAATAAAGCCGTTTCTGAAGGAGTAGGATTTGATGATGAGTTCATAATCATCACAGATAAGAAAAAGGAAAAATGGGTACGTTCAATAGGTATTCCGGTTATTGAGAAGGGTGTTTGTGAGAAGGTTTATGGAGTCTTTCAGGACATTGATGAAAAGACCAGAGCAATTCGAACCCTTGCAAGTACTGAAGAAATATTTCGAAAAACCTTTGATTTTGCCGGCATTGGTATGGCGATGGTTGGAACCAATACCGAATGGTTACGTGTTAATCAAAGCCTTTGTAATATGCTAGGGTATACGATGGAGGAATTTTTTGAGTTGAAGTATCCGGATTTTACTCATCCCGAAGATCTAAAAGAAGATGAAGAGCTATTAAAGCAAGCACTTGCCGGGAATTTGGATAATTATGAAATAGAGAAAAGGTATATTCATAAGAATGGTAAAACAGTATGGACCATACTTACGGTGTCTATAGTTAAAAATGACGAGGGTGAACCAATTCATTTCCTGTCACAACTAAACGATATAACAAAAATAAAAAATGCAGAGAAAAAGGTAAATGAGTTATTGGAGATCACTAAAGATCAAAATGACCGACTTTTAAATTTTGCGCATATTGTTTCTCATAATCTTAGATCTCATTCCGGAAATCTCGAAATGCTACTCGATTTAATGGAAGTAGATGAACTGGAACTTACTAATAACGATTATTTTCCTTTGCTAAAAGATGCTGTTGGACATTTAGATGAAACTGTCCAAAATTTAAATGAAGTGGCAGTACTAAATACTAAAACTGAGCTAAATCTACTTAATCTTAATTTGAATGAGTTCGTTGACAAGGCAATTTCAAGTATTAACTCGTTGGTTTTAGACAATTCTGTTAAAATTGAAAATACTGTAAACGATAAAATAATGGTTTCTGCTATTCCGGCATATTTGGATAGTATTATCTTAAATTTTTTAACCAATGCGATAAAATATCAATCTTCCAATCGGTTTCCAGTGATAAAGGTAAGTGCAAAGATAGAAGCCAAATATATAGTATTGAGTGTAGAAGATAATGGACAGGGTATAGATTTGGAGGCGCATGGTAAAAAACTCTTCGGAATGTATAAAACATTTCATAAACACGAAGATTCCAGAGGATTAGGGTTGTTTATTACAAGAAATCAAATTGAAGCTATGGGAGGGAAAGTTGATGTTATAAGCGAAGTCAATAAAGGAACCACTTTTTTTATATATTTACGATATGAAAAAAATTGATATAGCCTGTATAGTTGACGATGATCCAATTTTCGTTTATGGGGCCAAAAGAATGATGGAACTGGCAGATTTCTGCAACGGCTTTATGATCTTTAATAACGGGCACGACGCACTACATAAGTTAAAGGCGCTTATTGAATCTAATCATAATCTCCCTGATCTAATACTTTTAGATTTAAATATGCCTATCATGGATGGGTGGCAATTTCTGGATAATTTTACGAGAATCAATATTGAAAAGAAAATTATTATCTATATAGTAAGCTCTTCTATTGATCCGGTAGACCTGGAAAGGTCTAAAAAGTATTCCGTAGTTAGTAATTTCGTTGTTAAACCGATCTCAGTGCACAAGGTGAAAGAAATAATGGAAGAAATTACTCGCATTAACTAGTCTATTTTTTCAGATTATTGTCTAAATTTATTCGTAACTCTCACTTGAATACTACCAAATGAATTCATCCATTGTTGAACTTTTAACCTCCCGGTTGGGATCATCAAAAGTGCTTACAGGCAATGCGGTTCAATCCAGGTTCTACCATATTTATGAAACAGATAAGCCACTAAACGCCAAAGCGGTTGTCTTACCTGCCTCTACTCAGGATGTTTCTGCGATCTTAAAAATTTGCCATGAATTATGTCAGCCTGTGGTCGTGCACGGCGGACTGACAAATCTTGTTGGAAGCACGGAAACTACCGGAGATGAAATTGTGATTTCAATGGAAAAAATGGATAGTATCGAAGAGATCGATATAGAATCTCGTACCATGACTGTTCAGGCCGGAACAATTCTGGAAGATGTGCAAAATGCTGCAAAGGAGAAAGATCTGATGTTTCCATTAAATTACGGCGCAAAGGGCTCGGCTCAAATAGGAGGCGCAATTTCTACCAATGCCGGAGGCTTGCGGGTGTTGCGCTTCGGAATGACCCGTAGTCTTATTCTAGGTTTGGAGACCGTTTTAGCCGATGGCACAATAGTTTCATCATTAAAGAAGATCATAAAGGATAATTCGGCTTACGATATTAAACATCTGTTTATTGGTTCTGAAGGTACTCTGGGGGTCGTTACAAAGGCTGTATTGAAGTTGGTTGAAAGACCACGAAGTAGAACCAGTGCATTTGTTGGGATAAACGAATATTCAAATGTAGTTACTTTTCTAAAATTTATGGACGGTAGACTGGCAGGTATTTTGAGTGGCTTCGAATTAATTTGGCGGGATACGTATGTTGCACAAACCAGTCCGAGTGAAATAACACCTCCCTTGCCTACCAATTATAACTATTATGTGCTGTTAGAGAGTTTAGGCAGTGATTCTGAAAAGGATCAGGAAAAACTGCTTCAGTTATTAGAAGAAGCTTTAGAAGAGGAACTTATTCTTGATGCTGTTCCTGCCTATTCCAATTCAGATATGGACCGGTTTTGGAGAATACGAGAAGATGTCGATATTATGATTTCGCAATGTAACAATGCCCAACATTTCGATATTAGTATTCCTATTCCGGAGATAGGTAATTATGCCAAGCGTGTTTCCGAAGCACTAAAAAAAATACCACAACTGCAAAAGTGCTTTATTTTTGGACATGTGGCCGATGGAAACATTCATTTAATTTTAAGTAAAAGTGAACAAAGCGATGCTTTAATACATCAAATTAATGAGGTAGTTTATACTCCGTTAAGGGCATTGGGAGGCTCGGTTTCTGCCGAGCACGGAATTGGTTTACATAAAAAGAGATATCTGGAGATAGCACGAAATGCTGAAGAAATCGAATTGATGAAAACTTTAAAACGCACGCTGGATACTAAAAATATTCTCAATCGGGGGAAGGTTATTGATGTTTAGTCCTTTCTTTACACCTCTATATATTTGTGTTTCTTCAGATAAAATGTTAAATTTATGGCAATAGGTAGGGGAAAACAATTAAAAGCTGTTGTATTAATATTAAGCAAAGTGTAACTTTAGATCCGCAATGGATTTGCAACAAATGTTTTCGATACACTCTTGAAAATCTCACACTATGGAAAGAAGAAAATTCATTAAGAAATCAGGGCAAGCTTTATTGGCTGTTTCAACAATTTCAATAACAGGTGCGATTATCTCCTCCTGTAGTTCAGACGATTCGGATAGTTTTTTTGGTGATGGTTATTACGGTGATGGTTATTACGGTGATGGCTACTATGATGATGGCTACTATGACGATGGATACTATGATGACGGCTATTACGATGATGGATATTATGACGACGGATATTATGATGATGGTTATTACGATGATGGTTATTACGATGATGGCTATTATGATGATGGATACTATGATGATGGATACTATGATGATGGGTACTATGATGACGGCTATTATGGAGACGCGCAGGCTATAAGGGATATTTTAATGGATGGTACATGGTTCGTAGCCAGTTACATAGACAGTGGATCTAACCAAACAGCAACATATAACGGCTATAATGTGAATTTTAATGCCGGGAACGCAACCGTTGCGTCCAATGGCAGTAATACGAATAACGGGACCTGGGCAGTTTCTTCAAACGGATTGAATTTAGATTTAAATTATACCGGAGTCCCTTTCGATGAGTTTAATGATTCCTGGGACATTGTTAGTGTACTTCCCAACAGAGTTGAAATTATGGATGTTAGTGGAGGTGGCGGAGGAACCGATATTCTGGTCTTTGAAAAATTATAATTACTAATTCTAATATTTAAATTGGGCATTTCTTTTATTTATTCTGAAATGTCCAATTTAATTTTAATTCCTTAGCTCTTGTCTACAATTCTCTTCCTTCATGATACTACATTAGCAACTCCCAGAGGAGCCGAACTAACCATTAAGGAATTAATTTCTCTAGGGAAGCAGAGAGGACATTTAGTTGAGTTGGATTATCTGAAGGATCTGGAAAATACCAAATTGGCGATCTCCAGAGCAGATCTAGTGGTCTTTAACAGTAGCTCTCGATGTCATTTTGAACTCGCTATCGTAGAATATCTTATAAACCAGAAGGTTCCTTATGTTAAAGTAGAATACGACTATAATTTCTGCGTTCGTAGAAATATTTTATGTACAGTAGACAGAGGTGTAAGAAGTTGTTGTCACCCGGATAAGTTTCATTTGTTTCGGAAACTATTTTCAGGAGCTGCATTAAATGTGTTCCAATCTCCAAAACACTATCAATCGCACTACGATTTTTACGGTGAAGCGGTGGTTAAACACTTAATAATGCCACCAACAGTAAACACGGTACATTTAAAGCCTTCCGAAGAAAAAAGAGCAGATGTAATTCCCTTTTTTGGTGATCTTAATTTTTTAAAGGGCGGACACGAATACGTCACCTATGCCGAACAGCATCCAAAAATGCATTTTGAAGTATATGGACGTAATCGCCTGCGGCGAGAAATGCCAAAGAATATGAGCTTTCACGATCCAATATCGAATCCCGAGGTATTGGAAATCTTAGGAAAAACTAAAGATTTTATTTGTAAACCGGTTTGGCCCGAACCTTCTGGAAGGTTAGCGGCAGAAGCATTCTTATCTGGTTGTAATTTGATAAGTAACGACAGAGTAGGAACTTTTTCATTCGGGTTTTATCCTAATGACAAGGAACAGGCGATCAAAGAAATGAAAGAAGCGCCTCAAAACTTCTGGAATGAGATCGAAAATATTTTAGCAGAAATGCCGAAAAAGATCAATCGGAAACTGGGAAAAGTTTTAGTTTATAAAAGTTATGGTGGTTTAGGTGATATATTTTTTGCTATTCCGGCGATCTATAAATTGGCAAAAGTCTCCAGTGAGCTACATTTCGCAGTTGCTCCCAGATTGGTTGATTTTTTTACTAAACATCTTCAAAACCTAAAGGTTGTAAATGAAAAGCCCGTTAGAGAAGAAGAACATGAATACGACCATATCTATGAATTAGGCAATTATCCGGCATTTCGGGGATACGATCTTCCTCACGCCCTTCAATATCCCACTCATAAAAAGGTGAAGCAACATGCAATACAACATTATATCGATACGGTGGCTAAATTGCATGTCGATATCGATAATCATTTAGAATCTTACCCATATTTTGATCGGGAATTAAAAGCTTCAGACAGATATTTTGTGGTTCACCATGGAGCCGGATTTCTTCTGAAAATATGGCCCACAGAAAAATATGCTCAACTAATTGAGAGGCTTTCAGAAATATATCCCGACCTGGATTGTAAGATCATAATGGGCCCCGATGATCCTGATATTGCACAATATTTTACAAAAAAGATGCCTCATGTGGAGTTTGTAACAGGGGGAATGTTAGAAGTTGGTGCGGCTATGGCAGGCGCTTTATTTCACATTGGTAATGACGCCGGGATCACTCATGTTGCGGGAAGTTTTAACGTTCCTACAGTTGGGATTTACGGACCAACCGGACCGGGAAGCTGGGGGAGTTTTTCGAAGTATAACGAACTTATTTGGGGAAAAAAAGGAGTTTGCAATCTTAAATGTAACTACGATGTTATTCTAAATTGTGAACATAGAATTTGCTTAACTTCTGTGACGGTAGAACGCGTGCTAGAGGCACTTTATAAAGTGTTACAACGAGCGTATCCCGGGAGTTCTTCCTGTCTTATGGTAAATCCGCAGGCCGAAATTGATTTTGGTGGCGGAGATTGTCTGGTAAAATTAGGCGAACAGGAATTACTACTTGAGTATCACGACGAAGCGATGAAAAATTATGTAGAAAGATTATTAGGCGGTGATATAATTGAGTTGTCACAGAATAAAGATCGAGCTATGGTTGTAGACGTATTAAAAAAACAGCAAGTTCTTTTTACTGTTCCCACTTTTGATGCGTAAGCTTTTGTATCTTTCGGGGAATAAAGAATTAGAATGATTTCAGAAATAATAAAAACAAGAAGAGCTGTCTTTCCGGTTCAGTATAACAATGAACCAATTTCTAAAAATGAGATACAAAAAATCCTTGAAGCTGCTAATTGGGCACCTACACACCGACGTACAGAACCCTGGAGATTCAAGGTGGTTCAAGGGGAATCTAAGCAGAAGCTGGCACATTTTTTAGCAGAAACCTATAAAAACAAGGCAGAAAAGTTTTCCGAAGTAAAATATAGAAAGTATCAAACCAATCCCTTAAAAGCTAATTGTATCATTGCGATTTGTATGCAACGCGATCCCAATGAATCAATTCCTGAGTGGGAAGAGATCGCCGCCACCGCAATGGCCGTACAAAATATGTGGCTGGTTGCTCACACAATGAAGATTGGAGCCTATTGGGGGTCCCCAAGTGTGGTAAAATATATGAATGAGTTTTTTGAAATGAACGAGGGAGAACAATGTCTCGGATTTTTCTATATGGGGAAATATGACGAAGAACTTCCTGAAGGGCATAGAGCTACCCCGATCGATGAGAAGACTGTTTGGCTTTAAACTAGAAGATCCCAGTTAACTACGACCTTATAAATAAACAATCCCAAATAGACTAAAGTCGCCATTAACTTAATAAAAGTTGAGGTGAGAAAGCCAATAAACGACCCGAAGGCGGCCTTTAGAGCTTGAGTGCCTTTAGATTTATTAAAGGCTAATTCACCAATAAATGCTCCGAGAAAGGGGCCTATAATGATTCCGAAAGGAATAGGGGCAAGAATTCCAATGAAGAGTCCGATTATGGCTCCCCACGCACCGGCTTTACTTCCGCCAAATTTTTTCGTACCTATAGAAGGGATAATATAATCCAGAATATAAATTCCAATGGCCACAATCCCGGTTATTACAATAAACGTCCATTCAAATTCGAGGGAAGGTGCCAAAAAAAGAACAATGAGTCCTAACCAACTTAAGGGGGTTCCCGGTATCACAGGAAGAATGCTTCCAGCTATTCCCACAAACATTAAAATCAAGCCAATAATTACTAAAAGTATATCCATACAGTAACCATAAGTCTGTTAAAAAATAAATATGTTACATTTTTATAACTAAAAAATTAGTTTAAACTAATTTTTTAGTTATATTTGAGGTCTGGAATTACTACTTGTGAAAAAAAGACTATCAATATTGTTATTTTTCAGCACTTTCATTTTTACGGAGATGAGGGCTCAACTTTTACGATTCCGGAGTATGAAATTTCTCAGGTTTACGGAGATGATAAGGTCGCATGATTAAAAAAACAGAAATAATCTCAAAATTTTTGACGATGAAATCAATTATTACAATTACTATCTTCTTTATATCATGCAATATTTTGATCGGGCAAAACTCTTCAGACGCAAAAATGGTAGAACAAGCCTGCTTAAATTATATTGAAGGCTTTTATGAAGGAGATACTTTAAAATTGAAAGAAAGCTTAAAACCTAAACTGTATAAACATGGGTTTTGGAAAGAAGAAGGAAGCGAAACATATAGATCGGCAGGAAGTATGTCTTATGAACAGGCACTGGCGTATGCTAAAAACGTGCTCGAAAAGAAGAATTTTCCAAAGGAGGATGCACCTAAACAGGTGAAAATTTTAGATATTTCAAATCATATAGCAGCTGCAAAAATAGTAGCATGGTGGGGAATGGATTATATTTTACTTTCAAAAGAGAATGGTGTTTGGATGATCGATGAAGTGCTTTGGGAAGGTCCTTTCGAGAAAAGCCATTTAGATTAACAGAACAAATTTATCAATACCTTATTTATTTTATATGAAACAACTCACAAAAGCCGAAGAAGATATCATGCAAGTACTTTGGGATCTAAAGGAAGCTAACGTTGCTTCGATCATTGAACAGCTGCCTAAGCCTAAACCTGCGTATAACACTGTTTCTACGATCGTGAGAATTTTGGAGAGTAAAGAATTTGTGGATTACCGAAAAGAAGGTCGCGGACATATTTATTTTCCGAAAGTACAAAAAACCGAGTATAGCAATCAATCACTTAATAAGCTGGTAGATGGCTATTTTCAGGGTTCTTTTAAGAGTATGGTTTCCTTTTTTATGAAAAAAAATGATATTAGTATAAGCGAGATGGAAGCTATCATGAATGAAATTAACAAGGAGAAAAAATGATACATTATCTTTTACAAATCGTCGCATTTCAACTACTTTTTTTAGTGGTTTACGACTTGTTTTTAAAGAATGAGACGTTCTTTAAATGGAATCGAGCTTATTTATTACTCACTCCGGTGCTTAGTTTTGTGCTTCCTCTTATAAAGATTGATCTCATTAGACGCCATATTCCGGAAGAATTTATCATACAACTTCCTGCAGTTATTTTAAATGAAAATTCGAGTAGTGCGATTACTTCGGAAACATTAGAAACAGTCACATTGGTTCCCGCTTCGACCTTTAGCTTTAGTGAGATTATTCAAATAATATGGGTTACAGGTGCCGTGATTAGTGTCTTTATTTTCTTGTATAAACTCTTCAGAATTGTCAAACTAAAGCGATCCGGAATTAAAACGCAAATGGCCGGATGCGCTGTTGTACTTTTACCGGGAACCGATGCTGCTTTTTCATTTTTCAGAACAATTTTTATTGGCGAAGATCTTTCCGAAGCACAACAAGCGAATATCCTTTTGCACGAAAAAATACATATAGAACAAAAGCACTCTCTCGACCTCCTCTTTTTCGAACTGCTTAGAATAGCGCTGTGGTTTAATCCGTTGGTCTATATTTTTCAGAATAAAATGATGCTTTTACAAGAGTTTACTGCCGATGCTGAAGTAGCTTCAAAACAGGGGAAATACGCCTACTATGAAGATATGCTTTCTACCATTTTTAAAACAGAAAAAATTTCATTTATCAATACATTTTTCAATCATTCATTAATCAAAAAACGAATTATCATGTTACAAAAAGCAAAATCAAAGAAAATTTTCCAGTTGAAGTATTTATTATTAGTACCGGTTGTTGCCGCTATGTTAGTTTATACTTCTTGTTCTGAAGAAAAAACAGATGTAGAAGCGAATCTTGTTTCAAACACCGATACCGAGGTGATGGATAAGATCAACGAATTGGCCGAAGCCATCATGAAAAAAGGAAATCTTACCGATGAGGAAGTTAAAGCACTTAAATTTCTGGCAACAGAAGCGCAGCCGGGAGATAAAGTATTTACTTCTGTTCAGGAGTATTTAGATGAACCAGCAGGAACCGATGTTAGCTTTTCAGAAATTGGACAAGCTCCTGTTTATCCGGGTTGCGAAGGTCTCTCGGGAGATGAAGCTAAGAAATGCTTTACTAAAAAGGTGTCAGAATTTATTGGTGCAAACTTTAACGTAGACAACTTAAAAGACACCGATATTTCGGGAAAACAACGTATACAAACCTCCTTTGTCATAGATAAAGAAGGAAAGGTGGTCGTAAAAGAAATTAAGGCGAACCATCCGGATCTGGAAGCGGAAGCACTTTATACCTTAAATCAGTTGCCACAAATGAAGCCGGGTGTGCATAATGGTAAACAGGTAGCTGTAAAGTATTCCCTACCCATTGTATTTATTTTAAATGAGTAGACTTATAATTAGTTTAATTTTATTCACTTTTTTCCAAGCCGAAGGTCAAAACCCTTCGGCTTTGGCTATTGCCGATAGCCTGTACGATTTGGGTAATTATTCGAAAGCGACAGCTTCGTATAAAGATGCAGACCCTAGTGAGGCATCTCTTTTTAAAATTGCTAAAAGTTATGAAGCTCTGGGTAACTATTCTGAGGCAATTAAATATTATAAAGTTTTATATTCTGAATATCCAAATGTTGTAAATGCCAAGTATAACTACGGAAAGCTACTGGCTTCCATAGGTGAAACCGAAAAGGCAATTTCAATTTTCGAACAACTTTTAAGCGAGTCTCCGCACAACCCTAATTTTTATTTTCAGTTGGGACTCACACAGGAAAAAATTGATGATTCTATTGCGCATCTAAACTTTCAGAAGGCATATAGACTGGATTCAAATCATTTAAATGCTCTTTATAAAATTGCTAAACGAAACGTTGAAAAGCGTAATTTTGATGACGCGAGACCCCTAGTAAAAATCGCTTTGACAACACAAGAGTTAAGCGTTCGTTTTCTATTGCTCGATGCGCTGTTAAATTTTCATACCGACCAGTACCATGAGGCAATAGTAAGTTTCGAAAAGTTAGATTCGTTAAATTATAGCACGGTTCAGTTTCATGAAAGTTTGGCAAAAAGCTATGTTCAGACGAATAGATTTGAAGCTGCCATAAATCAATATACTATCTTAATTAACCAATTTGACGATAAAAATCCGTCCTGGCATTTTCACATTGCACAAAGCTATATGGCATTGCATTACTTTGAGAAAGCCGAACGACACATTAATATTGCGATAGGGTTGCAGGAAATTCCGTTAGATGGGGAGTATTCGGCTCTTGCCCGGATCTACAACCGCAAAAAAGAATTCAAAAAGGAAATGAAAGCGCTTGAAAAAGCACTGGGAGAGAATCCGCGAAATGAGTTAGCACAATATCAACTAGCTGTTGCAGCCGACAATTATTATGATGATAAGAATGTTGTACTCGATTACTACCATATTTATCTCGAAAAACATGGTGAAACGGGAAGAATGCGTGAATTGGCGAAGCAGCGGGTTAGGGATATAAAGAAAGAACTTCACTTTACTAAGAACTAAGTAGCGTTAAAATTCGTATTTTTCGAGACAGAATTTTTTCTGAAAATGAAATACTTAGGTTTTTTACTCATGCTTACATTATTGTCGTCTTGCCAGTTTTTTGAAACTGAAAAGATTTCGACCGAAACTTTTTACGAGGAAGAACTGAAAACAATAGATTGGAAGACGGTTGACCAATACCCTGCTTTTGGAGCGTGTGAGCGACTTACAGACAAAGAGGGTCAGAAATCTTGTTTTGAGCGTTCCTTATCTGCGCATTTATTAAAAACATTCAGTAACAGAAACATTACTACTTCGCGTGATCTAAATGATACTGTGGCATTATCTTTTGCTATTTCAGAAAAAGGAAAACTTGCAATTACTCAAATACAAATTGACAGTATAATTAGGAGCGAATTCCCTTCCTTAGAAGAGTGGATCTATGAAGGTATCGATACGCTTCAACCTGTAGCACCGGCGTATAAAAGAGGTATTCCTGTTAAAACAGAATTTATACTACCCATAATTTTTAAGACAGAACCTCTATAATCCAATTTTATATCCAAGAGAGAAATCTACTGGAAACTCACTTTCACTTTCTAAGCCAAGTGCAACAAAATCATTGTAAGTAAAAGTTAAATGCCCGCCAAGTAATGCGACATCTGCCCCAATACCAAATGCAACCGGGGCTTGCAATTCTCCTCCCGACCCTGAAACTGTTGCGGGCTGACCGGTATCACTGATGTAATCAACATCTCGTTTAATGTAGTTATAGGAAACGAATTTAGCATTCACAAATAGGTCGAAAGTACTGGTAGCAACAAATTTAAAACGATAATTTAATGAAAGCTGGGAAGCGTTAAAATCGTAGTCCGAATTTCCAAGAGTTTGTTTAAATCGGAATACAACTGCATGTCTTCTAAGCTGGTCGTTGTCGTAAAGTTCTAAATCAACCCCCAACACCGGTAATAAGGTATTATCAGGATTAATATTATAAACCGTGTTCGTAACTCCTGCAAACACCCCTAAGCGGGTTTCTAGTTGTACTTTTTTACTTTCGTAAGTATAATTTGGATCTACACGTTTGTTGTATTGCACTACGAAATCCCTCAAGCCGGCAAGGGTAAGTTTTACATCGGGCAAGTTCATTGTCGTACCGGCCGTTTGTTGGGTAAGCACAGCTTTGTATTCTTCTTGATACCCCTTAGAAGATTTGGTGTTTTTAAGCTCAACGATCTCATTATCTTTTTTAGAAAAATAACGGTATTCACCATCAATAGAATTCCATAATAGGGTTAGTGGACCATCCACTTCGGTATATAAACTATATTCTTTGCCATCAATAGTGTATTGCTGCTGAGCATGAGAGAAAGCAATGAACAGAAAAGTTACCAGAAAAAATGAAAGTAGGGTTTTCATAAGGGCATGATTTATAGCTAAAGGTAAAAAATTATTTCGAGTTATGGATTTTTCCTGTATTCTCTTCCTTTCCACTCATATTGTCCAAATAAACTTCCAAGAACTACTAAAGTAGATACTAATGGATACAAAACAGAGCTTGCCATAAACATTAAAAAATTTAGAGGTTTCTGAAAAAACTTGGCTGCAGTCCATAAAACTACAAAGTCGATTCCAATTTTTAATACTAAGAACGATATATAAAGGGAAGCATGCTCTATTTTAAAAAATATAAGAGCAAAACCAATAAACAATAATACATTCGTAAAAAAGATTAGGAAACCCAGGGCTTTTGTTCCCAGACTTTTCTGCTTTGTTGTTTTTGATGCCCAACGAATGCGTTGCTTTAAAACTGCTTTCCAGCTTTGTACCGATCGGGTAACGACAATCGCATCTCTGGATTTTAAATATTCTATTTTCTCAGGATAATTACGCTCAATTTTACCCATAATAAATATATCGTCTCCACTGGCAATATGATTGTTGTCTACAAAACCATCAAGGGCATTGAAGGCTTCTTTTTTATAAGCCAGATTTGCGCCATTGCATAAAAATGGGTTTTTTAGGCCAAAACCTCCCATGGTTGCAATTTGCAAACTAAAGCCATCCATTTGTTGAAATTCTTCAAGTAAACTTCCGTTAGATTCGAAGCATATTGGGCCTGCGATAAGCTGCGGATTTCGATGTGTGATTATGGTGTGATAAGCGTATAGCCAGTTAACTGGAAGAACACAGTCTGCATCTGTGGTTAGAATCCATTCAAAGCTTGCGAGTTTAACCGCTGTTGTAATAGCATCTTTCTTTGGCGATGCCGAAAAACGATTATTCTGAATGATATCGAAATATATATCATGACCTTTTAGGGTTTGAGATATCAGCGCGATAGAATTGTCAGTAGACGCATCATCAATAAAAATAACTTCATAAAGATGTGAGGGGTAGTTTAATCGTTTTATAGAATCTAAAAGCTTCGGAAGGTTTTCTGCCTCATTTCTAAAGGGAATAACAATGCTAAATTCTGTAGTTGTATTGGTCTTATCTGTAGCGAATACAGGTATTCGCAGGCTTCCGTAGAGAAAGAAAGCCATCACCGCAAAATAGATAATACCAATTATTAAAATCACTAACATTTTACAGCAGATTTATGAGAAATGACATAAAAACTTCCTACAATTGAAGGTACTACAAAATTTAATATCCACATAGCGAAAACTGTGCAAAGAACAATAATTTCAGCGGTGCCGGCTAATGAGAACAACCACACTGCAACACCACTACGTATCACTACATCAAAAATGAATAAGGTAGGAATAACGGAGACGAGTAAGTACATTGCCATAATCATAAATATAGCGATTTCGAACGTAATTCCGGCTCCAAAGAATAACATGAGTCTGTAAAAAAGAAAACAGAAAGTTGCATATCTAATTAGCGAGAAAACTAATACTCTCAATTTTATTTTCGTTGAAAGGCCTTTAATGTATCTAACTACTTTTGAAATGGATAAGCCTTTTAATAATAGTTCTTTCTCTTTAAAAATATAAACTAGAACACTAAGTACGATAACTCCGGCCCCAAGTAAAATTATATTCATCCATGAAAATGAAATATTGTATGTGAATACTAATACGCACAATCCTATAATTCCAAAAAGAGTTGTAATAATCATCTGGGTCATATTGCCAACAAAATTCAATAACAAAACCTGCTTTCTTTTGGAAGGCACAAAAAAATATGCTTTCGCACCATATTCACCAATGCGATTGGGTGTTGCCAGAGAAACAGTGAGGGAAGCCAAAGACTGCTTTAAAGCAGTTGTAAATGAAATATTCTGCACTGCCAAAACCAGCGTTTGCCATTTTAAGATCTCAAAAGTCCAGTTAATAATGGTTAGAAATACAAAAAACAATACTTCACCCATCTCAATATTATCTTTGGACGCAAGTGTTGCTTTAAACCCGTCAAGATCAACACCATCACCCGAGGTCAGTTTCACGTAGATATAACCAAAAGTAATAGCAAGAATAAAAACTTTTAGGGCGGTGAGTAGATATTGTTTAGCTTTGTGGGAAAGTGAAGTCATTAAAGCTAAAGTACTACTTTTCACTTACTCCTTAAAGCTGCGCAATGGAATCTGAAAAAATCATATTAGGCATTGACCCTGGAACTACGATCATGGGCTTCGGACTCATAAAGGTGGTGGGTAAGAAGGTGGAATTCCTGCAACTTAATGAGTTGCAGCTTTCCAAGTACGATGATCATTACGTTAGATTAAAACACATTTTCGAACGTACCATCGAGCTTATTGACACTTTTCACCCGGACGAAATCGCTATCGAAGCACCATTCTTCGGAAAAAACGTACAATCCATGCTAAAATTAGGTCGGGCTCAAGGAGTGGCAATGGCAGCAGGACTTTCCAGACAAGTTCCTATTACCGAATATTCGCCTAAAAAAATAAAAATGGCAATTACCGGAAATGGAAATGCCAGTAAAGAACAGGTCGCAAAAATGTTACAAAACCTACTAACACTTAAAACGCTTCCTAAGAATTTGGATAGTACAGATGGACTCGCAGCTGCGGTGTGCCATTTCTACAATGGAAATAAAGTAACAACCGGAAAAAGTTATACGGGTTGGGCTGCTTTTGTAAAGCAAAATGAAGGCAGAGTAAAAGGTTAAAAACGTCAACTAATAGAAAGTGTCAGGAATTTACATTCATATACCATTTTGCAAACAAGCTTGTCATTATTGTGATTTCCATTTTTCGACCTCTTTAAAGAAGAAGGATCAAATGATCGCAGCGATACGCTCAGAATTAGTTCTTCGGAAAGATGAGTTGAAGACAGAAATTAATACCATCTATTTTGGGGGAGGAACGCCAAGTTTGCTTACTTCGGAAGAACTGGAAAGCATATTTAAAACTATTTATACCACCTTTAAGGTTTCAGAAGACGCAGAAATTACTTTAGAAGCTAACCCCGATGACCTTTCCGAAGCAATTATAAAAGAACTGTCAAAAAGTAGGATAAATCGGCTTAGTATCGGGGTACAATCGTTCTTTGAAGAGGACCTTAAACTAATGAATCGTGCACATAATACTTCAGAAGCAATTAATTGCATTACAATTGCAAAAAAGTATTTTAACAATATTAGTATTGATCTTATCTACGGAATCCCGGGAATGAGTAACGCGAGATGGACAGAAAATTTAAAGAAGGCCTTCGCCTTGAATGTACCACATTTATCGTGTTACGCCCTTACGGTAGAACCTAAAACGGCACTTGAGAGCTTTATTAAGAAAGGAATAGTACCTCCGGTAGAGGATGCAATTGCCGAAGCACACTACAAATCTTTGCTTGAGATGACTGCCAAAGAAGGTTTTGAAAATTACGAATTTTCAAATTTTGGTAAGGAAGGTTATTATTCCAAAAATAACACAGCCTACTGGGAGGGAAAACCTTATCTGGGAGTGGGTCCGTCAGCTCATAGCTACGATGGGTCCAGAAGAAGCTGGAATGTTGCCAATAATGCGAAATACATAAAAGCCATCGATACAGGGATTCTTCCAATTGAAAGAGAGCAACTTTCGGAAACCGATAAATACAATGAGTATATAATGACCGGATTGCGCACTAAACGTGGTGTTTCATTAGATAAGATAGAAAGTGATTTTGGACCGGTTTTTAGAGAAAACACGCTAGAGATGGCAAAAATTGATTTAGAAGAAGGGTTTCTGATTTTGCGTGAAAACAGCCTGTTTGTTACAACAAAGGGTAAATTTTTAAGCGATGGGATCGCCTCCAGATTATTCTTAGTAAATTTAGAAACCTAAACATTCTAGATTGGAAGCAACTTTTAAAATTAACGAGCTACTTTATACCGTCGATCTGTCTAAACCTTTAGATATTTCCATACCATTGGAAGCCTCTAAGAACAATCCGCTGGCGTGGTATTTGGATGCTCCGAAAATTGAACCGGTAAAGCTTGACAACTGGGTAGCAAAGGTTAGTGAAGGTGCTTCGGTTAATTTTAATAATGTGTATTTTAATCCGCATGCACATGGAACCCATACCGAATGTGTTGGTCATATTTCGGAGAAGTTTTATTCGGTGAATGAGGTTTTAAAAGAGTTCTTCTTTCTATCTGAAGTGATTTCTGTTATTCCCGAAACCCTTGGGAAGGATGAGGTAATCACCGGAATCCAAATAAAGTCCTTACTTGCAGGCAAACGTCCGGAAGCCTTAATTATAAGAACACTGCCAAATTCGTCCTCGAAAAGATCGAGAAAATACTCTCATACAAATTGGCCTTACCTAACCGAAGACGCAGCACAATACATGCACGATCTGGGGATTAAGCATTTGTTGATAGATTTGCCTTCTGTAGATAAAGAAAAAGATGACGGAGCACTTCTGGCTCACAAAGCGTTTTGGAATTATCCAAAAGAACCACGTCTTGATGCCACAATTACCGAATTTATTTATGTTCCGAACAAAATTAAGGATGGGAGTTATTTGCTGAATTTGCAAATCGCGTCGTTTGTTAATGACGCCACACCAAGTAAACCTATACTGTACAAGTTTTTATAGCAAAGTACCATTCTTAAGCGACAGTTCTACTGTTTATTTTTATGTACTAAATAAGATCTAATGATGAAAACAACACTAAAAATAGAAGAGCTTGCTCAATTCGTATTAGGAATTTTTATATTTTCTCAGTTGAGCTATGCCTGGTGGTTATTCCCAGTATTAATTTTACTACCCGATATTGGAATGCTGGGATATCTTTTTAATACCAAAATTGGAGCCGTTTTATATAATTTGTTTCATCATAAAGCCATTGGTATTGGTTTCATTATATTGGGGACATTATTACCGGGAGAATTGTATACTTTAGTGGGGGTGATTTTATTCTCACATTCGGCAATGGATAGGATTTTTGGCTACGGACTTAAATACCCGGATAGTTTTAAGAACACGCATTTGGGAACGATTGGAAAATAATACAATGGATTTACTTTTTATTGGATTGGCGTTTGGAGCCATTATCGCGTACTTTATTTTTATAAGATTTAGCAGAGGTCGGAAAAGTGAGAAGACCAATACACAATCTGTGATCTTAATGGAAAAAATTCGCAGTGTTTGTAAATTCATCACTGTGGAAGGAGATTTTTCTGAAATATACCATTACGAAAATGTAAAAGACAAATGGTTCAACCTTATCTTAGGAAAAAAGAAAGCGCTTATACTTATTGAAGCTAAAGCACATATTGGTTTTGATCTCACCAAAATTAAAATGGATGCAAATAATAAGTCGAGAACTATAAAGCTCACTAATTTTCCACAGCCTGAAATGCTTACCATTGAAACCGATTTTAAATATTACGACAAGAAGGAAGGTTGGGCAAATCCCTTTACTGCTACAGACCTTACCGAAATCAATAAAGAAGCGAAGCAACACATCGTCGATAAAATTCCGAGTAGCGGATTGCTTGAAGAAGCGTCCAAACAAGCTTTGGAGACCATCCATTTAATGGAAAAATTAGTAGAAACAATTAACTGGAAACTGGATTATTCAGAATTGCAGATCAAAGAAAATGAAACCAAGGCTATTTCAGATAAAAAATGAAGAGCTCAGTTAAAATAAAACACAATTGTTTCCGAAGGAATCCCCTGAAAGAACGTTCTTGGCATGTAACGATCATATTATTTTTTATGTCGGTTTCTATGTCTTTGTTCGCGCAGGATCATGAACGTGTAGATGCAACAATTCTCCTTTATCCCCACTCATTTGATAGTCCGGAGCAACTCTCTAAATTTATCACCCGCGATTTTAAAACTGAAGAGGATAAAGTACGTGGAATTTACAGCTGGATCATTCAGAATATAGCATACGAACCCGATGAGTTTAAACAGTTTAATTACAACTTTAAAGATTATCGAGAACGTAACGAAAAGGAAGAAAAAACAAGAGAAAAGATCATAAACAGAACTCTAAAAAAGGGAATTGCCGTTTGTGAAGGTTACGCTATGCTGTTTGAAAAATTATGTGAGTTACAAGGAATTTCAAACTATCTGGTTCGTGGTGATATCAAGACCAACTTTAATGACATTGGAAGACCGTTTAAGAAAAGTCATATGTGGAATATAGCCGTCATTGATGGCAAGCAATATCTTTTCGATCCAACCTGGGGTGCAGGACGATATCACGGAAAATTTATTAAAGAACCGTCTTATTTTTATTATAAAACGAAACCCGAACTGTTTTTAAAAACTCATTACCCCAGTATGTATGAGGATGCGCTAGTAGATACCGTGCTTCCAAAAGAAGTTTTTTCGGGAATGCCTTTATTGATTCTGAAAGAGCTTGAACTCGATCATGTGGAGAGACCTTTAGGGGGTATTATTAGAACTGAAGAGTATTTCGATACCATCGGTTTTACAATTACGAATTTCAATCCGAAGGAAATAAAATACACCTACGGAAGTGATCTAATGGAAGTAAAGGATAAAGAAATTATTGATGGAAAATTACACTTCGAAATTCCAATCGAGTCTGAAGCAAAAACTCTGTTGATCTATTTTGACGAACAACCGGCTTTGGGATATAAAATTCTGTAGCTATGAATATTGAAGAATTCAGAGAATACTGCTTGGCAAAAAAAGGCGCGACCGAATCTTTTCCTTTCGATGAAAAAACACTTGTTTTCAAAGTGATGGGAAAAATGTTTTCACTTTCCGGATTGGAGCGAATCCCAACAGAGATCAATTTAAAATGTGACCCCGAACGGTCCATGGAATTGCGTGAAGATTACGACGGACTCATATATTCCGGTTATCACATGAGCGGAAAACACTGGAATACTTTAAAAATTGAAAGTCTCCCGCCTAAACTAGTTATGCAGTTGATAGACCACTCATATGAGTTGGTCGTGGCAAAGCTTACCAGAAAATTAAAAGCCGAACTTGAAGCGCTCGATTAGCAGGACATATCTGCTACGATCTTCCATTCGCCATTAATTTTTTTAAAAATAATTAAGAATACGCCATTCGCGTCTCCCACAGATCTCTTCAAATAATACGCTCCCATTACCCAGTAAGAACCGTCGTCTATCTTCGAGATATCGTTGACCTTAAATTTTAAAGTGCCGGAATGCTCTTTTGTTGGATATCCCTTTTTGTAATTATCTAAAGTTTGTTGCCATCCTTTTGTGAGTCCGCTACTCCCGTAGAATTTTAGCGAATCGCTTTTCCAATAACCTTGCATAAAGCCTTCAAGATCATTATTAGACCACGCTTTTTCCTGAAGTTTCATCACTTCCAGGATTTCAGATTTATCAATTGCTTCATTTCCGGATTGTGCGTATGTCATTCCAACGAATAAAATAAGCAGCAGTAAAATTGTTTTCTTCATGTTTTATAAAAGTTAGTAATTGAGCATAAGATCTTCAGAAAAGACTGTTTTAAGTCTAAATATAAGTTCTTTTGCATTCTCCACACTAAAAACCATAGGCGGTTTAATTTTTAAAACATTGTGATCGGGGCCATCTGTACTCATTAAAATTCCCAGATCTTTCATTCTATTTGCCAAATATGCGGCATGATTAGCGAGGGGTTTTTTATCCATTGTGGTTAATTCAAACCCTAAAAACAGACCCTCTCCTCGAACATCACCAATTATTGGAAATTTTGCTTTTAATTGTTCCAATTCGCTTTTTAGAAACCCTCCAACTTCTAATGCATTTTGTTGTAGTTTCTCCTCCTCAATTACGTCCAAAACGGCTTTTCCAATTGCACAAGAAACAGGATTACCACCAAAGGTGTTGAAAAATTCCATTCCGGTTGCAAAAGCATTTGCTACTTCCGGTGTACATGCAACTATTGCTAAAGGATGACCGTTTCCGGCGGGCTTTCCCATGGTTACAATATCCGGGATCACATCATATAATTGAAACGCCCAAAACGTTTTGCCCATTCTTCCAAAACCAGTTTGTACTTCGTCTGCAATACATATTCCTCCCGCTTCTCTAACATACTTGTAGACCTCTTTAAAATAATTTTTTGGAGGAACTATTTGTCCGCCGCAACTCACCATCGATTCCCCAATAAAGCCTGCAACTCCTTCATTGATGACCTTTTGATGATCAATAATTTTCTTAGCGTAATTTGCATAGACGGAACCACTATCTTGGCCTCTGTGTTTTCCTCGAAATGGATCGGGAAGAGGTAAGATATGGGTTGTTTCGGGCTTTCCGCTACCCCCAATTCCATCAAATTTATAAGAACTCACTTCCATGACGGCATTCGTATTCCCGTGATATCCAACTTCTATTGCGAGTAGATCTTTTTGTTTGGTGACTGCTCGCGCCATTCTTATTGCTAATTCATTAGCTTCACTTCCCGAGTTTACAAAATGCAACACAGATAGCTCTTTTGGTAGCTTTTTTAGTAATTTTCTACTGTACTCGATAATATTTTTATGAAGATACCGTGTATTCGTATTCAATATGGCCATCTGTTCCTGACCTGCTTTGACCACGGCGGGATGCTGATGCCCTACATGATTTACGTTATTTGCCGTGTCTAAATATTTTTTTCCATCGATATCTATTAAAAAGACACCTTCTCCTCTCACTATATGCAAGGGTTTGCTGTACGAAAGGCTAAGACCTTTCCCTAGATGTTTATCTCTAAATTCGACTATAGTTTCTTCAGAAAGGTTTTCTTCGGAAAAATCCAGGGATTCAGAAAATATAAGATTTGGATTAGGACAAAGATGTTGCCATATATCTTTTTCAGAAGGAAAGGCTACCCCCTGAAAATTTTCGGCATTGCCTAAGAGGTCTAATGTGATCTGAAAATGAAGATGTGGAACCCAGTTGCCATTTTCGTGATCCTCTCCAATAAATGCAATTTGGTCACCTTTCTTCACTTCTTGTCCAAGGGATAGCAGACTCAATGAAGAAAGCGTTAAGTGACCGTAGAGCGTATAAAAAATGTCCCCGTCAAAATTGTGCTCTAAAACCAATGTTGGTCCGTAATCCTTGTCAAAATTATTGTGGTGTAAAATAACAACCCGTCCGTTAAAAGGGGCATGCACCGGCGTATTAGCTTCTACCCAGAAATCGGTACCTAAATGCACTGTTCTATACTCCGGACCGTTATTTCCTTCGGCTTTAAAGGCATTGGTGGTATAAAAGGGTCTGGTCTCCAGATAACCATTGGCAAGAATACTTTCGGGATGTAACTGCCGAAGTTGCTTTAATTTAAAAGCCGAAATCTCGAAATTATTGTAATCTGAGCTATTCCCAAGTAAGGTGCTTGACACGCTCATATCGATGTGCTTTACCCGGTCTATAGTTAGTGTTGGGAACAAAGTTTTAAGCGAGACTTTACTATTGCTTGACCATTCTGCAAATTTCTTGAAATTTGGGTGGGCTGCAAATCCACAGGCAGCTCTAAAACTGTAAAGAGCGAAATTTGAATGAATGTGAAACCACTTTTTTAGGAGATTCCATGCAGGTTTTTCACTAATTAAATGGTATTCATTAGTGGGGTCTTCAGCTTTTCGTATGGTTGATTTAGTAACCGAAACGACAAGGCGCATTCCCACTAAAGCGTAGAGACAAGTTAATTCCTTTTCGGAAAGTTGATAATTCTGATTGTAACCGGAAATTACATCACAGGCCGCCTCTAACGGTTTTTGAGCATCCATTATTGCGTACGTGATTACTATGGCCAGATCGTTTAGCCTCTGCGTAAATACCGAATCTCCGAAATCGATAATACCTTGTATTTTTGGACTACTAAGGTCTGTGTTTACAAGAATATTGTAATCATTTATATCGTTGTGAACAACACTTTTCGGGAGGTTAGCATAGGTTTTCTGAATTTCGTTAAAACACTCCTGAAAATAAGATAAAAGGGGTTGTTCTTCACCATTAAATCGCTGTAGATGTTCTAATGTCCAGTTGGCATCTGCGAGATTCCAATCAAAACTCCTGTTGGCGAGGGGATGCTTAAAATCTAAGAGCGCTTTAGTTATTTCTCCACTTCGGAAACCTAGGTCGCGTCTAAGTTCTGCTGTTTTAGGGTTTACTCTCGCCCACAACCTGCCATTTACCCAGGAGAGTAAACGAACTTTTCTTTCTTTTCCTTGGAGTAAAATGTTCGTGAGATAGTTGCCTTGGGTGCTTGCAATGGGTTTTGGCAACCCAATTGAAAGGTTTTTGTTTTGAAGATGCTGCAATAACTCATTTTGGAACTCTAGTATGCCCTCGTCTTGTTCGTGTTTCGATATCTTGAGAATAAATTCATTATTATCACTCTTAATCCTAAAGTTCTCATCAACATCACCGGGAAGTGGAATTGCTTCGGAAGTGATTCTAAAGTACTTTTTAGTTATTTCTGAAGCTTTTTCCGAAGAAATAAATGAAGTCATAAACCCATGTTTAGACTAACAATAATATGGCAACTTTGACAAAGTTTCAAGCTTTGTTAAAGATATTTCAGCATGGTTCTCCCAATACTTAAATTGGCTATAAAACTCCTTTCTGCTTTTTATAAAAAGCATCGGCTTGAAGTTGCATCAATTCGCGGGCTTTTTTCCGCTTATAATCATATAATTCCTGTTCTTCGGCAATATCGGCATAAACGCGATTGTTTATGTCACGATCTGTGGTGACTAACACTTCTCTTTGTCCCTGTTGTTGCGTTACCCAGGATTTTAATGCACTTTCCTGTTCTTCTAATTTAAGGTCGTAGGCACCTTTTGGAGATAGAAGTTTTGCGATGATAGGAGAAGTTTCAATAGCTAAGAATAATAGAAATATAAAGAAAGATGGCAGCCATGGAAGTTTGTCCAAGGCATTTACTCTGGCCATTAGTCCGTCGAAACCATCAATTACCGGTTGTGTTTCTACGACTTTGTTTTGATATTCGGTGGCGAGAGTGGCGATCTGTGTTTCAATTCCTGTTATTTTCGCTTCATTCGTGTCACGGAGTTCATTTAATGCAGCGAGTTCTGTATCGTGTTTCTCACGTTTTTCCTTATATACCGGTCCTTTACCTAATAGTTCGGTTCCGGCTCTTCCTTCAGCTTCCGAAATATAGATGTCGTATAAGGCGTTAACTTCAGCTTCTTTTGTAGTGACTTCGGCTTTAAGATCTTCTATTTCAGTTTGTAAAGCAGTTATTGTGGGAGTATATTGTAATGCGAGTTGATCTTTGTTCTCAAGGGTTAGGTCATTCTTCTCTTCGAGCAATATCTGATTAATCTCTTTTTCGAATATTTTTAATTCAAGAGGTTTTGCAATTACAATTGCTATGATGACCGCTAATAAAATTCTAGGCGTTGCCTGTAGAAATTCATCGAAAAAATTGTTTCTCTTTTTAATGGTAGAAACTATAAATCTATCCAGATTAAATATTAGAAGCCCCCAAATGAGTCCGAAGAAAATTGCCGTAAACAAATTATCAAAAACTGTAAAAAGAGCGTAAGATCCTGCGATAGCAGCCATTACTGCGGTAAAGAAAACAGTAGCGCCAATTCCGGCAAATTTAGTTTGTTCTCCCGGTGAACAATCTTCAAGTATATCGGTGTCTGCGCCGGAGCAGAAGATAAAAAAACGTTGTAACATGCGATGCGGTTTTTAGATTGATGAGTTTATATAACGTTATTATTGAGAGAATGTTACATAAAAAAGCTCCAAAAAATGGAGCTTTTTTTATAAATCTATGAGCAATTGGTTTAGCAGCCGTATTCACTTCCAATAATTACCGAAGGCACATCATGGGGAGTTTCAACATTTATTAAACGTACAGACTTCTCTCCCTTTATGATCTCTTTCCCTTTTTCTTCGGAAATGACCTTACCTTCAAAATACAATTTAGCGCCATGCTGAATCATGTAATCTATCATTGTTATTGGATCGCTTAGATCCCGGGTAGGTCCTTCAAATGGCATATCTACTATTGAAACCGCCATAGGAGTTGGTTTATCTACCGTAATTGGCTGAGTAGAGATCTCTACCCGGGGATTGCTTGAATTAACCCGAGTGGTTTGAATATTTAAGTTTTTGTTGTTTTTTAATAAGGCAATTGCTTTATCTGAAGTAATTTTATCCCCTTCATAGTAGAAACTGGCACCTTTTTTCGCCATACTTATAATATGATCTAATGGACTTTCCGGGGCAGGAGGTGGTGGCGGAATATTTGGTTCCATATCGTTCACTCCTTTCACCACTTTTGGAGCATCCGGAGCAGGAGGTGGAGGAGGTGGATTATTTGGTTCCATATCATTCACCCCTTTAATTACCTTTTGTGCGTCTGGTGCGGGAGGTGGCGGAGGTGGCGGAGGTATATTTGGAAACGGTTCGGCATCTGCCCGTTGCTTATCAGACATTTTACCATAGATAAATTTTAAGCGTTCAATTTCTTCTTTCTTTATAAACATGTTGTCTTTAGACATGTTGTTGTACTTTTTAGCCAATTTGTTGTATTCTTTCATTTCTTCTCTGGTGGCACTAGCCTGAGAAAAGGAGTTGGAAGCGAGTTTGGTTCTAATACCGGTTCCTTCGTTGGCTTTAGAATAGTGTGTTTTTCTAAATTCGGCATCTACTTTATTAAGGAATTCTTCCGTAGAACTCGCTATTAACATAGATGGCTTTGCCGAAGTATAATCTGTTTCTTCCCAGCCTTTTGTATAGGCGTCAAGTTCGTTTGCCAAATTTTCTAAGGAAACTTGTTTTCCGTTTAAGGTGATCTCATCCACTGTGATCATTAAAACAAAAGCTTTGGTGTTATTTCTTTTGGCGCCTTCTAGGTATTGGGTGGTGTAGTTGTCTTTATTTTTTGTTTTATCAACATTTTGAGGGACTTCAACTACTTTAGTGCTGCTAAAACCATAGATAATTACTGCTAACAGAGGTAAGAGTAAAAATGATCTAAGCCATTTTTTCCGTTGTGATGTTTGAGTTTTCATAACTGTGAAACGTTTTTTAATTGATGAATAATTAATTGAATTTGCCATCGACGGCACTGCTGCGTTTGATGAGAACGCTAATAATATTTTTTGATATTCGGAGGTGGTAGCACCGGAGTTTAAAACCTCTTGATCTGCTAAAAATTCATGGTTTAATTTGATGGATCGCTTTACCAAATAAATGATCGGGTTAAACCAAAATACGATCTGAGCAAGCTCGATAAGTAAAATGTCTAAACTGTGCATTTGGTGAGCGTGAGCGTGTTCGTGGATTATTACTTCGGAAGGGATCTCGTTAGCTTCAAACTTTTGCTTATTCAGAAAAATATAACTGAAAAATGTATGCGGGGTTATGGCAGAACTGATCAATACGTGAAAAAAATTTGCAGCTTTGTAATGAGGATTAGTCTTTATTTTATGAATAATACTGTATAAGTTTCGGAAAAACTGAGTGCTAAAAAATAAAACTCCTAATACATATAAACTCCATAATATGGTTGGAAGATAATTGGTTGCCACTTCAGTTTCCGAAGAAATAACCGAAGTATATTCTTGAGTAACCATAGGTGTAACAAATTGAGGCACCGAAATGTATGTGGTAAATGTGATCAATGGTATTGTGATCGAGCCAATGACACTTAATAAAAGATAAAATCGTTTAAGGTGGTGAAAACTTTCACGCTCTAATACCAATTTATAAAAAGTGAAGAATATGGCGAGACAAGCTACCGATTTAATTAGATAGATTTCCATGGCTATTTCTTTTGAATCTCTTGGTTAATAATATTTCTCAGTTCTTCTAACTCTTTCTTTGAAAGATCTGTTTCTTCGGTAAAGAAGGAAGCAAATTGCGAGGCGCTATTGTTAAAGAAGTTTTTTATGAGGCTGTTTACATGCTTTGAAAAGTAATCTTTCTTTTTTACCATTGGGAAGTACTCTCGAGATCGTCCGTATTGAATATAATCTACGAAATTTTTATCCTGCATACGCTTTAACAATGTTGCTACTGTTGTGGTTGCAGGCTTCGGATCGTCGTAGGCGTCAATGAGGTCTTTCATAAATGCACGTTCCTTTTTCCATAATATCTTCATTAGTTGTTCTTCGGCTTGTGTAAGTTGCATATTGCTCTACGGTATTAGAATTATCTCTACAAACATAGAATAAATATTTTAATTCTACAACTGTAGAGTAAAATTATTTTTTCCTTCATAATTTTAGATGATCCATAATTAGTTTTTTGTTTCTGAAACACTTTCTGTGAAAAGTTTATATTTGTGTTTTAATTAATAAAGACGACCAAAGAAAATTTACTTTTGTCGCAATAGATAATGAGTCTCGAAAGAAGATTAAAACAACGTAGTGATTCGAAATGTGAGTTATGTGCTTCCGAAGAAAACCTACAAGTCTACGAAGTTCCAAAATCTCCAAAAGGAGACATGGAAGGTAGTATTTTATTGTGTAACAGCTGCTTAAATCAGATAGAAAATCCTGAATCTGTGGATCCTAACCATTGGCGATGCCTCAATGATAGCATGTGGAGTGTGGTACCACCGGTGCAGATAATGGCATGGCGCATGTTACAGCGATTACGTCCTCATGGCTGGTCTCAGGGTTTATTAGATATGATGTATATGGATGATGATATGCTGGAATGGGCAAGAGCCGAGGGAGACGGGGTGGATAAAAGTGATGAGCTTGTACATCGTGATAGCAATGGCGTGGTATTACAGGCCGGCGATAACGTAGTTTTAATAAAAGACCTTAAGGTGAAAGGCAGTAGTATGGTAGCGAAACAAGGAACAGCCGTACGGAGAATCTCCTTAGACCACGAGAATGCAGAGTATATTGAAGGAAAGGTCGACGGACAACAAATCGTTATCATTACACAATACGTAAAAAAGATATAAAGCGTCCTAATATTTAAAATCCAGTTCTTCTGAAAACGGTTTCCATCGTGGATCTTTTCTAAAGGGATCTAATAATGGCTCAATTCTGGATTCAATAAGTCCGAAATCATGATATTCGTTCGCCTTATTTAACCAGTAAAATACTTTATCGGCTTCGTTACGGGTCGCATAGGTTATTGCAATTTGGTAGCTGTAATCCTGTTCAAATCGATCTATGAAATCCTCTAATAAACTATTAGCTTCTTCTTTATTTCCTAAAAGAAAATGGAGCATGGTTAGTGAATGAAATTTAAATCCTTCGATAGGTTCATTTTTAATCACTTCCAGTGCTTCCTCGTATTTACCCTGCATTTGTAGACTTGTTGCCAATAGGAAATAGGAATATTCCTGATTTGGATCCATTGAAAGAGATTCCTTCATTAAATTTTCCGCTTTCTCGAATTGATTATCGTAATAATAGGCGTTGGCGAGGTTGTAAAAGTTTACCTCATTTACAGGATCTAATTGTAAGGCTTTTTTTCGTAAGGCTATTGATTCTTCAACTCTGCCTGTATACATGAAAATTTCTGACCCATCTTCAATAACAGCCGCATTATTTGGTTCCAGAGCCAGAGCTTTTCTTGTATAAATTTCAGCCTTTTTAAGGTCACGCTCATAGTCGATCGCAATTTCAGAAAGCATGGTATAGGCCAAGGCATAGGTGCTGTCTTCCTTCACGGCACGCAAAGCGGCATTTCTTGCTAAGGGATGTCCTTCAGAACGATCGGTTTTTCCAAAATTATCAAGAACATGATGTGTTTTACTTAAGAGTACCCACGCCGGAGCATAGGTGGAATCGATCTTTAATGATCTTTTTACCAGGTCTTGAGCAGCCAAGACGCCTTCAAAATCATTGATCTTTGCGAGTTCAAACTTAGCCTTTAAAAAGAGAGCATAAGATTCGGTTTTAGCCTCTTTTGCTTTGGGCATTACATTATCAAGGATTCGCAATTGAAGATTCGTTACAACAGCCTCTGCAATTTCATCCTGAATTTGAAAAATATTGGTAATCTCCTTATCCCATGATTGTGACCAAAGATTTCGATCATTTTCAGTTTCTATTAGCTGAACCCCAATTCTAATAAGGCTGTCATACGTTCGAACACTTCCTTCAAGCACATAATTTACCTTTAATTCTTTACCAATTTGAGTTATTTCTTTGGTTTTATTTTTAAATGAAAAGGCCGAGGTTCGTGATGTGACTTGTAGTTCGGGGATCTTGGCGAGCGAATTGAGTAACTCCTCGGCAAGTCCATCGGCGAAATACTCCTGATTTTTATTCGGAGACATATCTCTGAATGGCAGTACAGCGATCGATCTATTTTTAGTTTGTGCGATTTCGGTGATATTGTCAGTTTTATCAACTTCCGATTTAATTCGGAAGCGATCAACAAAGAGAAGGATAATAGCAAGCGCTAGAAATAAAATGATAAAAGCGTTAAATTTCTGCCCTGTTTGTTTTGTGATCGATTTTTCTATGGGAACATATTTCGTCTTTTTAATGCCATCTGTGGTAACTTCGTAGAACCAGGAGATTGTCACCCAAACAGGTAAGATCACGATCAATAGAATTAAGATCATTTTTCCAAACCACGCAGGAGCATTAATTATAGGAGATAAAATGGCGACTACCTGTAGTAAAACCCATGAAAAAATTAAATATGAAATGGTCCCCTTAAAGACATTTCTTCTTTTTAACTCGTTAAAGAAGTCGTTGAAATTCATAGGTTTTGCTCGGTCACTTGATTGGGAAAATTTAATTTATCAATGAGTTGCGTCCATCTGGGATCGTTATGTAATTTCCTAAACCTCGGCTCGGCCAGGACTTCGTTAAGTCCTACATCTCTTAACTGATAAGCCTTTTCCAGCCATTCGAACGCCTTATTCTCATCTCCCATTATAGCATAACTTTCAGCGATTTGATATGCCATTTCATCTTGATATTCAGTGATGAGATCTAACAGATACGCATTAGATTTCTGTAATTCACCCTTTCTAAAGTAAATTTCGGTAAAAATATGTAGTCTCCACCCACGGTCTTCTTCAAGTTCTATGGCTGCTAAAGCCTCATCAACTTTTCCCTGTTGCAGTAAAATTCTGGCATGATAGTAATGAATAGCCCATCTATTGGGTTGTAGTTCAATACATTTTTTTGCGGCTGCTTCTGCGTCTTCCAGTCTATCGGCATAGTAATAAACGTTTGAAATATTGTAATAGCTATCCGGATTAACAGGATCGAGACTTACTGAGTATTCTGATAGTCGCACGGCACTTTCAATATTACCTAATCCCGTCGCAATTATAGAACTTAAATTAATGATCTCGGGATTGCTTGAATCTAATTTGAGCGCCGAAGCGTTCAAATTCTTAGCTTTTGTAAAATTCCAGTTGTATGACCATTCAATATCGGCTAGATAGGCGTAGGCCAAGGCATTAGACGGGTCTATTTCGATCACTTTTTCTACCGCATCAATAGCCAGCGAATATCCTTCATCGTAGGTTCTGGAGCTGTTGTTAGCCTGTATTTGATAGATCTTCGCCAAAAGCAGCCATGCGGGAGTGTATTTATTGTCTAGAGCGAGCGTTTTCTTTGCATAGGTCTCCGAATTTTTAAGCTGCTCGGGGTTTGCAGATTTCCGAAAAGCATGAATCGCCTTTAAATAATCGCTATACGCTTCGGGGTCGGTTTTTCTTGTCTTCGGAAGTTCTTTCTTCTGAAGTAAATTAAGGCTCAATGCATTTACCACCGCTTTAGCAACTTCATCCTGTACCAGAAAGATATTGTCTAAGGTTCTATCGTAGGTTTCAGACCAAAGATGCTTATCGGTTTTAGCTTCAATTAATTGGGCGGTGATTCTAATTTGATTGCCGGATTTTCGAACGCTTCCTTCTAAGATGTATTTTACCTGAAGACGTTCTGCAATGGTTGGAATATCCAGATCTGTATTTTTGAATGCAAAGGCAGAGGTTCGGGAAGTGACTTTAAGTCCGGTGATATGCGCCATAAGGCTTAGTAATTCTTCGGTAAGGCCATCGGCAAAATATTCGTTGTCTTTTTTTTCTGAAAAATCATCGAAAGGCAGAACGGCGATCGATTCGGAAGTGATAGGGGTTATGTACGCCATCTCTTCTACCGGAACGTGTTTAGTTGAAATTACGAATCTGTCTATTAACAAAACAATGAGCGTTAGTGACAGGCAGATAATTATAATCTTGTTGTATTTTTTTCCCGTCTTTGCACGAAAAGAAGCCGATTCTGAAACCTTACTGGTTCTTTTGATCCCGTTTGGGGTTAGCTCATAGATCCAAGCCAAAATGAGGCAGATTGGGAAGCCTATGAGTAAAAGAAAGAATAACCCTTTTGAAACCCAAAGTGGGGCTTCTAGAATATCACCCAATAATGAAACGATCCTGATAATTAGCCAGGATACGACAACATAAGAAATTGCTGCTTTTACAACATTTCTTTCTTTTAGTTCATTCCAAAAACTACCTTTTTCATTCACGATCTATAGTTGGTTGTTAGTTAGAACTAAAGATAGCGAAATTATTGTTTCCGGAATCGAATCGGGTTAGGGACTCACCGAAGCTATTTAAAATAGCAACGGTGAGCTTGTTGAAGCGGCATCTCCTGTAGCGCAGATAAAGCTGAGCGAAGCACGTTTTACTGCTGCTACAGGAATATAGCTGAAAGCCCGACGCAGACCGAATGAAATGAGCGCTTGCCTTCCGGCAGGCAGGTCTGGGAACCCCCAAAAATTACTTATTCATCTCTGTAAAATAATGATAAAACTGCGGGATGGTTTCTATGCCTTTTAAATAATTCCATATTCCGAAGTGCTCATTTGGAGAATGAATCGCGTCACTATCGAGTCCGAAGCCCATTAAGATCGTCTTACTTTTCAGTTCTTTTTCGAAGAGGGCAACGATAGGGATACTTCCTCCGCTTCTTTGTGGAATAGGAGTCTTGCCGAAGGTAGCTTCATAAGCTTTCTCGGCAGCTCGATATCCAACACTATCAATTGGCGTAACGTATGCTTGTCCGCCGTGATGTGGATTTACCTTCACTCGCACCCCTTTTGGCGCAATACTTTCAAAATGATCTTTAAAAAGCTGAGTGATCTTTTCCCAGTTTTGGTTTGGGACCAAACGCATGCTAATTTTAGCGAATGCCTTACTGGCAATAACTGTTTTCGCTCCTTCTCCTGTATAACCTCCCCAAATTCCATTTACATCCAGAGTTGGACGAATAGAGTTTCGTTCGTTTGTAGAATAACCGGCTTCACCATATACATCGTCAATATCGAGTGCTTTTTTATAGGCTTCTATGCTAAACGGAGCTTCGGCCATTTTTTTTCTTTCTTCTTCGGAAAGATTAGCGACGTCGTCATAAAAACCCGGAATGGTTATATGATTATTCTCGTCATGGAGTGAGGCGATCATTTTCGTTAAAACATTGATCGGATTTGCGACTGCGCCTCCGTATAGTCCGCTGTGCAGATCCCGGTTAGGTCCGGTAACTTCAACTTCAACATAGCTTAAACCACGTAGGCCTGTGGTGATAGACGGAACATCGTTAGCGATCATTCCCGTATCACTAATTAAGATCACATCGTTAGCGAGTTTTTCGCGATTGCGTTCTACAAACCAACCCAGACTTTTACTACCAACTTCTTCTTCCCCTTCTATCATAAATTTTACATTGCAGGGCAATTGATTAGTAGTCGTCATATATTCCATGGCTTTTACATGCATATACATTTGACCTTTATCATCGCATGATCCTCTGGCAAAAATTGCACCTTCCGGGTGAAGCTCTGTTTTTTTAATAACGGGATCGAACGGAGGACTGTGCCACAGGTCTAGAGGATCCGGCGGTTGTACATCGTAGTGACCGTACACCAGAACGGTTGGCAAATTTTTATCGATGATCTTTTCTCCAAAAACGATGGGATATCCGGGAGTTTCGCAGATTTCGGTGTGGTCGCAACCCGCTTTTTCGAGGCTTGCTCTAATGAGTTCGGCTGTAGATATAACCTCTTCTTTATAGGCAGAATCGGCACTAATGGATGGAATTTTAAGTAATTCTATAAGTTCATGAAGAAATCGTTGTTTGTGTTCTTCAATATAAGTTTTGGCACTCTTCATAAGATGAATTTAATAAGAAACGCTAAGGTACAGAAAAGAATATTTTATAGTAAAAGATTGTTTGTAAATAATATTTCTTGCTTATATTTGCCGTCCCAAAGCGGGCGTGATGGAATTGGTAGACATGCTAGACTTAGGATTTAACCAAGTATAGGTTCTTAAAATATTGTTAAAATGCGGGCGTGGTGGAATTGGTAGACACGCTTGACTTAGGATTAAACCAAATAAAAAGTGTTAAAATATTAAAATGCGGGCGTGGTGGAATTGGTAGACACGTCAGACTTAGGATCTGATGCCGCGAGGTGTGGGAGTTCGAGTCTCCCCGCCCGCACAAAAGCCGAAGAGAAATCTTCGGCTTTTTTCATTTGAAAATAGTGGCTAAAAATAGGGCAGGTACAACATAGGTACAACATTTTGCTTTTTTTTGGTGCTAATATAAAATGATATGCTTTTTAATTTTTTGACATTAAGTGCTATGAAAAACTCTTTATTTCAATAAAGTCTAGCGTTTTTTTATCATTCTATTCAAAAAACATTCTCTTTCAGTTACTTTACTCTTGTCCCAAAAAAAGCATAAATATGGGACAAATTCTTGTATTTAAACATCTACATTCTTCAACGAATAAAAGTTAGAATTGAGCATACTTTAGGGTGAAGTTTATTATCATACAATATTACCGCAAGTTAAACTCATAAAATACTTCCATCAAAAGACTACGGCATAAAGCCAACGCTTCTTCCACTACTCATTTATTCCGTTTCCTTTTGAGCCAAGATTTTATCTTCCGTTTGGTTTCTGCTCAAATATTGTTT